>Ga0209724_1001594_pt1 | contig 20463 bp, 20 predicted proteins | sample grotaG_FD_184143 | JGI IMG/M metagenome (GOLD analysis project Ga0209724, IMG submission 184143) | Glacier valley bacterial and archeal communities from Borup Fiord, Nunavut, Canada, to study Microbial Dark Matter (Phase II) -... | ecosystem: Environmental > Aquatic > Freshwater > Ice > Glacier ...
TGACCCCGGTTGAGAATAGCGAAATCCTCTATAAACTGGCCCGTGAGCCTAAAGAACTCTGGATTGAGCAAGGAATGGAACATGTCGAGGTTTATGACAAATTTACCTCGGAGTATATTCAGCGCGTTTCAGACTTTTTTGCTAAAGTAGATTGGGAAGCCACCCTGATACAGGCTGACCCGACCCGTTGGCAAGACCATGTTCAGGGTAATGCGGTAAAATTGTAACAAAAATTATGGCTGACTTTTCGCCAAAAACTGAAAATAGCGGGGACGGGTCAAGCTACTCGCAAAGCCCGTCCCTTACCAAAAATATCCTGGTTGGGCCTCTTTCGGAGTTCTCACCCGGTAAGCGCAAAGTAGTTCGCATGCCCAACGACTCGATTTTGTTGTTAAATGTGGATGGCGAACTTTTTGCTTTCTCCAATTTTTGCCCTCATGCGGGGGGCTATCTCCAATATGGCCCGCTTGAAGGCTATATTCTGGAATGCCCCCTGCATTACTGGCCTTTTGATGTTCGCACGGGCTGTCTGGTTGGAATGAACCAGCCCAGCCTGCTCGACGAAGTGCTTCCAACTTATTCGGTATTGGTTATTGATGGGTTAATTTATATTCAATTGTAGTAACTAACCAAGAAAGAGAGGATTCTTTTCAATGTCAACTCTGCTTTTGGACGACCTGAATTTGAAAATGCTGGCGGCGGACGATGATGCTGACGATGATGTCGAGGACGAGGAAGAACCCCTTGACGAGGACGATGAGGAAGAAGACGAAGACGATTTCGAGGATGATGAGGATGATTTAGAAGACCTTGAAGAAGATGAAGATGACGACGATGACGACGAAGATGATGACGACGAGGAATAACCAGATGGTTGTTGGTTATTGGTTGTTAGTTGTTGGTAAGATTTCTTTCTAAAAAATAATCGGGAGTGGTAGAAATACCACACCCAATTTTTTATTTTTTGTAGAGTAGGGTTTGTAACCCTACCGGGTTAGTTAGAAACCCACCCTACCCAAGAATGTTGCAGGGCAGGTTATCCCCCTGAGTACAGAAAGGACAGGTAAACCCACCCCTACATTTAGAACATATTCAACAGTAATTGTCCTAATACCTAAAAGCTGAGGGCTGATAGCTGACAGCTGACAGCTTAGAAAGAGATAGATGTGACAGCAAAAGGAAACCTGATAGTGGGGCAATCGGGCGGAGCTACCGCCGTGATAAACGGAAGTTTGGCGGGTGTAATAAAAGAAGCTTTTAAAAATGATAAGGTGGGCGAGGTCTACGGCATGCTCAACGGCGTGCAGGGGCTGTTGCAAGAGCAGATTGTGGATTTGCGCCCACAGTTCGATAGCCCCACCGCCCTTGAGAAGCTAAGCCATACCCCCGCCGCCGCTCTGGGAATGTGCCGTTACAAAATCGGCGAGGCCGAGATGGAAAAGATTCTGAGAATTATCAAGGCGCACGATATTCGCTACTTCGTCTATATCGGCGGGAACGATAGTGCCGACACCTGCCACCGCCTGGCCTCAGTAGCCCAGCGTTCCGGCTATGAATTATACGCAGTGGGCGTACCCAAAACCATAGATAACGACCTGCCCGATATGGATCATTGCCCCGGCTACGGCAGTATTGCCCGCTACGTGGCGACTGCTACCCAGGATACGGGAATTGATACCGCCTCCTCCGGCCTAGTACACCCGGTGAAATTGCTGGAAGTGATGGGCCGCAATGCTGGCTGGGTTGCCGCCAGTGCCGCCCTTGCCAAAAAGCGCGAACAGGATGCCCCTCACCTGATTTATACCCCCGAACGTGGCCTCGACCCTAACGACTTCCTGCGGGACGTGCGGCGGGTCTATGCTCTTTATGGCTACTGCGTGGCAGTGATTGGCGAGAGCGTCCGGGACAATTACGGCAAACCTCTGGCAGGTCACGGCGAACCCTATTTCGTGGATAGCTTTGGACACAAATATTTCCCCGGCCCCGCCAACTACCTGAGTGGCCTGGTGATGAAAGAACTTGGCCTGACCAGCCGTTTTGATAAACCCGGAACTTTGCAGCGAATGAGTATGGTTAGCGCGGTGGATTTAGCCGAGGCCGAGTTGGTGGGCGAAGAAGCTGCCCGTCGCGCTCTGGCGGGTGAAAGCGATATTATGATTACGCTGTTGCGCGCCAACGACCCCGGCGAGGAATATCGGGTCAGCACTGGCACAACCCCCCTGCTGAACATCGCAAATAGCGAGCGCAAAATGCCCCCCAGCTATATCAATTCAGCCGGGAACTATGTGACCTCGGAATATCTGGATTATGCGCGTCCCTTAATTGGTGGCCCCCTGCCCGAATATTTGCGGCTGGATACCTCTCATCAGGTTGCCAGAATAGGGGATAGGGGATAGGGGTTGTGGGATGGAAGCACGAATTTTGTAGGAGCAGGCTCTGCCCTGCGATAACCATCGGACGACGGAGCGTCCTCCTACGAATTCCCTTCTGACAACCATTTTCAGTCCTCAATACGGATGGCATGCACTGGACTTTCTTCCAGTGGAACATAAGGGTCATATTCCTGACTACGGCGCAAGAACCAGCTCTGACTATCGAAAAGCGGCTCGTTTGGGCCGGGCTCAATCCGTTTGTAGCTACCGTCCGACAATAGCAAACGGGCTTTCTGGTTATCCTTCAGGTAGGCCGCCAACAAACCATTTATCAGATAATCTTTCAGGTTGGGGTCTTCGATAGAGAATAGCGTCTCCACCCGTCGGTCAAGGTTGCGCTGCATCACATCGGCACTACCCAGCCAGACCTCGGCAGTATCGCCGCCACCGTTGCGGAAATAATAAATCCGCTCGTGCTCCAGGAAACGACCAACAATACTGGTCACTCGAATGTTTTCGCTCTGCCCCTTAATCCCCGGCACCACGCTACAACTACCCCGAATTACCAAATCTATCTTTACCCCGGCGGTGCTGGCCTTGTAAAGTTCCTCCACAACCATAAAATCGGTCAAAGAGTTAATTTTCCAGATAATGTGTCCGCCGCGCCCGGCCTGAGCGTGTTCAATTTCCCGCTCAATCCGCTCGGTCAAGCCCTGCCGGATGCCACCGGGCGACACCAGTAGCTTGCGATAGTGGTCAATCACGCTATAGCCCGTCAGCGAGTTGAACAAATCCGACACATCCTGCCCAATATCTGGATTACAGGTGAATAGGCACAGGTCGGTATAGATACGGGCAGTTTTGGCATTGTAATTCCCGGTACTGAGGTGGAGATAGCGGCGGATACCGTCAGGCTCTTTGCGAACCACCAACAGCACCTTGCAGTGGGTTTTCAGGACAATATCGCCATAAACCACATGCACCCCGGCTTTTTCCAACGCTCTGGCCCACTCTATATTATTTTCTTCGTCAAAGCGGGCTTTTAGTTCCACCAACACCGAGACCTGTTTGCCGTTTTCGCTGGCCTCGGACAGAGCTTCAACAATCGGCGAATTGCTACCAACCCGATAAATAGTCTGTTTGATAGCCAAAACGTTAGGGTCGTTGGCTGCCGTCCGCACAAATTCCACAACGGGGGTAAAACTATCATAAGGTTGATGAATCATAATGTCCCCGGCCCGAATCGCGGCAAAAACATCACTGCCCGGTCTCAGGCTAGCGGGGACTCTAGGCCGAAAGGGGGGGTCTTTAAGTCCCGGCAGTTCCAGGTCATATAACTCCATCAGGTCGCCCAACCCCATCGGGCCATCCTCCTGATAAACATCTATCGGCTCGATTTCCATTTTGTTCATCAGCAGGGTTTTGATTTCTTCGGGCATTTTCGTGGTAGCAATCATCTGGGTCACGCTACCAAAACGGCGGCGGGCCAGACTTTGCTCGATGGTCTGCAAGAGGTCGCCCGCTTCGTCCTCGCGAATTTCCAGGTCGGCATCCCGAATGACCCGAAAAGAAAAGCTCTCGACCACCTGCATCCCCCGAAAGAGGCTACTCAGGTGGGCCGCTACCACCTGTTCCAGCCAGACAAAGCCTCGTTTGCGAGCGCGCAAGACCCCGTTATCCTTGTTTTCTTCGCTAGTTAACTCCACTGGCAGCAAGCGCGGCAATACCTGGGGAATTTTCACTCTGGCAAAGCGTTCGCCGTTCTTGGGGTCACGAATCACCACCGCCAGATTAAGGCTCAAATTAGAAATATGGGGGAAGGGGTGGGCATTATCTACTGCCAGCGGAGTTAGAACCGGGTAAATCGTAGTATCAAAATATTCTTTTAGTTTGGCACATTGTTCTTTGTTCAGATCGGCATAGTTATAGAGGTGAATCCCAGCCTGCGCCAGTTTCGGCAATAAAGCATCTTGAAAGCAGTTCCAGCCCATTTCCTTCAACCGTAACACCCGTTGGCGAATGAGGGTTAGCTGCTCACGCGGGGTCAGACCATCCTCGCTGGCTTCCAGCATGCCCGACTCGATTTGTTCCTGCAAGCCGGATACCCGAATCATGAAAAACTCGTCCAGATTGGTATTAAATATACTGAGGAATTTCACCCTCTCAAGTAAGGGATGCCGTTCGTCCTGGGCTTCTTCTAAAACCCGCAGGTTAAATTCAAGCCAGCTCATCTCACGGTTAAAATAGCGTTTTTGCATGCGCTTTGCCCTTCTCATTGTTAGTCCCATTTCTCATAAGTATTCGTCTTTTATTTTTAGGGTATAGCCTGATTGTATAGCCTGAACTTGAGTTTGTCAAAGCCGCGTTGGGCAATAAAGAAGAAAATAAGGTAAAATGAAGTCGGTAGTATTATTTTTAACAATGATATTTGAAAATAGAAGGGGTTTAAAATGAATAAAACCGTGCGACTCCTGACCGATGTAGCGGCAGGTTTCAGCGTAACCGCCTGGATTAGCGGCCCGTTGTTTGAGAAGTTCGGCATAAAGCCCGCCCTGCAAAAAGCTACAAACGCCGCCGAAAAAGAGGCGATTGGTTCGGCCTATAAAGCTTTCAGCAACGTGGTGCATATTGGGCTGGCGGGTCTGGCTCTAACCAATGCCTTTAAGTTTTTTGCCGACGATTTGCGGCGCAAGGGCACAAAGGGCTACAAGTTCTGGGCTACTATCGGCGATATTCTGGTACTGTCGGTCATCTCGGTAGGGGCGGCCACCCGGATTATGAGCAAGAAGCTGAAAACGGCCCAATCTGGTAGCGCGGAATATACTCAGGCCGAGCAGGTGCTAAAACTTACTGGCCCGCTCAGTATCTGGTTATCGGTGGGACTGTTATGGACGAGTGCCTCGCAATATCGGGAACGGGTCAAATCCGCTACTTTAAATCCAAAAGCCAAAATCAAAAAGTAGGAGCGATACCTATCGGACGACGGAGCATCCTCCTACGAAATCTTGTTCCCCCTTCCATAAATCAGGGAAGGGGGCTGGGGGGGTTAGGTTGCATTCTCCTACGAAATCCCCTCATTTTCGATTTTCAATCAACCACTGACCACCAACGACCGACCACTAATTAGGCCGCGCAATTCCATTTTAATGAAACTATCGGGTTACGGGCTGCGTAGATAGGATGAGTAACGGTTAAGAAAGCCGGGGTAGCTAATAAAAAGGAAATTGGTATGCGAAATTACGGTAAATTCAGCATTTTAGAGCTGGTAATTAAGGGGCTGATTGCCCTGGTAATAATCTTTGTAGTGATTCAGGTGTTCCGGGCGGTCTTTGCGATTGTAGCCGCCTTACTAACGCTGGTAATCATCGCCCTCGGAATTATGATTTTGCTACGGCTGTTGGGTGGACGGCGACGCTTCTAAAAAGGTCTATTAAATCTTAACAATCTGGTTACTTTGGGGTATAATTGGGGTAGGGTTGAGGCTAACGTTATAACAATGATAGTTACACTCTATGACAGACCACGATGCCCTGTTTAAGTCGGTAATTGCTGAGTTTTTCTCGAATTCCTTCAACTCTTTTTCCCCGATCTGGCCGCCGAGATTGACCCGGCCTCAATTACCGAAAAAGAGCAGGAACTTATCACCGACCTCAAAGGTGGTCAAACCAATCTGGTTGACCTAATCTGTCAGGTGCGGCTTAACAATCAAGAACCAGCTTTGGTGTTAATTCTGATTGAAGCTCAGTCTTACGACGATAAACACTTTAGCGAGCGATTATTTCGTTACTGCACCCGGTTGTATGATAAGTATGGTTTGCCAATCTTCCCGGTGGCGGTGCTGTCTTACAACTCACCCAAAGCCACCGCTCCCAAGAGTTTCAAGGTAGGGTTCAGGCACTTTACCGCCATAAGCTTTAACTATCTTACCATTCAGTTAAATAAACTGGATTGACAGGAGTATGCTGACAAGCAGAACCCGATAGCCTGTGCTTTTATGGCAAAGATGCCGATAGACAAAAAGGATCGAGCCAAGTTAAAGTTGGTAGCTCTGAACAATCTGACGGAAATGGGGCTAAACCCAGCCCAGTTGCGGCTGTTAACAGGCTTTATAGATACTTATTTAGACTTAAACTTAAAGGAACAAGTCGAATTTGAGGAAGCTCTCTCGAAAGTGGAGGGGGCAAAGAAGGAGGCAGTTATGGAACTCACCACCAGTTGGAAGCGCGAAGGCATCAAGGAAGGGGAGAAAAATCTGCTGATTAAAATGCTTACCCACCGCTACGGGCCACTGTCGGAGGCTGAGGAGGGGCAAGTTAGGGGTTTGAAGGAAAAGAAGGTGGAGAAGTTGGCGGAGGCGATCCTGGATTTTCAGAGCCGGGAGGAATTCACTACTTGGTTAGCCAAAGCTCAGAAGTAAGAAAAGCCGGGCGACCAGCAGATCGCCCCTACGAATTTGCCCCGATTTTAGATATTCGATTTTAGATTTCCCACCGATGACTGATAACCTTGATTTAGCGCGGGAAGGCTTCCTTGACCCCACCATCTACTGGAATCATCGTTCCAGTGGTTTTGGCGGAACGGTCTGAAGCCAACCAGAAAATCGCCTCTGCCACATCCTCGGAAGTCACACTGGCCTTTAGCAAATTGCGCTGGGCGTAGAAATTCTCCAACTCCTCCACCTTAATCCCATAACTTTTGGCCCTTTGCTCCTTTATCTCCGCCGACCACAGGTTAGAAGCGAAAATTGCGTCAGGATTGACCATATTGGCCCGGATGCCGTCCTGTCCACCCTCAATCGCCAGAATCCGACAAAGCTGGGCCTCAGCCGCCTTAGCCGCGCTATAAGCCCCAAAATCCTTGCCAGGAGCGGTGACATTCTTGGTAGCGTTAAAGACCAGACTCCCACCCAACTTCTGCTCCTGCATAATCCGCATTGAGGCCCGACTCACCAGAAAATGCCCGGTAGCGTTAACCGCCAAACTCTTGTTCCAATCCTCCAGCGAGAGGTTGGCAATCGCTGAAACCTTAGCAATTCCGGCGTTAGAAACCAGCACGTCCAAACCACCATAAGTCTGACAGGTCTTGGCAAAGGCTGCCTCCACCTGAGCTTCGTTAGCCACGTTCAGGGGAATAGCTATCGCCCGATTCAGGCCATATTTCTGGACAATCGCCTCGGCTACTTTTTGCGCCCCTTCCAAATCCATATCTGTAACCACCACATGGGCCCCTTCCGCCGCCAAGCGCAAGGCCGTAACTTTGCCGATGCCACTGGCGGCTCCCGTCACCAGGGCAATTCGGCGAGCCAATTCCTTTTCAGGTGGGGCAATCGTTAGTTTATATAACTCCAGCGGCCAATACTCACCATCGTAGGCATCCCGCAAGGAGAGCGAGGCATATTCGCCTATTGTTTGCGCCCCGGCAATCACGTTAATAGTGTGATGATAAATGTCTGCCGCGATTAAAGCCGCCTTTGCATCCTTGCCCACCGTCCACATGCCGACCCCCGGCAACAAAATCACGCGGGGAGTTGCTTCCAACATTGGGTCGTTATTGACCCGGTGGCTCTGAAAATAATCTTCATAAGCGGTTTTGTAACCTGCGACCTGCTGCCGAACCGCCGCCTTAACCGTTGTTACCTCGCTCAAATCGGGAATATCCAGCCACAAAGGGACGCGCTTGGTATTCAGCATATGGTCGGGGGTAGCCGCCCCTACCTGACTAAGTTGCGGCCCAGTAGCACTGCCCACAAATTCAAGCACATCCGGGCTATCGTCAAAACGCATAATGGTGCGACCCAACGCCCCCCGCAAGGTTGGGGCTACTGCCGCCACTAACTTCTGGCGGGCTTCGGGCGATAGGGCAGGGCGTATCTCTGTCCCAAAGCTGGCCTGACCTGATTTTCGGGTCGCGATAAATTCCTCAGCTTCGGTTACAAGCTCGATATGGCGGTCATAGGCTTCTTTGGGAGTATCGCCCCAGGTGATAAGGCCATGATTCATCAAAATCAAACCGCGCACTCCTGGATTAGCCTTTACCGCCAGCCCAACCTCTTTCGCCAGCTTAAAACCAGGCCGGCTGTAGCCAACAGTTGCCACACTATCGCCGTAACATTCTCGCACCGTTGCTTCCCGCCGCACAGTATTGGTCAGGGACAAAATGGCATCAGCATGAGTGTGGGCTACCGCCGTAAAGGGCAGAAAGGCGTGCAACAAAGTTTCAATTGACGGGCGGGGTGACGCGGGGCTTAGCAGGGTGTGGTTCAAATATTCGACCATCTCCTCGTCACTTAGTTCGGCGCGCTCGAACAGAGGCAAAATATCATCCAGCCGCACGCCGGGGAAATCCTTGCGCTGCATGGCCTTCATGTCGCTGCCACTGCCCTTGATGCGCTGCACCCGCACCTTCGCGCCCTTAAAGTCGGTTTCTTCCACTTTATAACTGTTGTTGCCGCCGCCCCAGATAACCAGATTAGTCTCAGTGCCGATTAGTTTGGCCTGATAAATCAACAGCCCTACCGGGTCAAGGCCCGCCGCTTCCTCCTCGCTCCAGAGGTTTTTCATCTCACAATTCCTTTCCTTTCGTTGGAATTACCCTGAGTCTCACAAAGCTGTTCAAAGACTACGAAGCCATTTCTTAGCCTCATCCAAGTTGCTAAAGTTAACCATTTTTATCCCGCTTCCCGCTTCTGGTAATGTTTTATCATAGCTTGATTTAGCCAACTGCGACTCTGGGACAAGACTTGCGGCATACTTAATCCCAGCTTCAATCGCCCTGGGTGTCCAATCCTTGAAAATCCATTCCTGGTCTTCCGAGCTAGTTATTCTCATCTTGCGTAAATCTGCTATCGTTTTAGTAGCCTTTTTCGCTCTGACAAGTTCCAGTATTTTGTTCATTCCAATTTTAAGTTCCTCACCATAGCTGAACCCGTTCCATTCTGCGACGGTGCAACCTGTTTCGGCATCCCAGCTGATTTTCACGAAAGACTTCTCATAATAAAGTTCCATAGTAGGTACCTCCTGAATTAGGTATTGATAGGGCAAAACTTTGCTTCTATTACTAAATAGCCACAATATTTCATGAGCCAATAAGTTAATTAACTATTGATACTGTTTATTATACAACTTTTCGAGTAATTCTTTGATAGCGCAAAAAAAAGGCGACTACCATACCCTGTACTCAGGGTACAGGTATCGCCCGTACCAAAGAAAGAAGATTCTTAGTGTAAGTGGAAAGCTTGCACCCGACTATTGCGGGGGTCGGCGACATAAACATAATTCAACCCATCTATGGCGATATTAAGCGGGGAAGTGCTAGAACCAAATTGACCGTCACCCTTGCCGCTATTACCAAAAGCGAATTCAAACTCGCCATTACCTCTGAATTTTTGGATGCGGTGATTGCCCACATCCGCTACATAAATATTGCCCTGGCGGTTTAAGGCAATCCCAATGGGGCCGCCAAAGAGGTTGGGGTTAAGCTGGCCGGGGTCATCGAACTGCTTACCCCATTTGCCCAAAAAGTTGCCAGTGCTATCGAATTTTTGCAGCCGATTATAAAGTTCGCCAGTATAAATGTTACCAGCAGGGTCGGCGGTGAGACTATTCAGGAGATTTATTTGATTATCGCCAGCCCCGCTCCACTTGAGCAGGAAAGTGCCGTTACCATCGAACTTTTCTACCCGATTGTTACCGCTATCCCCAACGTAAACGTTGCCCGTCCCGTCCACTGCAAGAGGTAAGGCCAAGAAGGAACTAGAGTTAGTATAGGCCGGGCTAAACTGACCATCGCCACTGCCCTTAACACCCCAGGCTACCAATGGATTTAGATTATTATCATATTTTAGAATTCGGGACAGGCTTACATCTGCCGCAAAAACATTGCCCTGCCCATCTAATGCTAACCCGGCGGGTTGGATACGGTTGGTAGTATTGTCGAAGAAGTTGCTGGAGATATTCAGGATGTTCAGATTGTTATCAAATTTTTGAATTCGGTTAGTGATGTCATCGGCGATAAAAACATTACCCAGCTTATCCACCGCCATTTGGCGAATTCTTCGGAACTCGTTGGCCCCGTCGCCATGCTTGTCCCATTTTGCGATAAATTGCCCGTTACTATCGAACTTCTGGAGGCGAATATTGGCGATATAAACATCAGCTACATAAACATTGCCTAGACTATCTACCGCAATAGCCGAATTCCCCTCAAAGCTGAATTTGCCGTTATCCTGGCCCTTACTACCCCACTGCGCTAAAATTCTACCAGCAGGGTCATATTTCAATATCCGATTATTCAAAGTATCGCAAATATAGATGTTGCCTTGTTTATCACTGGCGATATTACCAGGGAGGAAAAACTGCTCATAACCGCCCCCAATTTTCCAGGAAAACTCGGCTTTGCTTTTGGGAGCTTTAATCTGGTTGCCCAGCAAACCCAACAAAACGTCGTAAGGGGCTTGATTTTCGGTGTGCAGTTCAAACCGCGCCCGCTCGAACCATTGACTGCGGAAGACTTTCCCGGTTTCGGGGTCTACCTCGTCGAATTCCTCACCGATAGGGTAGCCGAAACGTTCTAGCCCGCCGTTTTGCAACCAATATTCCAGGAAGCGGAAACGCAGATTGTGGCCCGTCTGGTCAAAATACCATTGTTGCTCTTTGGGTTTGGTAGGGTCTATCAAAGCCCCCGCCCGTCGGAAATCGGGGTCAACCGCCAGGGCTTGCCGCCGCAAATCTTTACCCAGCAGCCCCAACAATACCTCAAAGGGAGTTCTGACATTTTCGGGATGTAATTCAAAGCGATTGCGTTCAAACCATTGGGTCTCGAATTTTTTGTACGTTTCGGGGTCTACCTCTGGTTGGGAGTCGGTTATGGGATAACCAAAAACTGCTAAACCGCCGTTGTTTTGCCAGTATTCCAGGAATTTCCCGCTGACGGTTTTGCCCGTTTCGGGGAAATAACGGCTGGTTTCTTCGGCAGCCAGGGTCGGGCCGAAATTCCCCAGGAATAAACCCCCTAACAGAAGCACTAAAACAAGCAAACTACCACGTTTCAACCTTTGGGCCTTTTTTAATTATGCAAAACTAATATAGATAAGCAAATAATAAACTTGTTGCTAAAATTAGTAACGAGTTTGCTAGCCTAAAGTTTCGCTAAATTTATTAAAGCAGGTGGCTGCTCCGTCGTCCGATGATTATCGCATTCCGTACCATCGCCTTCGTAGGAGGACGCTCCGTCGTCCGATGATTTTTATCGCGTCCACCTGCCAAAGATTGTGGTCAGTGCCAATTTTGTCCGTGCCATTGGCTTTTACGCAAAGATTTGTGTTACAGTGTACTGAGCCTAAGCAAGAATCTTAATGTTTTTAACAAGACCTTCTATTTATTCAGGGTGGTAATCGCAGTGAAATTAACCCAAAGATTGAAAATACAGATTTTCTTAGCCCAGTGATTTATTACCGGGAACCTTTTATTCTTACTGACTTTTAACCTTCGACTTTGGACTATTCGATTTTGGATTTTCTTGAAAAACACATCAGAAATGAAGATTAAATTCAAGGGCGGGCGTTACACTCGCCTGTTTTTTAATGGACTGGTAGTGGCGGTGTTTGGGGTAGCGTTGGTGGGTATCAGCACCACTTTGCGCGATGTAGCCTTTTTGGGCGGGCTGTTCAATCTGCTAGGCTTAGTGCTGGCAGGGATAGGGCTAATTGGTTCGCTGGCGGCGGGGATAGCCGTCCTCCAAATTATGGGGGCATATCTGGTGCTTAACCCTGACAGCCTTGTCATAGCCGTTAATAGCCGCAAACAGGAGGTAATCCCCCTTGAACAGGTACAAATTCTAGTGTGGGATTATGAACGAATCCTGGCAAGTCGGAAGGGGTTACGTTTTGACCCACCAAACCCCACCGGGCTGCGACTGTTGACCCACCGCACTACAGTTATTATTAAAGGTACAATGCTAGCCTCGTCAGACCGCGCCGCCCTTGAGAAATACCTCACCGACAAAACCAGCTTGAAGCTGGAAAAACCGCGTTTTGGCCCGGAGGCCGCCAGGGTAAAACTTATCAGCGAAATCCATGAGTTTAAGCCTGATGCTGGTCTGGCTATCCTGACTTCCCGCTCCTTAATTGCTTATCGGGACAGTCGCGAACGGGCACTGGCTTTTCGGCAGGGTAAAAGCTGGTTGGCTCTACCCCTGACCGAAATCGCCCTGGTCGAGCGGCAAACGGACAAGTTGCTAATCAAAGCCCGTGACGGTCTGGAATATGAATTGACCTTCGCCTATGTCGGCGAGGATGCCGCCAAAAAGAATAACGACCTGTTGGATAGCTGGTTTAAGACCCTAAAAACAGGCTTGCGTTAACTAAAGGCCAGATGTATAATATCGGTTGCCCCCGAAGTGCTGCGGCCTTCGGGATTTATGTGGGTAAAATTACCTCCACCAATATATTATTTTAAGGAGTAAGCGGCTAAAATGGCAAAGGACGTAAAACTTTCAAAAACAGTACCTACCGGCCTGAACGTAAACCTGCCGACCGGGCATAACTGTGACAAATGTGGCGTAATGACCACCGAGCGCACCTTGATGGTGGTTAAAACCCTCAAGAACGATGGCAGCAAGAACACCAACTACTACCACCGCGATTGCGTTAAGTATTAGTAAATAAAAAAATGCAGACTAGGCGAGTTGTTATAGTTGGTAGCGGAATGGCGGGTTTAGCCTGTGCTGCCGACTTAGCCGATGCGGGCGTAAAAGTTACGGTGCTGGAAAAACGCCCGGTAGCGGGTGGTAAGGTCAGTAGCTGGCGCGACCAGGATGGCGACTCAATCGAAAGCGGTCTGCATATTTTTTTTGGTTGTTACAAGAAACTGCTCCCTTTTCTCAAACGGGTGGGTGCTTACCAGTATATAAACTGGAAAGAACATACTATCCTGGTGGCTCAGGCCAACGGTAAGACTCACCGCCTTCATTTCCCCAATCTACCTGCACCTTTTAGTGGAATTGTTGCCTTTAGCTGGAATAACTTATTTACCCTGAGCGAAAAAATCACCAATATTCCGGGGCTGTTTGTGGTCTATATACGTGGGTTAGGCTATAACAAAAAGCTTGACCGTTTTAGTTATGCCCAGTGGCACAAACGCCGCTGGATGCAGCAAAGCGTAGTAGATAAACTCTGGAACGCCATTTCGCTCTCGACTGGTTTTATCGGGGCGGCTGAAATGAGTGCCCGCCCAATGACCACCGTTTTTCACTATTTCGCCCGCAGCACCAACGCCTCAAAGTTAGGCTTTCTGAATGGCACGCCCGAAAAGCAGCTTTTTGAACCTATGCGACGCTACCTTGAAGAACGGGGCGGGGAAATTTTGCTAAACCAAAAGGTCAAAGAGGTAGTAATTGGCGAGGATGAGCTGGCTAAGGGCTTATTACTGGAAAATGACACTACGATTGAGGCTGACGCTTATATTATTGCCGCCCCTTTGCATAGTGCCCGCCAGCTTTTACCAGACAGGTTACGGCGTTACAAATTCTTTGATAATCTGTGGAAACTCCGTAGCGTCCCGGTGATGAACGCCCAAATCTGGTATGACCGCAAAGTTTGTGACGAGGATAATCTTTTTTTCACCTCTGAGGCCATTTTTTCGGTTTTTGCCGATTTAAGTATAACCAGCCCTCAAGCCTACGATAAACACGCTGGGTCGCTGGTATCAATGGCAATTGCTCCGGCGGCCCCGCTCTGGCAACTTTCGGATGAGGAGATTTTGGATATGGCTCATGCTGACCTAGTGAGGCTATGGCCCAAAGTGGCGGAAGCCAAACGGCTAAAAGGCACGCTGGTTCGTATCCCTAACTCAATTTATCGCGAAGAACCGGGCAGCGACAAATACCGCCCTACCCAGTTCACCCCTATTCCTAATCTGTTTTTGTGCGGCTGTTATACCGCGCAGGATTATATGGCGAGTATGGAGGGGGCGGTACAAAGTGGGCAGTTGGCAGCTAAGGCGGTCTTGAAAAGCTTTTCGCAAGGGTAATTTAAGTATGACCGTAGACGAATTTGTAGAAGCTAAAGTATTACCTCAGTATCATGACATTGTGGCGATGCTACGTCAACTTATGCACGAGATAGTGCCAGAGGCCAAAGAATATATCGCTTACGCAATGCCTTCCTACAAAATCAATTCTATTTTTGCCTATATTCTCCCCAACAAAAACGGTATTACTTTTTCTTTTACACGCGGAACTCAATTTGAAGATAAATATGGTATGTTGAAGGGCGTTGGCAAAAGTGCCAGACACGTAAAAATCAAGAGTCTGGCGACGGTAAACCAGGAGGCTCTAAAATATTATATCAAACAGGCTTTGGAGCTGGAAACATCCTAACATGCTAGCAAGTTCGCATGAGTTATTAGTGCCTAATCTACTTAGCTCGAAACTAAAATATCTTAGAGGAGAATCATAATATGAAAAAAGCAGAAGAAGCCGAACAGGGCACCACCACAATCAATAAGAAATCCAAGGGATTCACTGACGAGGAACGCGCCGCGATGAAAGAGCGCGCCCAAGAATTAAAGGCGGAAACACTCCGCAACCCCCGCGCGAAGAAGGACAAGACGGACGGGGAAAGCGATGTACTGGCGAAGATTGCCGAGATGTCGGAACCGGATCGCACCATGGCCGAGCGAATCCATGCAATCATAAAAGCCAGCGCGCCAGACCTTTCACCGAAAACCTGGTACGGAATGCCCGCATATGCCAAGGATGGCAAGGTCGTCTGCTTCTTCCAAAGTGCGCAGAAGTTCAACACGCGGTACGCGACGTTTGCCTTTAGCGATACAGCTAACCTCGACGAAGGTAATTTGTGGTCGGTCGCCTTCGCGCTGAAGGAGTTGACTGTCACCGAAGAGGCAAGGATCGGCACGCTCGTGAAGAAAGCGGTTGAGGAATAATTTGGACAAAAGTAGCTTGTTGTCTGAAAATCTGATAGAACCGGAGAAGAAATAAGGATGACCCTGAGAGGACTCGAACCTCCGACACACGGTTTAGGAAACCGATGCTCTATCCACTGAGCTACAGGGCCAGGACTAAACAGTTATTGGTGGTCAGTTGTCGGTAAGAAATTGAGGCTAAAGCTAGCATATCTTTACAAACTTGAATGACCGTCTACTTAGAACCTTATGTTAGCAGTTAGCGGCTTGCGCGTCAAGCCAGAATCATCGCCCGTAGTTGCTGAACATTATGGGCAATTCCATCCGGGCCTAGCTGGGCCAATGCTACTTCGCCCCATGCTCCCCAGGTTACGCCAATCGAAGCCACCCCCGCCCGTTGCGCGCACAATACATCATTATCAGTATCGCCAATCATCAGGGTATCGGCGGCAGTCAGGTTAGCCCGTTGCAGCAGCAGGTTCAGGATATAAGGGTCGGGCTTTAGGGGGAAACTATCGTGGTCGGTTCCTTGCACAAAATCCAGATAGGGTTTTAGACCAAAATGCTCCACCAGCCTTTCGGTGGTAGAAAAATATTTAGTGGTCGCCACCGCCGTAATTCGTCCCGCCGCTTTTAAATCCGCCATTAATTCGGGCATGCCAGGGAAAACTCTGGTATAGGTGGTCAGGTTATCGCTGTAAAAACTGCGGTAGGTTTCGATCATCAGAGGTATCAGGTGGTGCTGTTCGGGGCTCAGGAAGGGTAAAAAGGTTTCGACCAACCCTTTGCCCAATAAACTGGCTAATTTCTGGCGGTCTAGCTGGTCGGGTGAGATTCCACTCACGCTGCTAATGGCGTAAATCTGGGCGTTAGCAATATCCTCGCTTGAGTCAATTAAAGTACCATCCAGGTCAAAAATAACGAACTTGCGCTCTTGAAAATTTGCAGACAATCAGGAAATATCCTCTCTCAGCCGTCAGCTTTTAGGTATTAGGCGTTAGGAACATCTAAAATCAATAAGATAAAAGTTTCCCGGTAATAAATCACCGGGCTAAAAGAGCCTGTTTCCTAACCATTCTAGATAATTTCCAGGGTTTACCCTTTAGTCAAAAACATAGGCTCTCTTAACGCAATAGCTTTAGTCCCGCGCAAACTTTAGGTAGAACACCAAAGGTCGAAAGTCTAAGAACCAACAACCAACAACTTTTAACTCGTTACTCGTTACTCGTTACTCTTATCAGGCCGGAAGCCGCCAGAAAGAGGCTCCCCGGCAACCAGTGTAACACAGAAAAAACCTCGTTGAAAGGGTGTAGTGGCGAGAGTTCCAAGCTAACCCCGATTACTACCAATACTAGCGGAAATACAGCGAACCAGGCCCGTTTATGATTGAGTCGCCAAACCGCCCACCAACCCCAACCGCTTGCAACCAACATTACCACCAGCAACAACCACAGAGCGGGTGGTAGATTAAACTCAAGATTACCCACCAGCACAATTACCGCTATCAGGTTAGTCACCGCCCCCGCCAGCGCCATCAGACGGGCCGCTCCTTCCCACTCAGTATGGGGGTTGCGTTCGGTATTAAAAAGATAGCGCATGGCATATTCGGGCGGCTCATCCGGGTTTTGGGGGGGTTGGGAATCATCGTCCTGGTCTTTTTGGTCAGTCAGGGTAGGCATAAATATCTTCTCGAACTATTCGTCCAGGTGCAGATTTTTGAGGGCAGACCAGCGTTTGTCTACTTGCTCCACTTCGGGTTCTTCTTCTTCGACTTCTTCCTCAACAAAATCAGCATTAATCTGGTCAAGGTACTGATAAAGGCCGGGGCAATCCTCCCGACAGACCGGGTACATTGGCAAACTGACCAGAATTTGTTGGCGCAGGGCTTCCCCCAGGTCAAGCAGATGATTCTCGTCAATCAGCAGCATATCATCGGCATCTTCGCCATCTTCTGGTTGGACGGGCAACCCGGTAACAACATCAATACTAGGACGAAAAATATCTTCTAGTTCAAAATCAACGTGCGTCTCAAAATCGTTAAGACAGCGCACACACTCGACAATAGTATCAGCCTCAAATTTTCCCTGAGCCAGAACATCGTGGCGGACGCGGGTAAAGGTCACGTTACCTTTAACATTAGTGGCGGTACGTTCTCTTTCGTTTTCCAACTCAAGCTCGTCGGCCTCGACACCGTAAGAGCGGGTAGAGCCTTCGGTACTTCGCAAAAGTTGGGCCACATTAAATACTAGCGGCCCATTTTTGTCCAAAACGGGTTGGCTGGCCTTGAGTTGTTTCCGCAGATTTCGGCGAGTTTCACGCTCAAGATTTCTGACCGGGCTGGGCGGCGGTGCTACCGGGGCAGGGGGCTGGCTCAGGCGATTATTGGAGAAATTAAAACGGCTGCGAATAGGCCGCAACGGACGGTTTTCCGGGCCTGAAGTATTATCTGAATTTGACATTGTTTTACCTTCGGTTTAAATAGGGGATAAATCGTAATTTATAATTCCTCGTCCTCGTCCGGCTCACCCTTCTGCCCGGGTTTTGGCACTGGTTTCAGGGCTGGGCGTTGACTGGCAGGTGAAAAACTATTCCCCGGTAGGGTTGGGCGCGGTTGCCCCCCCAAACTATGACCCTGCAATTTTGAGGGTGGGGCTACCGGGGGAGTGGGCGCGGGTTTCTTGGCAATATTTGGCTGATTGGGTGGTGGTGATTGGGTTCGGCTAGGCGGATTTAAATTTCCAGCCTGATAACTTCCGGGCGTATTAATCTGGCGCGCCCCATTGCCATTTTTTGGCAAGGCGGGTTCGTTAGAGCGTTCCACCTGTCGCTCGGTGAGCCGTTCAGCTGGTCGCTCAGTGGGGCGTTCAGCTTGACGGGCGGTGGGTTTGGTCTGGGCGGCGTATTGTGGGCGATACTGCTCGTGGTATTGATCCATCTGCTTCTGGTATTGGTCGGCTTGCTCCCTGAAACTTTTGAGGCCATTCTGAACCATACCCAGATGTTTACCCAACAGGTTTTCCATCTCTTGTAAAACCTGCATAGCGTAAAGGTTGGCCCCTTCGCGCATCTCTTGTGCCTGACCTATCGCTTCATCGTACATCTGTTGAGCCTGGGCGCGGAGTTCGTAGGCTTCCTGGGCGGCTTCGCTCATTAGCAAGTCGCGCTGACGCTCGGCTTCGGCTAACAGTCCTTCCCTTTGCAGCATCGAGTCCCGTTCGCGTTCGGCCCGCTCCACAATTTGGCGCGACTCATCCTCGGCATCCGCCAGAATCCGTTCCCGGTCAACAAAGGTGCGTTTGGCAATTTTCACTTCTTCCGGCACTGTCACCCGCATCTGGTCAATCATGTCATAACATTCTTGTTCGTCTACCATTACCTTGTTGCCAGTAAGCGGTACACGTTTGCCATTGCGAATGAGGGCTTCCAGACGGTCAATCAGATAATCAATATCCATGCGGCTTTACCGTTTCACCACTTGCAGTTACTACTACTTTTCATAATAAACCCTATAATCGGACTTCCCCTATTATATATTATATGACAATAGTGTTAAAGCTAAAATCTAAAGAATTTGTAGGAGGCTGCTCCGTCGTCCGATGAGATTCGGCCTTTGTAGGAGGACGCTCCGTCGTCCGATGATTTTTATCGCAGGACAGAGCCTGCTCCTACAATAATTCCTCATCTTGTTAATCCTGTCCATCTTTGTTAATTTTCTTTCCGCCAACCGCCCTAGAACATCTTAGGGGTGGTTTGGTAGGCGGCATAGAGCCTGTTTGCCACGAATTCCGGCACCATTTTATGGACATCCCCACCCAACCGAGCAATTTCCTTAACCATGCTGCTGGCAATATAGGAATATTTGAGGCTGGTCATAAAGTAACAAATCTCAATTTCAGGGTTGAGGTTGCGATAATTTTGAGCCAGTTGTAATTCATACTCAAAATCTGAGACGGAGCGCAGCCCCCGCACAATCACCCCCGCCCCGATTTCGGCGGCATAGTGTGAGGTGAGTTGCTTGTAGGACGCAACCCGCACGTTTGGCACATTTTTGAGGGCCTCCCGAATTATTTCAACCCGTTCATCGGTGGAAAATAGCAAGCTTTTGGAGGGTGAGTCGTAAGGGGCCACTACCAGTTCGTCAAAAAGATGAGCCGCCCGTTGCGCGATGTCAATATGTCCATTAGTGAAGGGGTCAAAACTCCCAGCATAGAGGGCCAGTCTCAAGGCCGGTTCTCCTTTCGTTGATAAACTGCATTGTTTCCAGCGATACCAGCTACCTGTGCCCTATTCCTCCTCATCCAGTTCGTCAATCTCAGCCGTTTCAGTTGAGTCAGACTCCGGGCCAAATCCATAGGCTTGGGGGTCGCCCGCCAGAAAAATTGAAAAAGCCGAGTCGCCATGTATCCGCAAACGAAGGCGGTTTAGGGCCAGCTCGTTACTATTTTCCGACAGATGACCGTAACTCTCAGCTAAGGTAACACGGGGTGAATGTCCCACTACCACCAATCCGCCGGGTTTGACCAAGCCGCTTCGAGCTACGTGCTCAATAGTCTCTGGGATTTTCGGGTCGGCGTAGGGCGGGTCTAAAAAGATTATATCATATTCTTTGGTAGGGGGTGGGGTTTCGACCTCAGTGGCCTGTCCCGTTGCCTGCTCGTCCTCTATTCCTGGCGGCATGGGCGATTTTGGGTCGCGATGCTTGCCCCCTTTGCGACGGTGTAAGCCTCCCGCCGCCCGATTCTTCTTATCGCTGGGAGGGGCAGGCGGTGAGTTAAGAAATCCAGCGACGCTACGGTTATTGACGCGGGCTATTTCGCTAAAACGGGTATGTTCCAGGTTGTCGGATATTATTCGGCAGACCCCAGCGTTAATTTCCACAAAATCAGCCCAAACTGCCCCCCGTGAAAGAGCTTCGATGCCAATTGAGCCTGTTCCGGCGTATAAATCCAGTACCCGCCCCCAATCCCGCTCTAATGGGGCTAACAGGTTGGACAGCATCGAATATACCGCCCCCTTGATTTTGTCAGCCATTGGGCGGGTAGTCATCCCTTTGGGGGCTTTTAAGTTATGGCCTTTAGCAGTACCGGAAATTACGCGCATTATCGCTCCAATAGTCAGGTAATTGTTAGTAGAAGGTTGAAATTCTGTTTTTGTTATAATACACCAGTTGG
>Ga0209724_1001595_pt1 | contig 20460 bp, 16 predicted proteins | sample grotaG_FD_184143 | JGI IMG/M metagenome (GOLD analysis project Ga0209724, IMG submission 184143) | Glacier valley bacterial and archeal communities from Borup Fiord, Nunavut, Canada, to study Microbial Dark Matter (Phase II) -... | ecosystem: Environmental > Aquatic > Freshwater > Ice > Glacier ...
CAGTTATTGAAAAGTAAAGGAATGATATGACGAAATAACAGAATCTCTAATTTGCTTTCTAACAGGTTTCTTAATAATATATAAAATGAAAACAATAAAGCATTTATGTGGAATATTGGGATGTTTAGTACTTTTGATGACTACTTCATGCCAAGACAAACAGGCTAAGGAAGAATTGGCCAAATTTAGACAAGCTGAATCTCTGAAAGCAGATAATATTGAGGTCGTAAAAAGTTTTTACAAATACCTTGATGAATCAAACTTTGACTCACTTAGTGTATTACTCGATCCTGGCATCAAGATCTTTTACGGATCAGGAGATCCGGTCACCTGGAATGATATGATGCCTTTTATTAAATCCGTTTACGCCTCTTTTCCCGATTATAAACATGAAATTGAGGATATTATTGCTGCTGATGACAAGGTTGTTGTCAGGCTTGCTTATACGGGAACCCATACAAACAAATACATGGAATTGAATCCCACCGGGATAAAGTTTAAATACAAAGGCATCCAGATTTTTCAGTTTGCGAATAAAAAAGCAACAAATTTCTGGGCTGTTGAGGACGAGTTGGGATTGATGACACAGTTAGGCCTAGAGTTAACACCGAAAAAGTAGTATTAGAAGCTATTTTGACCTTACTAAAATTGAAAAGGATGAAACCGGGCGGCTCCATCCTTTTACTAAAACTAACCAAACTAACTAACCTAACTAAACCTAAACTTATGAAAAAAAATGTATGACAAATATAGGGCTCCCTTATCTATCAGCCAAATGTTTTAAGTTAACGAATTGTAAATTAATCGAAAAGATGTGTTAAGTCTCATAAATAGCTGATTTTCTATTTTTTGCTTTTTATTTTTCCGTTTTGGCAATTGTAATATTCGTAACAGGCCAGTGACTTACTTGTGCCCCGGTATTTAGATTCAGCGTTACCTCTTTTGATATAAACGGTTCAACTTCAATGTTCCAGCCATCTGCTAAAACCATTGGAGTCTCATTGTGGAGATCGTCAATTGAGGTTTCTATCGTTATTGTCTTTTTTTCACCAGGAACCAAATTGATATAATTGTCTGAATAATAGGCAGGCAACACGCGTACATTCGATTGCTGACGACGAAGTTGAAGGTGAGTCATCATGGCTATTTGCGAACTTGCATTCTGTAAAGTAACCTCAATCAAACATTTTCCATTGATATTAATGCTTGTGACTTTCGTCTTAAGAGTTACAGTTGGCAACTTGTTCAAATCGGATAGATTATCCGGATTTGCTGCCAAAGCCTTCCAATAAAAGTTGTCTGACAGTAATTTGCCGGCGGCATCGTGAAGTTCAAGTTTCACAAAATAAACGGAAGAGCGGTTTTCCGGCCATTTAACAGCATCCAAATCAGTAGCGAAACTTGCTTTTGCATTGACTGCAAAGTCTTGTTTTAATGCAACTTTTCCATCCAGGTTGAAAATTGTCAGATGGGCTTTTGCATTTTTTAAAGCCACCCCATTGTTGTTAATAACCTGGATTCTTTCATCTTTCTCATTCAACTGAATATGGATCAGTTCACAGGCTTTCTTTGCCGCGAAGAGCGATGAATTTGGCTCAAGATCGTGGTGGTATATCTGCCAGACAAAGCTTGGCTGCGCCGGATTACTCATCCATGTAATAACTCCGGTACTTGGATTAAAGAGTTTGGCATTACGTCCTTCGTACATCGCCCTGAAGGCTTCGTAATTCATTAACTGTCCCTTACGGACAAAATCAGCCAGGTTATCTGCCTTACCATAACGGCTATTTAGTATTTCAGGATATAGATTGCCTCTTTGAGCTCCTTTTGCGAAATCGTGTTCTGCCCAATCATCGTTAATCGTCTCCCAATCCTTTTCCGGCATCATTCCATGAATTGATTCCAGGGTTGGGATGGACATACTTCCGGTTTCGGTTTTAAACGACTCCTTAAAATTATAGAATTCACGGGGTTCACGCCAAAAATAAGGACCGCCTGAATTAACGCCACGCCCTTCTGTCGAACTGGACTGATAAAGGCGAACAGGTTCCAGTTTGCTCATCATTGCCTTTAAGGAATCGTCGATCTCTTTCGGTGGAAATCCTTCGTTACGAGCACACCATACAGCTATAGACGGATGATTCCTGAACCTAAGTATTTTGTCGCGGACATTAGAAAGATAAAGCGGCAGATTTGTAGGGTTAGGACCATCACTTGGATTGGGTTGGAAAAACTCATCCCAAAGCATAATGCCATATTTATCACAGAGGTCGTAGAAATCCTCGCTCGTGCTTTGTCCGACCCAGTTGCGAATCATTGTAAAATTGGCAATCTGATGCATCCTGATCTGTGCTTCAAGCCTTTCGCGGGGAATACGTTTCATCGCTTCGTCCATACCCCAGTTACCGCCCTTGCAAAAAACATAAACACCGTTTACCGAGATCGTCAGGTTTTCAGACTCCGGTACAGAATAGGCAATTTCGCGTACACCAAACGAAATACTCTTTTCATCCGATGCCTGATTTGCAATGTCGAACCTTAGTTTGAGGGTATATAAGTTTTGAGGTCCATAGCCATTTGGCCACCACAATTTTGGATTTAACACATGAAGTTGAGGCAGATTTTTTGGGTTGAGCGAAATCAGCTTAGAAGTGTGAGCTGGTATCTCTACATTCTGCTTAAATGATACATTTCCAAAATTTCCAACTAAAATTCCTTTTTGAGCCTGATCAGAGATATTTTCAAGGGTAGTTTGTATTGAGATATCTGCCGAATTCAATTTGGGTAGCGGAAGATCGGTTGTGATGAGTGGTGATTTTATCAAAACGTCACCTGATGCAGTGATAAATACTTTTTGCCAGATACCGGTGTTGCGGTCCCTGATTGCCGGAATCCAATCCCAGCCCAATGAGCAAAGAAATGTAGGACCATCAATTGCAGTGATACCTCCGTTTAAGCCCATTCCCAATGCAATGGTGTGTTCGTGTGGTGTACCCGGATTGGGTTGAGGGGAAACTAAAACAGCCAGTATGGCAGCTGATCCCGGTTTTGCAACTGCAGAGATATCAAATATTCCTCTTATAAATGCTCCCTGAATATTCCCTATTTCTTTGCCGTTTACATAGACCTTTGCCGAATAGTTGATCCCTGCAAAGTTAAGCCAGATCTTTTTTCCTTTATAATCATTGGGAATCACGAATGACGTTCTATACCAATAAGAGGTACGAGATAGCACTTCGGGAATTTTGTCAGGTCGGTTATTTTCGCCCAAAAGTGGTTCAGGATAAACCCCATTATTCACGAGCGTTGTTAAAATAGTTCCGGGTACGGTAGCATTATACCATCCTTTTACCTGATAACTTGCAGTGGAGATCACTTCGCCAGACTGATCTGTTTTGGAAGCATCCTGTAACTGCCATCCACTTGAAATCACCAATGGTTTAGCATTGGTTTGTCCATTTAGCGAAATAACGAATAACAACATGGCCAATAAGGCCGTAAACTTATTCATATACATAAAAATTTTGATTATTGTTTTTATATGATTTATTAAAGTATTTAATCTATACAATTCGTATTAACCAGTTCTGTTTTCAAATGGCTTCGGCAAAAATAGGTTTATTCTGCCAAATAGAATTGTGAAAAACATGTCACTTTGTTCTACGGAATAAATCAGGGGCATAGTTTTAACTTAGTCAAAATTATTAAGGAACATTTTGATCATTCAACGAGTCAATTGGAATTAAACTAAAATTATTTCCGGGTAAAGATTACACCTGGACTATTATCTGCTTGTTTCATTAAATAAAAAAAACGCTACCAGAATCATCTGGCAGCGTATATTAGTGCAATCTGTGATAAATTAATAACCTGTATTCTGAGTTATTTTATCTTTGTTGATATCCACCTGACTTTGAGGAACTGGGAATAACATATTGTCTTCTGTTAAAGTTTTCTTAATTCCTATTTGAGTCGCTTTGGCATTCAAAACTGGAATTGCCCTTCCTGTTCGTACAAGATCAAACCAACGTTGTCCTTCAAATGCAAATTCAACGCGGCGTTCCTGCTCAATAGCCAAACGGAATGATGCCTGATTTGCTACTGTGGCACTGGTTTTATCAGCTAACAATGCTCTTTTTCTCACTTTGTTTAAATTTACAAACGCATCGCCATCGGCAACATAACCAGCTTCGTTCAAACACTCGGCATACATCAGGATGACATCCGAATAGCGGATAATTGGAAAATTGTTGTTGTTATCACCGGATACAATTGGTGTATCCCAGTATTTTTTGCAAAAATAGTAATCAACTCTTTTTCCAGATGTATTGATATAAAATGTTGCCATCGATGCATCTTTTCGTGCATCACCGCTCTCGAATGCTTGTTCTAGATCAGCTGATGGACGGTTATTTCCGCCGCCTCCAAATTGGATAACAGCATTTCCGGAATTTTCGGGAGCAAAGGAGTTTGGCAATCCATTTCCTTCGCCAATTGAACCTGCTTTATATTGTACGTCAAGTACGGACTCCTTATGATTTTTGTTACTGACCTTGAATACATCAGTATACAAAGGTAACAAGTCGTAAATCTGTGAATCGATCACCTTTTTAAGCTGTAAGGCTGCTTCTGTATATTTGTGTTCAGTCAAAAGAACTTTCCCGAGTAATGACTGAGCAGCGCCTTTTGTTGCCCGACCCATATCAATTGCTGCATATTCAGATTTAGTTTTCAACCCATCAATTGATTCGGTTAAGTCTTTTTCAATCTGAGCATACACTTCTGCTTTAGGGTTGCGGCCATATTCGTAACCCTGATCCGGATTGGTTATCTCCTTCAATACCAAAGGTACATTTCCATAGATACGAACTAGGTTGAAATAGATGAGCGCGCGTACAAATTTTGCTTCAGCCGTATATTGTTTTTTCAAATCTGCATTAAAATCAGTAGCTTCAATTCTGTCCAAAATGGCATTACACCTGGCGATACCTTTATAGGAATCATTCCATGCACCCGAAATAAAAGGGTTGGTTGTGATCAGGTAAAACTTATCGAACTGATCCTGATCAGTTACAGAACCTGAAATAGCGGGATAGGTATCATCGGAGGCAACATCTCCAAAGACATAGATATTCCCATAAATGCCACTGAATTGTAACGCACCATAGGCGCCACTAACAGCATTTTTGAAATCGCTTGAAGTTTTGTAGAAATTGGTTGTCGCAATATCCGATATTGGTGAAAGATTGGTAAAATCTTTACTGCATGCGCCAAAGAAGATTGCACAAATAAGTGATATATATAAAACTTTTGTATTCATAGCTTTATGATTTTTTTAGTTAAAAACCCAGGTTCAAACCGATGATAAATGTATTCGCTAGCGGGTAGGAACCGTAATCGACACCACCTGTCAACGCACCTTCGTAGCCGCTTACTTCAGGATTATATCCCAGGTATTTCGACCAAGTAACCGGGTTTTGAGCTGATAAATAGATTCTTGCACTTTGAATTTTCACTTTCTCCAGAAGCATTTGCGGAATCTTATATCCAAGCGTGATATTCTGGATACGTAGAAACGAACCATTCTCAACCCATCTTGATGATACAGCATTGTTTTGCCCTGTGGTACGTGAATTTGCGCGAGGTACGATTCCATTTCCAGGCTGTTCCGCAGAACGCCAGCGGTCGAGTACTGTAGTGAGATTGTTTTGACCACCTTCGAGATTTTCGAAAAACCGACGGCTCAAATTAAGAATCTTTCCTCCCTGAACGCCGTTAAACACCACATTCAACTCAAATCCTTTAAAAGAAAATGTATTGGTAAATCCGTAAATGAATTTTGGTTGGTTATTCCCAATAATTGTGCGGTCATTCGCATCGATTTTTCCATCAGGTACACCTGCTGCTCCTGAAACATCTTCGTATTTTACATCTCCTGGTTTGCTGTCGACAAAATGAGGATAGGTAGCAAGATCAGCCTGGCTGTTAAAAATACCGATTTGTTTGTATCCGTAAAAATTTCCAATGGGTTCACCAATAACTGTGATGTTGGTCTCGCCGACACCTGAACCACTTCGGATAGGGTCACCTGTCGGTCCTAATGCGATTACTTTGTTGCGGTTAAATGAGACGTTGACATTTGTGTTCCACGTAAACTGACCTGTAAGATTACGTGTGCTCAGTGAAAATTCCCAGCCTTTGTTTTCCATTTCGCCGATATTTTTCACAGTGGAACTAAATCCTGTAAGGGTAGGTACGTTAACATTCAACAGCAAATCGGTTGTTAGACGATGATAGTAGTCGGCGATGAAATAGATCCTGTTATTAAAGAAACCAAGGTCAATTCCCAAATCGGTTTGACGGCTCTTTTCCCAACCTAACAAGGTATTACCAAGAGAGGAAGCTCCCAGGCCATTGGACAACTGATTTCCCAATACATAGTTGTCGGGTTTAAGCAGGCCAACATATGGATAGTTATTGCTGAATGCATTATTTCCAGCCAAACCATAACTGGCCCTTATTTTCGTTTCAGAAATAAATTTATAATTCTCCATAAACGATTCTTTGGTTGCACGCCATGCAATAGAGGCTGCAGGGAAAGTACCCCAGCGATTATCAGGACCAAACAATGAGGAGCCATCGCGGCGAACAGAAGCGTTGATCAAATATTTACCCATGTAGTCGTAGTTTAAACGACCAAAATAGGAAACAACCGAATTCTCTGTTTTAAACGATGAACCGGAATTTACGGTACCATAATTCAACGTTTGAACGACATCATTAGGAAAACTGATCGCACCGGCACTACTATTTTCATAATAGTACTTCGTAGATTCCATACCCAATAAAGCATCGAAATTATGAACCTCATTGATGGAATGACTAAAAGAAAGCGTTTGGTTGAAAAGATAAGAGATATCCATCCATGAATTGGCTCCGCCTATTGCCTGATTTGGTGGAAGTAACTGATTTAATGGCATCCTCGATGTGCGGTAAGTATTCCTTCTGCTATCATTAAATGACATATTTCCTGACATCCGGTATTTTAAGGATGGAAGGAATTGGTATTCTGCATAGGCATTTCCAAGAAGACTCAGCATTTTCGACTGGTCGTTGTTTTCGCTAATGTTAGCGATAGCGTTTGTAACACCGGGTAAGCTGTATGGGGCAGCCAATTCCTGCTGTGAAGACCACTGTGATCCGTCAGCACTGTATATCGGAGCCATTGGTAATGAAGCTAGCGCGGCATTTATGATACCGTTGCTTGCCCAGTGGCCATCTGTACTTACATTCTCCTGTACGCGGTAAGACGGATTAATATCCAATCCTAATTTAAATTTCGAAGTTACATTCACATCGATATTGGTGCGAAATGTATAACGGTCAAGCGTTGATTTTTCCACAATACCATCTTGTTTCATATATCCTCCGGAAATGAGGAAGCGGATTTTGTCATTTCCTCCTGATGTTGTAAGTTGATAGTTGTGAATGGGGGCATCTCTGAATATTTCTGATTGAAAATCGTGATAGGGCATACTGGCAACTTTCGATGCATCGTCAAAATTAAACCAATCATATAAATCGCCCTGCGGGTAACGCATACGCTCAGATGGCTGAGGTCGCATACTGTTTTGATCTGTTGCCTTCGCTCCTGCAACGCGCTCAAGGTAAGCATTGTTTGAAGCTTCTTTGGCAAATTCAGCGAATTGCTGAGAATTAAGAACATTGACCTTTTTTGTTACTTGCTGAAAACCAGTGTATACATCCAGAATAAGTGAGGTTTTACCCGACTTGCCACGTTTTGTAGTTACCATGATAACACCGTTTGATCCCCGCGAACCATAGATGGCTGTTGATGAAGCATCTTTAAGTACATCGATATTCTCAATTTCACTTGCAGTTAATGTTGCGAAAACTGAAGATGAAACGATATTTCCGTCAACAACAATCAAAGGGCTTGTCCCCGCGCTGATCGACCCAAAACCACGTACTTTGATGGAAGGGGTGCTTCCAGGATTACCGGATGTCTGCTGAACAATCACACCAGGTAGTTTACCTTGTAAAGCCGTAGCTGCATTGGATGTCGGCATATCCTTAATATCCTTGGCAGCTATAGAAGTAATGGCTGCGGTAACACTCGAACGTTTGATGGTTCCGTAACCAATTGCCACAACTTCTTCGAGTCCGATTGTTTCATCAGCCAACACAACATTTACAGTTGTTTGATTTCCAATGAGAATCTCCTGCATTTTCATCCCCACAAACGAAAACTGTAAGGTTGCGTTTTGAGGTATACCCGTGAGTGAATAGCTACCATCATTGTCCGTAATTACTCCCGTAGTCGTTCCTTTTACCACAACGGAAACTCCCGGCAAAGAAGCACCTGTTTGATCGGTGACTTTACCTGATACTTTTTTTCCTTGTTGCTGAGCACTACTGCGTGGCATAAGCATAATATTGGTGCCTTCCATCGCATAAACGACATTCGTTTTATCAAACACTTCGGATAATACTTCTGCAACAGATTGTTGTTCGGTATTAACCGAAACGGTTCGTGTTAGATCAATTTCATTTTTACTGTATACAAAAAGATAGTCTGTCTGACCTTCAATAGCATCGATCACTTTTGCAACCGTCGCATTTTTGAGGTTGACCGAGACTTTTGCAACCTGCGAATTGGCAGGGGTTGCAAGCACTCCCGATGCAAGTACAAAAAGCAGAAAGCATGTAATTTTCATCTTGCGGATTAGTTCTTTAGTTGAGTCAATAAATTTCTCTGACAAATAATATTTCATACATTTGTTGTTTGTTGGTTAATATTTAATATTTTTAAAGGAGATTGACGGGTTTTGACCGCTGGCCGGAGAATGTTGACGCATTTTCCGGCTTTTTTTTCATGAATAAGACTTACTACATAGGCAAATAATGAGTTAGTTAGACTTCCGTTTGTTTTTATTCGATCGTAATCAGATTTAGCTTTTCATCGATCTTAAATCTGAATTTATTACTGAGTTGAAGTACTTTCAAAATATGCTCGACTCCATCCTTCATCCGAAATTTTCCGGTATAACGATTGTTCAAAATCTGATCATTTATCAAATTGATTTTCAGGTCAAAATAAAGTTCCAGCTTATCAGCCATTTCAGGAAATGATTCGTTATCGAAACTAATCAGCCCCTCTTTCCACAGAAAATGATTAAAATTGCTGATCGGAGCTCTGACTAAACGATTGTTTTTGAGAAAGATTCGTTCATTCGGATGAATCATTAAACCTTTATCAGTTTCCGGACTAATCAATTCGACTGATCCTTCAAGCAGTGAAGTCTCAAAAATCGGATTGCCGGTATAGGCCATTACATTAAATTGGGTACCCCAGACCTTAACATCGTACTTTTCAGTCTTTACAATAAAAGGCAGGTTTTTATTACTCGCCACATCAAAATATCCTTCGCCATCAAGTGTTACATTGCGGCTATTTGCTGTAAAATGGTTGGGAAAGACGAAGGTCGTTTTTGCATTGAGCCATACTTTTGTTCCATCTGTAAGTGTGAGTTCCGCTCGCTGTCCTGCCGGAACATGAATCGTTTGCATCGCAACCGGCACAACAACAGGCGAAGACGGCTGAAAGTAGCGGACGCCAAAAAAGGCAACGGCAAAAATGGCAGCAACCTTCAATACTTCAACTATAAGGCTTCTAACCTTGAATGGTTTTTTTAATTTCGGTTGGTATGTGATATGAGTATCAGTATTCTCCTCATTCCAAAGGGTGATATCGTATAATTTGCGAAAAGCGAGGAACTTGCGCATATGTTCCGGGTCTGCATCCAGCCATTCGGCTATGCTGCTCTTTTCTTCGGCAGTAGCATCGCCCACAATGTAACGAATAAGTGATTCCTGGGTCATAAGTTTATACTGGTTTGGGAAGTGAAAGCACGTTTGGTTTCTCCTTCCGGTTAATAAAACGATTCAAAAGGTTGGATCACTAGCAGGAAAAGAAGTTTTTTTTCAGAAAGGCTAAAGTTTTTTTCTTTTGACTGTTTTCACCGCACCAGAAAATAAAATATTACAGGCAGATATTCCTTCAGAGAGATTCTCAATGCTTTTATGGTTAGTGCAATATGGTAGTCAACGCCTTTTACGGAGATATTGAAAACCTCGGCAATTTCCTTATTGGTTTTATTTTGGTAACGACTCATCTCAAAGACTTTCCGGCTTTTGTCTGGTAGATTTGCAAGTGTTGACTGAATGATTTGTTGTATCTCCGCCGAAAAAATTTCGTTGGGATCGCAGGCCTGTAATACCGAAATACGAATCTCATGTTCGCGTGTCAAATATTCGTTCAGCGATTTGAATGCCTTTCGCTCTGCAGTTTCGTGCTTTAAATGGTCGAGTGCGCTGTTTTTTAAAATAGTAAAAAGATAACTGCTTATATGCTCAACAGGTTGAGCCTTCATCCTCTCCCAAAGTTTGATCAATGATTCTGAAACGATGTCTTCTGCAACCAGTTCATCGTGCACATATGATTTTACAAAAAGAAATGACTTTCTGTAATAAGCAGTATATACAGCGTTAAAGTTATTTGCAGAATCATGGAGCATTTTCATAGTTTAGGCCACAAACTTAGAAAATATTCTGCATTATAATTGGAATGGTGTTAATGTTGCTCCTTGCAGTGAGATTATTAGTTTCTATCATATATAAAAGCAAACCTTGTTATTGCAGCATTAAATCAGGTTTGGTTTTTTAGGAAGAGATTCTGTGCATCCTCGGATATATGGAAGTCGTACATATAGAAATGATTCTTCCGTTTGGTAGATAGCTCGAATCGTTTTGAAACAATGATAATTTGGGCATAGATGGTTACTAAACAATCGATTATATTGTTGATTTTTAGAACGAAATGAATTCTGAAGGAAATATTTTTCATATCAATCTCCGTTTAATAAAACACTATTTAAAAAGAACACCGGAAAGGTCACATACAAATAGAAATAGATTGGCTTATTTTGATTTGATAAAAATCAAAAAAGCCACAAAATCAATGTTTTGTGGCTTTTTGATGGAGTTTGGATCCCCATTTGGTCGGGGTAGCCGAACCTGAACTAAAAATGCATAGTAAACATTAAATCAACACATTAGTAACTGTTTTTAATTAAAAGTCATCTGTTTTTAATTAAAAGAGGTTACATGTTTGATATTTAATTAGATGCATTATGGCTTTTTGTGCAAAAAATGTACAAACTTTGATATTTTGTACAAAAAATGTTCAAAAAAAATGGTATATTTGTATGGAATTAACAAGAATTCAACTATGAAAACCGAATCTACACTAAAAGTCTTTAAGTCAGGCGAATATGAGTACATATACATTTACTATAAAAAAAGTGTGAATATGCTCAGGATTAACACGGGTAACAAGTTTATTAAAACCTACATGAAGACTGACTTGTATTACACCAAAGCAATGGAAGGATCAGTAAAATTAAATAAAAATACTAAAGAGCTAAAGGAGAAAGTTGATGAATATATCAGGTTCAAACTACAAACCAATTCACCAATTAACCAGAAAGAATGTTTATCATATATGAAATATGAGTACTATGGTTTAACATCAAAATCAGTAATCAATGAATCACAATTAGTAACACTGTTAGGTTACTACAAAGTTTTTTATTCATTTAAACAAAGAGAGCTTAACCATAAGCCATCAGTAAAGGATTATCAAACATTACAAAATGCTTTAACTGATTATCAGACCTATCGGAAGAATATATTAAATTTCGATATTATTAATTCGCTTGATTTTATGATTGATTTCAGAAAATTCTTAAGTCTTACACATGTGGGCTATAAGACAACTGGAAATTTAAATGATAATACTATAAACAAGCGCTTTAGCTGTCTTAAAACATTTATGCGATACATTGAATCAAAAGAATTATACACCTTCAAACGTCCTGTAATGGAGTTTAAAACTGTTAAGTATGATAATGATATCATTGCATTAAGCAAAGATGAAATCCAGAAGATAATAGACATAAAAACGGACAATGAAGCTTGGCAGAAGATAATTGATCTATTCGTTTTTAATTGTTTTTGCGGCCTAAGATACAGTGATTTAATTAAATTGAAACTAACAAACTTTATGAAGGATGAGGTAGGTGATTATTACATAATACAAGAAAACAAAAAAACAGGTATTAAAGTACATATATCACTACAACTAACATCATTGAATATATTGAAGAAGTATGATTTTAAATTGCCTGTAGTATGTTCTCAATATTTCAACCGAATGATTAAAGACATACTTGAAAAGTATGATTTATTCTCAGATATCGTAGTGAAGAAAAATCGTTCATTAAAGGTTAATAAAGACTATGATACTATGAAACGTAAATTAATTTGTAGTCATACGGGTAGACGAACATTCATAACACTGTCGGCAAATAATAATGTCCCTTTGAATAGCATCATGCTTGCAAGTGGTCATACCAAACTTGCAACCCTAAAACGATACATGAAACTACAACCAAACAAAGCGGCTTTTAAAGCAATTGATTTGTAAATATCTGAGGTATTAATATCCAACTTGTGATTTTAAATTTTATGAGGTGACAACAAATGATCAGTAATTTTGCATATGTGAGTTCGACAACCAACCAGATATCAAAAGCTAAATGTTCATATCGTGGTTCAATTTATGAATCTCTGAAATTATTTTTAAAAAAATGTAGGATCTTAGGCTTAGGTATCATCTGATTCGATTCTATAAAAAATTATAAATAAATACGGGTATTGGAATTTAATTTTGGAAATATTGACCTGCCGAAAGTTCTTCGGGTCGGACGTACGCCTAGTGGGTCTACCCTCCACCTCCCACCCCCTTTTTAGCGGATTCGTTCAATGGAGGTATTTCGTTAAATATTTCCTAATTTAACCACTATCCTAATTTAATTGCTAAATCACTCAAAATAGGATGGTCGATTGCTATGTAATTGTCCTATATTAACTCAAAGGATTTAAATAGGAACATAGGCTCAAACCACGAACAACTTCTTCAACTTAGTTAATGTATTCTTATTAGTTGTACTGATCTGGCTTATGTGGGTGAAACTGTAACCTTTCTTCAACATTTTTATTTCTTCGCAATATTGGTTTTGCATAGTCTCATTACTTTTCCTGAATCCTTCTTTTCTACCAACCATACCACCACCCGCACGAAAGTGCTCGTAACCGCTATGGAGACGATTCTCTATTGTCTTTCTTTCCATGCGTGCAACCTCAGCTAATATTGTAATCATAAACTGAGACATTCCGTTAATTTCCTTTTCTGGGGTCAGAGTCTCAATGTTGTGGTTCTGGATATATAATGAGATCTTATTCATATTTAGCATCTCAATGGCTTGTAAGACTTGAAGCGTATCTCTACCCAACCTGCTCAATTCAGTCACCAATACTTTATCTATTTCATTGGCATTGACATACTCTATCATTTTCATTAGTTCAATACGTTCAATATTTTTCTTTGCACCTGAAATCTTTTCAGCGAATACCTTATCAACCTGATAATTTAGAGACTCAGCCAATATGGTTAAATCATTAATTTGTCGATCATAACTTTGACGATCATTCATTGAAGACACTCGGCAGAATAAAACTACTTTTTTCATAATTTTTTAATTAAAATTAAATTGATAAATACGATATTTCCCATATAGAAAATCCCAATCGGGATATTCTGCAAATACTATTTGTGGCCGATGGTTACCATTATGCACATAGATTGCAAATTCAACCATCCAACAATTGGATCGGTGCGATAATTCCAACATGGTTACCTTTACTGTTTTCATATTGCAAATATACAAATTATAATATACATAGCATAGTATGTATCGAATAAAATACATGCTTAAACATGTTATTTTCGTATATTTGTAAAAAATAACTTACGAAATGAATAAGGAACTGAAATCAGATAAATTCGAGAATGATCCAATTTTAAAAATGATTGGCGATAAGGTCAGGACAATTCGGAAGAGTAATCCTGATTATGCAAATTATGAGGTCTTTGCATATCTTAATAAAATAAATAAAGTAACACTGGCTCATATCGAACGTGGCGAAAACTACAATATTTCTTCGTTACTAAAAGTGATCAGTGCTTTAGGTGTATCAGTTGAAGACTTCTTTAATGGTATTAAGTGACTTTTTTTCATAGAATTTTAAAATTTACTGAACGCTACATGCGTAGGTGCCACGTTCAGCGTTTATCATTATTCCATAATTTATCAATATCCATTATTTCAGCCAATTGCATTTAATGAAGAAGTGCTTTCAATTTGAAAATAAAGGCCAATACAGGTCATTAAACAAGCTAATGGTACATGTAAGGGTACATTATAGTACCATGTTTTACCACGACTAGTAATTAATTCTCATGCAACTAGATGATCCCTAATCTGCCTAATAATCTCATTGTTTTGGTTAAAAGGTGCTGTTGAATTTAGCAGATTTCTATAAATATTAATATATTTTCCCCTATTCGTTTTTGGTGATAAGTAATTATCTAGCAAGATCATAACCTGACTTAGATCATTGTTACAGGCTTCGAGAATTAATCGATCCTTCAACTGAATCAGTGAAACGGAGTCGAAAAGTGTTCTCTTTATAGGTAAATTGAGGTCACGTAATAATGTATTGTCAATGAAGATATCATCAAATATTTTGACTAATGGATTTTCATTACTATTCAATACACTAAGTAATTGAGTGTCTTCCGTCTGGCAATAATCTCGTATTTGTTTAAGAGTTTTTAAATTTGCTTCAATTCTGTACTTATCTTTAAAATAATTCATTACGACATCTTTATTAGTAATTTCTTTCCTGAAACATGAGTTAGTTGCTATTTGCAGCTCTTTGTGTTTATCATAAATAACAAGTCTTAGTTGACGTTGCTTGGTTATCATCGATTTAGTAATCGAATATCCAGATGCTCCATATCTTTTAACGTGAAATTGTGAAACGTTTTTTAGGTTTGAAATCAATATGGGCTTAAAATCTTTAGGTAATATAATTCCAGATATATCATTTGTAATATCACAGGCGAGTACTTTGCTGTCATTAATGATATTGTTGATCTGCAATTTGCAATATCCCCTATTAACAATATTTTCGAAACATTGATGAATCGTATTTATGGTGATAAGTTGGGGATAGTCATTCAGTAAGATCTTTGATGAAAATTCAATGATTGCTTCATTAGCGAATGGCTTGAACTGAATAAGTAAATTATAAGGCTGTTTCTGGCTAATAACAAAAGATTCGGTGTGTACATTCTTTCTTGCCTCAACTATTTTGGAATTAAGATCTGATATATATTCAGATTTAGTAAGTATTTTTAATTTATCAAATTTGATCATTGATATTGATTTATATTTTAATAAGTGTACCCATAAAACACAAAATAAATACTTTGATAAGTAGTTACATTGTGGCTAAAGCTTCGCCACCCATTTCGGGCATGGTAATAAATAAACATTCTAAATAGATGTTATTATATTTAATAGATTATGATTTTTATTGCATCAGTAATTAAAAGATTATTAAATTTGTCAATCACTAAATATATGATGCTATCATGGTGATAGATTTTTCATCTATTTATTAAACACTTGAAGATTAATTATTCAAGCGAATATTACAATTTTATTTTCATCCAGATAATCTTGTTGCAGTTTTCATATTCTCATATTAAGTTGTGCTATATTATACGTAAAAAGTGCAATAAGGTTACATGTATATTACGATAAATTATGGCCAATCAAACGCTTCTAATCAACCCATAGATCCATTTTAGATTTGAGTGTCTTAAATGGGTCTTAAAATGGAAAATAAAGGATAACTTAAATTTTAATACTAATTAAACAGGATTTAGGTAAAGGAGAAGGGTCTTTCGAACTTTATTACGAAATCTTCACCTAAACGCCTAAAAATGAGGTAGTACGAGAAAAGTTGAATCTAATTGTACTTGTAACTATCAATGCATTAGTATTTTACTTGCTTGAGGTTTGGCTGCTAGCAAACGTATAATTCTGTAAATAACGGGAACGTCAATTTACTAGGCAGTCATGAATACAGCAATTGCCACATTAACAGCTTTGTCAATCTCGTGCAGTTATGTAATTAGATTTTTGAATAGATTAGTTAGTAATTTTCGAAGCTGGCCTTTCGTGAATATTAATTGTTCTTGAAAGCTTCAATAGTTTATCTGTTTGATTGTCATATAAATTATCAAGAATGGTACACATCATTTCATACCCATCCAATAAGTCTGATTTTGATATTGAATCATTATGGCTTCCATAATTGCCGATCCATTTAATTGAAAGCATTAACTCACCTATATACATATTTATGCTTTGATATTCTCTGATCCTATCATTTAAATTTAATCTATAGGTTTTATGTTTGCAATCTTTCTCTTTTCGAACACCTAATTCATCTAATAATACTTCAACTGATATTCTTATCTTATTACCGCAAGATTCATTGTCCATAAAAAATAATGAAAATGACTTCTCCAATAATTTATTTACAGCGGAAGGATATATTTGCTTTAATGGGAAAATATTTAGTGGTGGTGAAAAATATTCAGGAAGTAAGCATTCAATATAATCTTGGTTTATATACTCTGTGTCATTATGCTTAGATTGTTCAGCATTTACTGATCCGCAAACAGCTACAATTTCATTGCATTCATCATTGTTACAGATTAGAAATCCAGAAAACCTTTTATCAATGAACCCACCAAAGCAGGAAACGTATTTCGTATACTTTTTAGATTTTTCCGTTTCAAATATCATTAAATGTTCTGAAATGTTTATTTTACCTTTTCCACAAGCAGGGCATGTGATCTCAGAGGATTTATCTTCCCTTAGGTGTAAATTTAGCCAAAAGTCTTTATCAATTATCATTTATGAAATTCCTAATTACGATTTGAATTATTAAATATAGTACATAATTTATTGACAATATTCTTTTATTGCACCATAAGCTTGGGTGAGGCCTAATTCTCCAGCTTTACTAAAATCCATGCATCCACTGTCTTTTTGGTTTAATTTAATTTTCACAAGTCCTCTGTTAAAATAAGCCTCAGCAAAATTTGGTGCAATCTCTATCGCAATTGTATAATCAGATATTGCTCCTCCAAAGTCTTTGAGACTAAGCTTAGCATTTCCTCTTTTGCGATAAACTTCTGCATTCTTCGGGCCTAACTCAATTACTTTGGAGAAGTCAGCAATTGCTCCAGAAAAGTCTTGGAGTTCAGAGTATAAAAATCCTCTATGATCGTATACATCAAGATACTTTGGATTAATATCAATTGCTTTAGTAAAGTCTGACATGGCACCTGAATTGTCCTTAAGTGTAGCCCTTACTAATCCTCTCATCGCATAAGCCTCAGCTAACTTTAAGTCAATCTTTATGGCCGAAGTAAGATCGACAATTGCACCCTTATAGTCACGTATATAAAACTTTGCTGCTCCTCTGTTGTTAAATGCCATAGCTAAATTAGGATTAATATCAATAGCCTTGGTGCAGTCTTCTATCGCACCATTGAAATCTTGTAAATTGCATTTTGCTAGGCTTCGGTTGATATATGCTGCTGAAGTTTTCGGATTTATTACAATAGCCTGATTGTAGTCTATAATTGCCCCATTGAAGTCTTGTGAATTGGACTTTGATAAACCTCGATTGTTATATGCTTTTTCAAAATTTGGATTAATCTCAATAGCTTTAGTATATTCACCAATTGCGCCACTGAAGTCTTTGAGATTAAACTTCGCACTACCTCGATCGAAATATTCATCCGCAGTTTGGCCGTAACCTGCAATAGTAAATATCATTAAAATGAAAGACAAATATGCATTTTTCATAATGTATTGATTTAATAGCTGAAATATTGTTTTAGTAGAATGCAAAGGAAGCTTAATACCTGTAATAAATTTGAAAGATATCAGAACTCTCCAGATACACCCTCTCAAAATTCATTGACAATTTATTGACAGTATGCCTTTATAGAGCCATAGGCTTTTGCATCGCCTAATTCTCCAGCTTTACTTAGATCCAAACAACCACTGTCTTTTTGACCTGATTGAACTTTTAAGATACCTCTTAAATAGTATGCCTTTGCACTTCTGGTATCAATTTCTAATAAAGCATTCAGATCAGAAATAGCACCAGAGTTGTCGCTAAGTTTAATCTTTGCATTCGCTCTTGCAAAATAAGTGTCAGCATATTTAGGGTTCATCTCCAAGGATTTAGTAAAGTCAAAATTAGCTCCTCTATAGTCATTGAGTTCAAATTTTGAAATTCCTCTACTGAAATAGGTTTCATAATTAGTTTCAATTGCTATCGCTTTGGTAAAGTCCACAATTGCTCCTATATGGTCTAGTATTCTGCTTTTCGCACGGCCTCTATTAAAGTAAGCCCAATTATTCTTTGGACTAATCTTAATTACCTTATTATAATCAGTAATCGCACCTTTGTAATCTTGTAAATTACTTTTTGATGCTCCTCTTTGAAAATAAGCATTATCATGCTGAGGGTTTATTTCTATAGCTTTACTATAGTCAACGATTGCCCCATTGTCGTCTTTTTGGTTACTCTTTGCTATTCCCCTCATATAGTAAGCCTCATCATACTTTGGATTGACCTCAATCGCCTTTGTAAAGTCAGTAATAGCACCTCTATTGTCGAGGAGTCCGAATTTTGAAATTCCTCTGCCAAAATATGCAAGTGAAAACTTGGGGTCTTTCTGTATAGCCTTATTATATTCACCAATGGCTCCCATAAAGTCATTGATTCCTAATTTTTTCAAACCACGATCACAATACTCCTTTGGTGTTTGGCTGTGGACTTCAAAGGCCAATATTATTAATATTAAAAAATAAAATGCTTTTCTCATAATACTCATTGCTTAAATTCTCCCTGATATTGTTTTTCTGAAATTAAATATTGATAGAGGCTGGCAGTTTATTGGCAAAACTTTTGAATTACTTCATAAGCTTGTTTATAGCCAAGTTCTCCAGCTCTGCTCAAATCCAAGCAACCACTGTCTTTCTGGTCAACTTTAAGTTTTGCTGCTCCTCTTGTAAAATAAGCCTCAGCGAAATTGGGAAAGATCTCTAGTGCTTTTGTACAGTCGACAATAGATCCCCTATAGTCTTGCATTTGATACTTTGCTGATCCCCTATTACGATATGCATATCCATTTTTTGGATTGAACTCTATAGCCTTGGTGCAGTCAGCAATTGTTTCTGGGTAATCTTGAAGATAAAACTTTGCAGCTCCTCTGTTACAATATGCCTCCGAATACCTAGGATTTATTTCAAGTGCTTTGTTATATTCGACAATTGCTCCTGCATAATCTTGCGTAAATAGCTTTGCATCTCCATTGTTAAAATACTCCTTCCCTTTAGGACTTTTCGGGCTGCATCCTGTCAAGGTTAAAACAATTATTGTTAAAAAATAAAATATAGCCTTCATAACTCTTTGATTAAAAATTAGATATGTAGTATAAAAAGCATTTTATTGCTTCAACAAAGTTATTCATAAAAATTAAATTAAGTTAAAAAATGTATGATTAGTTCATGTTGTTAAACATGTATTGGGCTGATGTAATTAGTAATGTTGATCATTAATGGTATTTCTGCTGTGACAACCTCGGTGGTCATGTAATTAGGGTTGCTGGTAATGATTTACCATGAATCAAGTTTAAATGCAGTCATATTCGAGAGGCCGTGATATTCTTATAAGATTAAACTTTATAAGTGGTGTAATCGCTCTAAAGTGCAGATAATATGCTATATTAGATCATTGGTGAATCAGAAAGGCAACTTATATTATACGTAGTAAATTAACAATGGTAACAAAAAAAAGGCTGCCATTACTGACAACCTTTAATCTTTTTTTGAAACCTTTAAATGTTCAAAATCAGTTCAAAACGTCTTTCAACTAACTGATAATCAATATTTTTGGTCGGGGTAGCCGGATTTGAACCGACGACCTCGTCGTCCCGAACGACGCGCGCTACCAAGCTGCGCTACACCCCGATGTTATTTTCATAACAACTGCAAATTTACACTTTTTATTAACATAGAGTCGAATTTCTGTAAAAAGTGATCTGAAATTAATGCAGTTGTACTTGTTTTCTTGTTGCCTGATATTAAAAAAGTTATTAGTTTTATCACATCATTAATTCATACAAACATGAAAAAAATCTTCACTTTGCTCACGGTCTTGACTGTGGTTTTTGGCTCCCTATTTAGTCAGAATGTTCCATTCGACGGTATTCAGAATAACATGGGAAATTTGTTTCTTCTTACTAATGCAAAAAGTCGTTCAATTAGTCCGGAGAACTTCACCGGCGAAAAGGGGAGAGGCGGAATGGCGAAA
>Ga0209724_1001599_pt1 | contig 20435 bp, 19 predicted proteins | sample grotaG_FD_184143 | JGI IMG/M metagenome (GOLD analysis project Ga0209724, IMG submission 184143) | Glacier valley bacterial and archeal communities from Borup Fiord, Nunavut, Canada, to study Microbial Dark Matter (Phase II) -... | ecosystem: Environmental > Aquatic > Freshwater > Ice > Glacier ...
CGGAAAATCCGTTCCTAATAATACAAGTAGCTCACATTCGTGCATAGCCTGATAAGCCGATGGAATTCCCAGCAATCCGGTAAGACCCACTTCATACGGATTATCGTACTGAATTGCCATCTTCCCCTTATATGTATAGGCGATGGGTGCCTTTAGCTTTTCTGCGAGTTGAATGATTTCATCGTGTGCCTCTGTAGCGCCAATACCGCAGAAAAGTGTGACTTTTTTGTTCGAGTTTAACAGTCCGGCCAGTTGAATCAGTTCGCTTTCCGATGGTCGGATAACAGGCCTGTTACGAAATATTGTTGTAGTTGTTTCTGCATCGGCTGAGGGAAGGTTGGTAATATCACCCGGTAATCCAAGAACGGCTACCCCTTTTTTATGGACCGCATTCTGAATGGCGGTCTGCAACATGCGCGGTAATTGCGCAGGTGTAACTGCAATCTGGTTGTAGCAACTGCAATCATCAAAAAGTTTGATTGTATTTGTTTCCTGAAAATAACTTGTTCCAAATTCTTTGGTCGGAATTGTAGAAGCGATTGCCAAAACAGAAGCCGATGAACGGTGCGCATCATATAATCCATTGATCAGATGTACATGTCCGGGACCACTACTTCCGGCACAACATGCCAAACCTTTTAGCAAGGCTTCTGCTCCTGCAGCATAGGCAGCAGTTTCTTCATGACGTACATGAATCCAGGTAATCTTCCCGTTACGATGTACCGCTTCATTCAGGTGATTCAGACTATCTCCGGTTATTGCATATATTCTTTGAATGCCTGCCTCAACTAAAGTTTCAACCAGTTGATCCGAAACATTTTTACTCATTAGAGTACTGTTTTAAATTCTATAATGTTTTCAATGAGCAGTTTTTATTGGAGGCACTTTTAATCCGGCTTCCTTTGCTTCGCTTATTCCAATTGCAATAGCTTGTTTTCTGTTTTTTACTTTGCCACCACTGCCATTTTTGCCCGATTTTAAGGTTCCATCCTTAAATTCGTGCATTACTTCCTCAATTTTCTCCTGGGCTTTTTTTGAATATTTTGCCATATCTGTTTTATTGAAGTTATTTAATAATTGCTATTCAGGTATGTTTAATAATTTGCAAACGTCCTTATAGGACATACTTTTGAGATCCTGCGCACTATTACCATTAAGCTTTGCTGATTTTAATGTAGGTATGGTACCTGGAATTGCAATGAACCGAAATTTATTTCCAGTTGTCGCCGGTTTAGAAATCATATCGGATGTAAACTCTATCGATTCATATTCGTGAATTAAAAAACTCCAGTTTGCACCAACGGCATATGCAGGTAACGGTCTGACAGTTGAGCCTTCAAAGATATCGCCTGAAAGCCAAACGTAAGCCAGCACAACGCCATTCTCGACAATATCCTCCGTTAAATCGGGAGCACTCACATCGAAATACCAATCGCCCGATGCACCTAACCAGACAGATGGAGTAACCCAGTCGGAATAATATACCGTTGCATCCTGTCCGTCAAGTCCGGCAGGACCCGCATCTTTACTACATCCCGTAAATACGAGCGTTGAAAATGCTGCAAATAAAAATGAAATAATAATTTTTGTTTTCATCTGTATATAATTTGTTTTTAAAGGTCAGATGGAATGAGTCCCAATGTATCAGTACTCATTCCATCCGACTATTTATTTCTTAGAGGCCAAATGCCTTCAAAGCATGTTCATACCTTTCAGCTACTACTTCCCAGTTTACAACGTTCCAGAAAGCATCTATATAATCCGGCCTTTTGTTCTGATATTTCAAATAATACGCGTGTTCCCACACATCCATTGTAAGCAGCGGTATTCCCTTTTTTTCAGCAATATCCATCAGCGGATTATCCTGATTTGGAGTGGAACAAATAAACAGTTTGCCTTTATTATCGAGGCTCAGCCATGCCCAGCCACTGCCAAAGCGGGTTTTACCTGCGTCCGAAAATTGTTTTTTGAATTCATCGAAAGAAGTAAATGATTTAGAAATAGCTTCTGACAATTTGCCGGTCGGCACACCATCTCCTTGGGCTTTCATGTTTTCCCAATAGAATGTGTGATTGAAATATCCACCACTATTGTTTCTTACTGCCATGGGAAAATTGCTTATTTTCCTGAATATTTCCAAAATATTCATTGATTCCATCTCAGTTCCTTTTATTGCATTAAGGAAATTGTCAAAGTATGCTTTATGATGCTTGCCGTAATGGATTTCGAGTGTAAGCTTATCAATGAAAGGTTCAAGAGCGTCGTAAGAATAAGGCAGCACCTGAAATTCGAAATTGGTTGTTGTGCTCATAGTAATTTGTTTTAAAATTAATATTTATGTTTCAACTTCTTAATTTCCTCTTCTACTTCTTTTGCCCCCTCAGCATAAAGTTTCTCTTCATCGGGGGCCAACTCGTGAAGTAACCTTAAAAACTCTCCGGCATGTACACGTTCCTCATCTGCGATGTCCTTAAGTACGTCCACGGCAAGTTTGTTGTCAGTAGACTCGGCAAGCTGCATATACATCTGAATTGCCTCGTATTCTGCAGCTACCATAAAACGTATGGCTCTCACGAGCTCGGCATCCGTGAGCTTCCTGTTGTTTGCTAACCCTGAAAAGGGTGATCCAAATTCTGGCATAATTATTCTCCTTTCTTATTTATTTGCTGGCTTCTGCCCTTTGTTTTCCCAATATTCCCCTGCCGTTTTTTCTAATTTTTCTAATCTTGTATAATAATCCGGAAACTCGTTTAAATGAGCCCAGGCAATTTTCCCTGTGATATTTTTGTCATTATTTGTAACATTCGTTTCCGGAAATTTTGTCCCATGTTCAAACTCAACATTTACACCTTTAGTGAATTCATCAAGATCTACCTTATTCCAATCGACACCTAACGCTTCACCGATCTCTTTTGCATCCTTCGAATCTAGTTTCTTCATTTTTTTAATGCTATTTGATTGCGATTAAACTTATGCCTCATTTACTTTTGAATGATTTCTCATTGAATTGAAATCAATTTATTTAATAAACTCTGGAAGCAAAGTTGAGCATCAATGACCAAATACGCGTTACATAATTATCAGAAAATATTACATGATTCACACATTACATAACTTACTAATCACCCGATTCATGTTACCGTCTCCAGTTACATCTCTGGCGATCAGGTGCAATGCTAAATTGTTTTCATAACCCTGGATGGACATGAGTTTTCAAACAGTAAGGATGCAGGAGCAGTAATTGTTTTAGGTTAGTCGGTTGAGTCCTGCAAGTTTGATCCAATGAAAAAGCCGCCCCATTATACAGGGCGGCTCTTTGAATTATATGACCAACAAATTACTTTTCGAAGCGGGCTTCAATGGCAGTAACCTGGTTTGCCAGTTCTTTTGGAAGCGTACTTCCAAATGTGGCATACTGTTCGCGGACAAGATCAAGTTCGTCATTCCACTGACCTTTGTCAACGGTAAGCAATTCAGCCATGTTTTCTTCAACACCGTCTAATCCTGTAGTGTTGATTGCACCTAACTGAGGAACAAAACCAATTGGAGTTTCATCAGCCTTTGCAGTTCCTGTAACACGTTCGAAAATCCATTGCAATACACGAATGTTGTCACCATAACCTGGCCAAAGGAACTTACCCTGGGCACTTTTACGGAACCAGTTAACATTGAAAATCTTAGGAAGTTTTGCTTTATCAGGAGCATTTTCGCCAATGTTAACCCAATGTCCGAAATAGTCACCCATGTTGTAACCACAGAATGGCAACATTGCAAACGGATCGCGACGTACACCGGCTTTCAAACCGATAGCAGCAGCCGTTACTTCAGAACCTACGATTGAACCCATAAATACGCCGTGGTTCCAGTCGAACGACTGATAAACTAATGGCACAGTTCCGGGACGACGTCCGCCGAAGAGGATCGCAGCGATTGGAACACCTGTTGGATTTTCCCAATCTTTGTCAATACAAGGACACTGGAAAGCAGGAGCTGAAAAACGGGCGTTTGGATGGGCCGCAGGTTTGCCGTTTGCCTTATCGTAAACTTCGTTTGTCCAGGTGATTGTTCCTGCAGGAGCATCGTAACCAATACCTTCCCACCAGATGTCGCCATCAGGTGTTAAGCCTGTATTCGTGAAAATTGTATTTGCCTTTGCAGATAACATTGCATTTGGGTTCGTGTCCATTGAAGTAAATGGAGCAACTCCAAAGAAACCAGCTTCAGGATTGATCGCATAAAGCTGACCATCTTTGCCGAATTTCATCCATGCGATATCGTCACCAACCGTTTCAACTTTCCATCCCGGAATAGTCGGAACAAGCATGGCGAGGTTTGTTTTACCACAAGCACTTGGGAATGCAGCGGCAATATATTTTTTAACTCCCTGAGGATTTGTGATACCCATGATGAGCATATGCTCAGCAAGCCAACCTTGCCTTTTTGCCATGTTGGAGGCAATACGAAGTGCAAAACATTTCTTTCCCAATAATGCGTTACCACCATAACCGCTACCATAAGATAGGATCTCGTTGGTGTCGGGGAAATGACAGATATACTTGTCTTCAATAGGAGCACAAGGCCATTTTACATCTTCCTGTCCTGGTTTTAGGGGAGCTCCGACAGAGTGAATACATGGTACAAATTCGCCGTTTCCGAGAACATCAAGAACAGCTTTTCCCATACGGGTCATCACTTTCATATTAACCACAACATAGGGAGAGTCGGTTAACTCAATACCAATATGAGCAATATCAGAACCAAGGGGTCCCATGCTGAATGGAATCACGTACATCGTACGGCCTTTCATACATCCCTTGAAGAAACCTTTTAGGGTTGCCTTCATTTCAACCGGATCAGCCCAGTTGTTGGTTGGACCTGCGTCCTCTTTCTTCGCAGAACAGATATAAGTTCTGTTTTCAACGCGGGCAACATCACTTGGATCTGACTGAAAATAGTAGCTTCCGGGACGTTTTTTTTCATCCAGTTTAACGGCCATTCCACTGGCTACCATTTCACCTAGAAGACGATTGTTTTCTTCTTCTGATCCGTCGCACCAGTAAACTTTTTCAGGCTGACATAGCTCGGCCCATTCGTTTACCCAATTGATTAATTTCTGATTACTAGTCATTAAATTGTGATTTTGATAAAAGTTTGTGATAAAAATTGTAGGGCAATCTGTATAAAATCTATTTTTGCTCGGCATAGTCTTTACACGCCAAATAAATATTCTCAATGAGCTCCTGAATTTTCGATTGCGGAACAGCCGAGAATGCCAACCTGATCAGGTTTCCAAAAACAATCACACCAGTGCTGTATTTGTCAAGCAGAATTTTTCGGATCGCTTCTGCTTTTAACTGGTCATTCAACTCAACGCACATGAAATAACCGGAATTAAATGGCAACGCAGTGAAATATTCAAGATATTTTGGATCGGCAAGAACTTGCTGAACTGTTTGATACCTGGATTGAAGTGTCGCAAACTTCTCTTTTTTATCAGCTGCGTATGCATCAGAAAAATATGCCTGGTATAACAACGATTGCGAAAGATGACTCACATTCGAGATATTGCCGCGGACAGCACCCGCAGTTTTATTCTCAAGTGCTTCGTATAATTCTGGTGTGCCATTCTTCACGCCAAACGAGATAAATCCAACCCTGAAACCCCACACATAGTCCTCTTTGGTGGGTCCGTCAAGTTTAACGGCTAATACTTTTTCATCAAGGTTACAAAGCTGTGTAAATATCGATTCGGTATAAACATTTTTTTCGTAGACCAATCCAAAATAAGCATCGTCTATAATTGCAACAACGCTTTTACCATGATCAGCCTGCTTCTGAATAGCATCAACAATTAAATTTATCTCGGGAATAAGTGGCGTATATCCGGTTGGATTGTTTGGAAAATTGAGCAGCAGTACTATTTTACCCTCAATACTATCGAGTGTTTCGTTGAATCCGTCAATGTTGAAACTACCGTTTTTGAAAAGCGGAAATGTAACCACTTTACCTCTGTAGGCATTCTCGAAAATCAGCGAATAATTTTCCCAGAAAAGATCAGGAATAACAACCGTATCACCCTCGTCGACAAATAAATAACCCGACATGCTGATACCATGAGTTAATCCGCATGTAACAATAGGGGTACTGATTAAATTTGTTCCGAGTGAAGGATTCTTCTTGTAAATAAATTCTTTCCAGCAGTCACGAAGTTCCTTTTTTCCAAAACTGGGGGCATATGGATAAACCGAACCAAGTGGTAGTTTGATTAATTTGTCAAATTCTGAAAGGTGCATCGAAAGACCATCATCTTCAATAGCCTCTCCGATAGTAGCATTAATATTTTTTCCCTTTGCCTGAGCCGATTGAGACAAAATTCCGAGTTTTGGAAAAAAAATATTCTTACCTCTTTCTGACAATAGTTCAAGAACGTTTTTATTCAGCTTTTGAATGGTTTCATTCAAGTTGATTGCTTGTGGATCCATTAAGTACTGTTTAATTAATTTAATTACTACTTAATGGCAAAATTATTTAATTATCCTGATAAATTGAACCAACCTACTTGAAAATAATCAAAACTTAACAATGAATTGATATAGAAAAACCAATTCAGAAGAAAATCAAATGTTTGGAGGAGTGATTATCCATAAAACCTTTGCCGAAGAGGTATGAATATTCTTCAAAGTATGTGGAATTGTGGAGTTGAAGTAGAAATTATCCCCCTTTTCGAGAATATATTGAGAATTGTCAAGTGAAATCATCAATTTACCTTCAAGGACGTAAATAAATTCCTGCCCGGGGTGAATAAGCATAATTTCAGATGAATCGGAGTTCTCAACAAACTTAAGGATATAGGGTTCCATTTGTTTGCTGTTTTCGTGATGCGAAAGAAGGAAAAGACTGGTCCCGCTTGAATTTACCTTTACAAATTTGATGTCGCCAGCTTTGATCAAAGGATTTTTTGTCAGCGATTCATGCTCTCCAATCAACTCACCTACTGTAGTATATAAACTATTTGCAATACTCTTTAGCGTAACGATTGACGGAAAAGCCTTTGAGTTTTCGATTTGTGAAAGTGCACTGGCACTAATGCCTACTTTTTTAGACAGATCGCTCAAAGGTAAGCTTAACATCTCCCTTTTGCGTTTAATTCTCTCTCCCAACCGATTCATTTGAAATATCTTAAAGATAAAATTGTTCTAATTGCATTTAAAGATCCAAAGATAATCCATTTTAGAGTACTCCAACTCCATTACTTAATAATTTAAGTAATACTTAACAAACGATCTATAAACGGATTGTTAACATGATCATCAATTCAAGAAAATTAGTCCATAATTCCGCGCAATCGAATTAAATATCTATCAAACGAATAATGATCACAATGCTAAATTCATGGTATTCAACAAACACCTTAAATTTTTGCTGTGAATTTGCTGCTTAAAACATGTATTGCCATTAAATAACAAAAGGACTTGTAACCAATTTGTTACAAAGTCCTCTTGTTGTAAATAACCTAATTTACTGGGATCAGCTAACTTAATCTTACGACCTTGGATGAAATTTATTGACCGTATCCTTTAGATATTCTTTATCTAAATGGGTATAAATCTCAGTGGTAAGAATCGATTCATGACCAAGCATCTCCTGAACGGTTCTTAAATCTGCACCACCCTGCACAAGAGCAGATGCAAATGAATGCCTGAAGGTGTGAGGACTGATATTCTTTTCCAGTTTGATTTTGTCAGCAAGATTTTTGATAATGGTGAAAATCATAACCCTGCTCAATTTTTTTCCTCTTCTGTTTAAGAATACAATGTTCTCGAAACCTTTTTCAATTGTAAGTTTCTTACGCGAGTTAATCAGATATTTTTTGATATCTTCAATGGCTCGTTTACTGATAGGAACCAGGCGCTCACGCTCTCCTTTTCCTGCAATTCTAAGAAATTCCTGCTCAAAATGCAGATTTGAAAGCTTAAGATCAACAAGTTCTGAAACTCTTAATCCACAGCTGTAGAGCGTCTCAAGGATTGCCTTGTTACGAAGACCTTCGGCTTTTGAATCGTCGATAGCCTCAATCAACCGGTTGATTTCATCGTCTGTTAGAATCTCAGGCAGCTTGCGGCCAATCCGTGGAGATTCTACTAACGTTGTCGGATCATTTTCTACAGCTTCTTCAATCAACAGAAACTTGTAGAAAGATTTAATCCCGGAAATCGTTCTGGCCTGTGTACGGGGACTAATCCCCTTCTGGTTCATCCACTCAACAAATTTTCTCAACTGAGCCAATTTGACCGTTTCCGGTGTGAGGCTTGGATAAAACTCCTCAACAAACGTGATAAGTTTGTTGATGTCATTAACATACGCACTTACTGAGTTAGGAGAAAGTGATTTCTCTATCCTCAAAAATGTTTCATACCCTTTTTTGCTTTCTAACCAATTCATAATTCTTTTTTTTAAATTTAAAGTTGAAACAATTTAGCTAATCTTATTATATATTACAAAACAAACGTAAAAGCGAAAAAGTTGTTACATTTTTTCGCAAATTGCACACGATAAATATACAAAATATTTTACTTTGATGAAAATTATTATTGTAAATGGCCCAAATTTAAATTTATTGGGGGTCAGAGAAAAAAGCATTTATGGAAGTGTTTCATTTACAAATTATTATGAAATTATGACTTCCAGGTTCCCCGACATCGAGTTTGATTATTTTCAGTCAAATGTCGAAGGAGAGCTCATAAATTATCTTCAAAAAGTCGGATTTTCCGCACAAGGCATCGTATTTAATGCAGGAGCATACACTCATACTTCAGTAGCATTGCGTGATACAATAGCTGCTATCACCACTCCTGTAGTCGAAATTCACATCTCAAATATTCTCACAAGAGAAAATTTCAGACATGAATCGATCATAGGGCCAGTGTGCAAAGGGAGCATTATGGGATTCGGACTCGATTCATACAGACTCGGTGTTGAGAGTTTTCTGGCTCCAGAAGCGTGAAATTTGTGATGAAGCATGATTAACAATTCGTTAATTAATCGGTCATAGTCAGCACCGGTTAAACACCCCGGGTGTGCACATATTCAAATATTTGTGCTATATTTGACCTATTGGAATTCCTTCAGGAGGATTCAGGAGATATCTCCTTTGTCCTGAAATTGGACTACCTTAGCATCAATTAGAAATTTAATATTGTTGATCATGAATACAATGAAGCATACTAAGATAGTGGCCACAATCTCAGATAAGCATTGCGAGGTAGAGTTTTTGCAGGCTCTTTATGATGCCGGAATGAACGTCGTGAGGATAAATACCGCCCATCAAACGCCCGAAACGGCTCTGAAGATTGTAAATAATGTAAGGAGTGTGTGCGATTGTCTTGCGATCCTTCTGGATACAAAAGGACCCGAAATCAGAACTAAAAATATTGCAAGTCCCATCACCGTTAAAGCCGGAGACAAACTTCTTGTAAGGGGCGGAGACGAACAATCGGCAGAAGGCTTATTAATTGTTGATTATACTGAATTTGCCGACAATGTTCCCGTTGGAAGTACGATGCTAATCGATGATGGCGAACTCGAGCTAAAAATCATTTCAAAAATTGGTAATGCGCTTGAAGTTGTCGTTTGCAACGATGGTGAAATTAAAAATAAAAAGAGTATAAATACACCAGGTGTCTCGTTCTCATTACCTCCCATTACTGAAAAGGATAAAATGTTCATTGAATGGGCGGCTGATCATGATATTGATTTTGTTGCTCACTCGTTTGTTCGCAATAAAGAGGATGTTTTAGCCGTTCAGAAAATTCTGGACGCAAAGAATAGCCGAATAAAAATTATCTCCAAGATTGAAAATACTGACGGGGTTAACAATATTGACGAAATCCTTGATTATTCCTATGGAATTATGGTCGCCCGTGGTGATCTTGGTATTGAAATCGCAGCAGAAAAGATTCCTGCCATACAGCGCAGGCTAATCCGGAAATGCGTTGAACGAAAAAAACCTGTGATCGTAGCCACTCAAATGCTTCACACAATGATCAACAGTCCGCGACCAACAAGAGCAGAGGTTAGTGATGTTGCCAATGCAATATTCGATCGCACAGATGCGATTATGTTATCCGGTGAAACTGCTTATGGACAATATCCCGTCGAAGCTGTCGCCCTGATGACACGTGTAGCCATTGAAATAGAATCAAGTAAAGATAGGCGTAATGACTTGCCGGTTCCACGTTTAGATAATGAGGTATCTGCATTCTTAGCAGAAGCAGCTGTAATGGCCGCCAATGAATTAAAGGTTGCTGCAATTGTCACCGATACTTTAACAGGTAAAATTGCCCGTTACATTTCGGCATTCAGAAGTCCCCGTCCGGTGTATGCAAAGTGCCACGATGGACGCGTCAAACGCGAACTGGCTCTTTCATACGGCGTTCATGCCAGCCAAATTGTCTCAAAAAAGAATAAACACAAATTGGTTGAATCTTCTCTGATTGACCTTGAAGCCCGCGGAAAAATAACCGAAAACGATACAGTTGTCTATGTAGGCGGGAATTTTGGAGTGGGTGGAGGAACATCTTTTATAGAAATTGCCTCTGTTGCAAGAATGACAAAAGAGAAAAAAGATAGCAAACATACAACTACTGAAAATTAGAACATTCAGATAGAACGTTCTATAATTTAAGGATTAAGGCAAAAGGTTAAAGGACTAAGTTCTTTAACCTTTGTTTTTCAATAGGGTATGAACCTTGTGGGTTTTGGCCTTTAGAATTTAGCCTTTATTAAAAGGGCGAACTCAGTTATTTTTAATTTTCCTGTTTTCAGGAGCCACGGGGCACCCTCCGCAGGAGCTTCCACACCCGTTGCAACTATCAGATTTACTGAATGATTTTAAGGATTTTAAAGCTTTAATTGACAAAAGAATAACCGCACCTAAAACAACAATCCATGTTATAATTTCCTGCATAACTGAGTGTATTAAATAAAAAATAGCGCAATATTATAAGTTAAAAAAGCAGCAATCCACGCAAATGCAGTAGTGTAGAAGACAGTAAATAAAGCCCATTTCAAACTGCCGGATTCCCGTTTTATAGTAGCAATTACTGCAATACAAGGGAAATAAAGCAGGACAAAAACGAGGAAAGAGAGTGCAACTGCCTGGTTAAATATTTTCTCCCCCGCTTTGGGTCCCGAAAAATAGATTTCCGATTTCAATATTTCAGGTAGCAGTTCTCTGCTTTTCTGATCATCCTTCCCCGTTTCGTAAAGGACCCCCATCGTACTCACAACAATCTCTTTTGCCGGAATCCCTGCCACCAGGCAAATACCCATCCGCCAATCAAATCCCAAAGGTCTTATTAAAGGTTCAATCGTGCGTCCGATCATCCCAAGATATGAGTTTTCGATCTGTGACTGAACATGCCATTCGTGGGCTTCATTGGAAGTCGTCGTTTCTGTTTTAAGATGTAAATTTTCCTCACTTCTTGGAAAATATTCGAGCGCCCAGATAATAACAACCGCAACAAGGATGGTTCCTCCGATTTTTTTGAAATATTGACTTGCCTTATCCCACATGTGCAGCAACGTATTTCGCAGAACAGGCATCCTGTAGGGAGGAAGTTCCATTACAAACGGCGTCTCTTTCCGTTTAAAGATGGTTCGGTTTAAAATCTTGGCCATGACGATCGCCATCGATATTCCCAACAAATATAAACCTGTTAGTACCATCGCCGGATAATCCTTAAAAAAGGCAGAGATCAACACAATATATACTGGCAAACGTGCAGAGCACGACATAAACGGGATAATCAACATCGTCAGCAAACGGTCACTGCGATTTCTGATCGTTCGTGTTGCCATGATTGCCGGCACATTGCACCCAAACCCCATTACCATCGGGATAAACGATCGCCCGTGGAGTCCGATTTTATGCATCAGCTTATCCATTATAAATGCAGCGCGGGCCATATAACCGGTATCTTCCATTAAAGATGTGAAGAAAAATAAAATCAGAATATTTGGAACAAAGACGATTATACTACCAAGACCGTTAATGATCCCATCCGTAAGAAGATCTTTAAACATCCCGGAAGGCATAGCCGCTTTGATAAAATCAGATATGAGCGTAACGCCTTCGCCGATCCAGTTCATCGGGTAGGCGCCCAACCTGAAGGTTGCAAAAAATGTCAAAAACATGAAAAGCAGGAAGATCGGGAATCCGAAAATCCGGTGTGTGACCAAGTGATCAATCTTTCCGGTAATCGCATAACGCCACTGCACGCCCTGAACAAATGTTTCCTTCAATGCTCCGGCTATAAATCCGTATTTGGCATCGGTAATCAGATGTGAACTATCGTCATTCAACCTGGATTTAAGTCGCGAAGCCTCACTTTTTGTCATCCCACTAATTTGGGCAAAATTGGATGATGTCTCAAGTAGTTTCAATGCCTCCGGATCATTATCCAGCAACATGATGGTTAAATACCTGGAAGATAGCACAACACTTCTGGGCTTATCTTTTTTTATCTCCTTACGGATGACCTTAATCGATTTTTCGAGTTCTTCACCGTAATTAATATGGATGTGCCTTACAACCGGATTCCGGTCTTCGTAGACCTCTATAATTTCATCAAATAACTCATCCATCCCCTCCCCTTTACTCGATATTGTGGGAATAATCGGAATGCCAAGCAATTCGCCTAACTTTTCACAATCAAGTTTTGCACCACCAGCTACCAGATCATCATGCATATTCAATGCAATCACAACCTTGATATCCATATCGATTAACTGCGTGGTGAGGAACATATTCCTTTCGAGATTCGTGGAATCGATTACATTGAGAACGATATCGGGGGCTTGACCGATAATGTAATTGCGGGCAAATAATTCTTCGGGTGAAAATGCCGTTAATGAATAGGTTCCCGGAAGATCAACCAACTTAAATGTATACCCGTTCCGATGGAAGGATGCAATCTTCGCATCCACGGTTACACCGCTGTAATTCCCTACATGCTCTTTTGAATTGGTGACGCGATTAAAAAGTGTTGTTTTACCGCAGTTTGGATTTCCCGCTAAAGCGACGTGTATCGTTTTCCCGTTCTCGCGCGCCGAAGTCTTCAGTACCTCCATGTCGATTGTACCGTCGAAATTCGGAGTTACAAGTTTCATTGCTTCTTCAGTTGTGATCACCTCAATCAGATCCGCCTCGGCCCTGCGCAACGAAACATTATATCCAAGCAGTTGGTATTCAACCGGATCACGTAACGGAGCATTTTTAAGTACAATGACCTCTTTTCCGGCAACAAAACCCATTTCTGAGATCCGACGTCGAAAGGAACCATGACCCAGAACTTTGGTAATTACAACTCGCTTATTCTCTTCTACTTCCGAAAGACGCACTCTAATCCTTATTAAGAATAATTAAAAATAGTATGCAAATATATGCGATTTTTCCATAAATTGAGGTTATTTCCAAAAAAATAAGGATGCGTTGCTTTGGTCTCCAAAATCTGATTATCTTTGCACCGCTTTCAAGCAAAAAGGCCCCGTAGCTTAATGGATAGAGCATCTGACTACGGATCAGAAGGTTGGGGGTTCGAGTCTCTCCGGGGTCACAAATTGAATATCAGACGTTTACAGATTTTTTGTAAACGTCTTTTTTTTGGGGTTGTGCACACAAATTGCACACAAACGTATAAATCGACTCCAGAAATCAGCCACTAAACAATCTGCAAAGCATTAAGAAACAAAGCCTAAACCATTTATATTTAATACTTGAAAAATACGCTAATAGAAATATGTTTGAAGTTCATTCCAACTTTAACAAATTCAGAAAAAAATCATATCGCATTAATATTCAACTGATTTTATTCTTTCTGTTGATGAATAAATCTTTCAAACAAATAATTCATTAAAATTGCTGTTTAGTTGATAAAAGTCCTGGTTATTGGTGCGGCTTGCCCATGGAATATATCTATTCCATAAAATTAATAAAAAATTGGGGCTTGTCGTGTTGCACCCTTCCATCAAGGAAATTGCAAAGGCAATCGCAGAAAGAGGACATACTTGCGGAGATGAAGCTTATTCCTGCCTGAAATAGAAAAATAATAATGGCCCTAATTTAAAATTATGAATTGGATCAAATTGTATATTTGAAGGTTAATAATTTTTCCTAAAATACGTTGTAAATGCCACGCAGGAAGCAATTAAAAATATTCGCTACAAATTTGAAGTTATACGATACACTGGTAGCGGAACTTCGAAAAAATCCTCTGTTTAGCGACTGCGATTTCAGTACATTGGAGATAACAGCACTTTCAAAAAAGGCTTCGCCTCGGATTATTGAGGAGAATTTGAATAAAGCCATTCGGAACCTTGAACGTCAAATAGCAATTAATGGAAACGACAAAATACTAAATAAAAAAGGTCTATGTAAAGCGATGGGTATCTCCCGACCTACACTGGATAAATGGTGTGAATACGGTTTTATTTCAACTGAAAGGACAACACAATTTTGGGGTGGGCATGAGCCTTTTGAACCTGGAATTGTCTTAAAACAATTGATAGGACTGAAAAACAAACGATAATTTCTCTTGTCTGAACATATTATACTAATTAGCAATCATTTCTATTCAAATTGGAATGTTTTAGCCTCTATTTCCGAAAAATAATTTTTCAACCTTACTTTGAAATCCATTTGCCTCTATTCTGCACTAAACTACAGGATTTTGTAAATACAATTAATTATCTATCTATTTACATTGAATTCACTTCACATCATTTTCTGCAGTTTACAATGTAGAGTAAATCCCTTAATATCTGTAATATATACAAACAGATATCTACATTTGTAATCAATTCGGCGTTGAGCCGATCATGTTGATAGTGTATTTAAACCCTTAAAATGTGCGCAAAATGTCGACAATCATCGTAACCACCCCCGAGGAACTTAGAACAATCGTAAACGAAGCGATCGCGGAATTTTTGCCAAAAACCCAATTGAAGGAGACTAAATCCGACCGTATTTCTTTAGATTCTGCTATAGAACTGCTTGCAGAGAATGGTTATCCTACCTCCAAGACCAAAATCTATAAACTAACCTCCTCCGAAGAGATGCCCCATCTCAAATATGGCAACAAGCTTGTATTTTCCCGTAAGGAACTTCTGCAATGGGCTGTAAGCCAAACTAAACGAATTGGAAATCACTCCGAAGTGGCTTTAACCCTCGCTAAAAGTGCAAGACGAAAGAGATAGTTGTGGATTAATGAAAGGGCAAAGCATTTTATATATTTATATAACCAATTAAGCTTCATCCTAATAATTTTTTTTCTCCACTACGACCAAAAAAAGGGAGCAACGCTCCCAATTTTCAAAGATTGATTTGTTCTTCAACCTCACGGACTTTTCGTCTCGTCGGTAACAGAGGTAATCACTTATGAAACGACCATTCGTCATAAAATTATTCTGGAAGACGTCCCTCCTATATGGGAGTTCCACGAGGCAAAAAATATAAAACACACTCGTGAATTGGAGGTTATAAACTAATTACCAGTTGCATCTATCACCAGAATCACAGAACTGAGTGAATCAGCTCCGATCTTAAAGGTTTGCAATTTGCGACGCGATTCATTCAATGTGCACCAGCGGTAAATTAACATTGTCAAATCTTCAACCCGCTGAATCTTCTGGTCAAAGCTGAGTTTGCACGGCTCCTCCATCTCGTTTTTCACAATCTTCATTACTAGAGCTGCAACAGTTTCTGCGGTTTTAACTTCGGCAGCACCATATTTATAAATCTGTTTCAATAATTCCGAAAGCAACATTTTGGGGCGTGTTTCGAATCGCCGAAAATCATCATCAATAAAACGTTCAATTCTTCTAATTTCACCATCTTTGTAAACGGTTTTAAAGGAGGTTGAAACTTATTTGATAAACAAACCTGAAAATCGCATAAATAAAATATAACGCATTGATATACTGTCTATAGTTTATGTGATGGTGATGAATGTGACAAAACTGAAGATAATGAATGAACAGGAATTAAAAACCCTATTGGAACAATTAGTGAAACTGCCAAAGGAATGTGAATGGGTTGAATTTAAGCTCAATTTTCATTCGGCTGAAGAAATTGGTGAGCGCATATCTGCACTTGCTAACGGGGCTTGTCTGTTCAATCAACAAAACGGTTATCTTGTTTTTGGGGTTAAAGATGGCTTGCAAACTATTGAAGGTACTTCATTTAAACCATCCTTCCACAAACAAAAAGGACAAGAACTTGAAACATGGCTCTTGCAACGTCTTGATCCTCGTATCGATTTTAGGATTTATGAATTTATTTATGTGGATGCACCGGAGGAAAAACCGATGGTGATTTTTGAGATCCCTGCCGCTCTTCATCAACCTGTGAAATTTATTCATGTGGGTTATATTCGGATTGGAAGTTATACCCGGGTATTAAGTGAATTTCCAGAAAAGGAAGCTAAAATCTGGAATAAAAAAGGAATAAAAGCATTTGAAGAGGAGCTCGCAAAACGAAATATTTCTGCTGACGACGTAATCAGTCTACTGGACACCCAGTCATATTTCGACCTGCTAAAATTGCCGTATCCAACCAACAGAGAAGCAGTCCTGGAAAAGTTTGAATCTGAGAAATTTATCAAATCCATATCTGGTAAGTTTCAGATTACCAATTTAGGGGCTATACTCTTTGCGAAAAACATGGATGATTTTGACCAATTATCCCGTAAAGAGGCTCGCATTATTACCTACAAAGGTAAAAACAGGGTATTTACTGAACGAGAACAGATAAGTAAGAAAGGATACGCCATCGGATTCGAGGAGCTAATAAATTTCATAAATGGTCAACTTCCGGCAAACGAAGAAATTGGCCGGGCTTTTCGTAAGGATGCAAGAATGTATCCGGAAATGGCAATACGCGAATTGGTTGCGAATACCTTGATCCATCAAGACTTTAAAACAACAGGGATTAACCCAATGATTGAAATTTTTCCAGACAGGATAGAATTCACCAATCCAGGTTTACCTCTAATCACAACAAACAGGTTTATAGACGAATATCAGTCTCGGAATGAAATACTGGCCTCATTCATGCGTAGAATTGGTATTTGTGAAGAAAAAGGGAGTGGCATCGACAAAGTAATTTTCAATGCAGAACTATATCAACTACCCGCCCCCGATTTTCAGGTACAGGAAAAACACACAAAATCAATAATGTATTCATTCAAAGAGTTGAATGACATGGATAAGAACGATAAAATTAGAGCGACCTATCAACACGCTTGTTTGTGCTATGTGTCAAATGAAAAGATGACTAACCAATCTTTGCGTGAACGATTTAAAATAGAAGAAAAAAATTCGGCAACTGCGTCCCGTATCATTCGTGATGCCTTGCAGTCTAAGCTTATAAAGGAAGACGACCCAGAAAGTAATTCACGTAAATATGCAAAATATATTCCTTATTGGGCTTAATTCTTATTTGATGAGTAGTAAGAAACAATATAAAATATAGACATATAGTACTCATAATCAAGCTATATCTTATTTGATGGTTATTTGATGGAACAGGTAAAATACGAATAAATCTAAATTTTAGTAAAACTGCATTTCAAATGGCACGGTATGTTGTGGCTTGTGGAATAGATTTAGATATCGTTAGCTGTTTATCCATACTAACCTGACGATTTATTTTTTGATTCTTATTTGATTAAAAAGCTCCAAAATTTAAAATAAAACAATCAACTATCTGGATTTCAATATAGATCTTATTTGATGGTTATTTGACAAACCGAGGTTGAATGGAAAATAATATTTGCGGATTTCATTAACTTAAAAAGGACAGAACCGGGCGGCTCTATCCTTTTACTAAAGCGAATAGTAAATTAATTGAAAAAATGTTTTAAACATCATCAATACCTCATCCCCTTCCTTTTCTGCTTTAGTATCTTCTTCTTTTTATTCTGCTCTTTCTCTTTGCTGTACCAGGGCATTAACCGGACCATCTCAACGATTGACTTTGAAAAGAAGTTCTTTGCATCGAGATTATATTTCAGCTGTTCAGGGTTCAGGTTGACTTCCTGGATTCCGGCCGGATGGTTGTTCAGGTAATATTGATCTTCTGTCTTTACCACCATATACTTAGCCGCCAGATCCTTTGTAAGACCAGGCTTGAATGACTGCCTGTTCTGGTTATATTCCCTGTAAAAATCATACTGATTGATCCGCTGTTCCGTTTCAATAATTCTTCGGATGGAATAACGGTAATAATCCTTGATAGCTGACTCGGTAAAACTCTTTGACAAGTCATCCATTTCGGAAGTGATTTGATTAAACACCTTACTCTCTGACAGTTTGATTTCTTTAAACGGAATATTAATTTCACGATTCTTCAATTCTACCATTGAAATCTTTTCGTAATCAATGAGTCCTTCGGAGACAAACCGGAACTTTTCAGAAAGAACACGATTGTAATCTTTGATGATGGCGTAAAAATCCTGGTTGGTCAGGTTGAAATAGTCGAGCCTGATCAGTTGTTTATCAATCAGAAACGGATTGCTGAACACCATTTTATTATCAGGACTGTAGATTTTGTAATTGCCCGATTCTGTAGACCAAAATAGAAAAAGACCTTTTTCTTTCAACTCCTGGGCTGCAAGTTGCGCATCACAGAAGCGGTATTTTTTAAACAATTCTTTAAATCCGGCTGTAACCTGCGCTTCGACTTGTTTTACCAATTCTTTTTCCGGTCTGTTGACAGTCTCCGGGATTTTTATCCGTTCTTTAAGATCGGACATGCGCAACGGATTCCGGATTATTTTCCCTTCATTGTCTGTCACCAGGATAACTTCTCCTTTGCCCGATGGCTTGACCTCCAGATTAAAGGATCTTAAGATATCGTAATACATCGTTTCGTTGTCTATTCCGGTTGACTGGTTTAGCAATTTGAATATCCCTTCAATCCTTGCTTTCAGGTCAGAACAAGTGGCATTGAGCATAAATTCGTTTTGTCTGATCTGCGATTTAGGCTCCTCCTGTTTGAGATCGTATTTCTGTTCAAGTCCTTGGATGAACCGTTGCATCTTTTCTTGTTCAAAATTGTCCTTGATCTTTTTACCGGTAACACTGTCAATCCGTGTTGAAACCACATGAAAATGTACCCTGTCCAGATCTTTGTGTTTATAGACAAAATAGGGCTGGTTCCCATAACCCATTTGTTCCATCATCTGACGGATTTCCAAACGGATCGTTTGATCATTCAACGCCAGACTATCTGATTTTGATGGGTTAAAGGAGATGTGCAGGCATTTGTTCATCGAACGGGTATTGCGATTTTCAATATCAAGCAGGGCATTCAGTCGGTAGTTATGGTCATACAAAAAAGGATTTGAGGACTCGGTATTGGCGCTGTGAAAATACGTTGCCACACCTTCCTTTACTTTCTCTTCATTGTAAAGCAGCGCGTTTCGTGTATCGGCAGTCTGATGAATCACAATTACCATATTCTATTTTTAAACGTTTCTAACATTCTGCAGAATCACAAAAAATTGATGAGTATCCTTTCTGTTTAGTGTCGGATTTCAATTTTTATCTGATTCAACCCTTTCCATGTATTTTTGTAAAACAAAAAAACATTTTTTGAGTTCCACCAATACCTGTCTGAAAACCTCCCTGTCGTCGGAAGTAAACTGGTATACATCATGAGTATTGATCTTTTTGGCAATCTGGTTATAGTTGACACCGATCTTGTTCAGCTCATAATCCAACCTCTTTATTTGAGCGGAAGCTTCTTCATCGAGGGATATCACTTTTTTATTGGAGTTAAAAAGCCTGGACCTGATATAATCACTCATACATGCATATTTTCCAATCTTTGCATAACTTTTTATCCTGATCTTTTCCTCCTGAGAAACACGGATGATCAAAGGTCTATTTCGTCTTTCGTTATCAGGTAATTTTGGTCTCATGGTTTCGATCTTACGCTCTAAAACTGTTTAGATGAACAAAAATTTTCGGAGAAAATTAAGGGCCCCGCCAGGAACGATCAAAAGGTTTTTGTGCATACAAAAACACATCTTGCATTGTCCTCTCCGATCAATCTCCATGTCTGTCCGGGAGGGGTTGTTTTTTGGCGAAAAAAGAGGGAAATTAAACTTTGGAATGTTCGAAAGGTTCTGTGTAATTATCCGGATTGTAATTCTTAGTTGGACCGGGTGGTTTATCACCGAAATCCGTCATTTCATCGTTGGCATAAATTTCGAATGTCCCAACCTTTCCACGTCTGTTTTTGGCAATTGTGAGGTTGAATTTACCTTCTCTTTTCCATGGGAATATTACGATATCAGAATCCTGTTCTATGGCCCCGGACTCCCTTAAATGGTGCAACTGCGGTATTTCACTGGCAGCTTCCCTGGTAAGCT
>Ga0209724_1001600_pt1 | contig 20430 bp, 14 predicted proteins | sample grotaG_FD_184143 | JGI IMG/M metagenome (GOLD analysis project Ga0209724, IMG submission 184143) | Glacier valley bacterial and archeal communities from Borup Fiord, Nunavut, Canada, to study Microbial Dark Matter (Phase II) -... | ecosystem: Environmental > Aquatic > Freshwater > Ice > Glacier ...
TGTAGCTAGCAGCCCGACTGGGGCCGCCGGGGACGGTCACGGCGATGTAGTTGTCGCTGCTGCTGACGTTCTTGGTCTCCTCATAGCTGCGATTCTCAAAGATAGCGGTGGCCTTGAGCGACACTGGGGCGGTATTGTTCAGGTCGAGGATGATAATCACCACCATGTCCTTACCGACGATCAAATCCTCGCTAGCCAACGTCTGGCTGAGGACTGCTTGCTTGATGCTGATTGCTGCCTGGGCGTGGGTTGAGGCGGTTTGGCCCAGCAGCAGCAGAGCCAGCACTAGCAGCGACCCAGCAGCCTTACTCATGGTTTGCTTCTTCATGTTTGCTTGTTCCTCCATTGGCGGGGGCGTGGCTTGTTGCCTGCCCCCACTGCGCCTTATCTGCTGAGGTGTTCCTGATAGCTTAGCTTCACGGCCTGGCCCGCATTGCCGAGGGCAACCAGGATGTAGTTGCCGCTGGGCAGCTTGAGGCTAGCGAGTGTGCTGCTCTGGCTGCTGTAGAGTGGCTTGGTCGGGTCGTTGACCGAGTAGATACCCCAGGGGCCATCGCCAGAGAGCAGCTTGAAGTTGTCGGCGTAGCCACCGAGTGGCACCACGATGTTGTCGTCATAGACCTGGCGGCTGTTCCACTTCTCGTTGACGATGCGGCTCTCAATCGTGCGCTGCTGGGTGAAGCCTGCACTGCTGCTGCCGCTATTGAAGTTTTTGTCTACGAAATCCTTGTCGCCACTGACCGCCTCACCTGTCTTGCCGTCGATAACGGAGAGCAGGCTGACCGCCTTCCATAGGTCGGCTTCGCTCTTTTTGCCATCCAGCCACGCTTGCCAGTCGGAGCGGCTGAGGCTGTAGACAATCACATAGAGCTTACCCTTCTGGGGGTAGAGGAGGGCGCAGAGACCGCTCTTGAGGCTGGGGTAGGCAGTCATCAACGTACCCCAGCCGCTCAACATCTCGGCCCGCAGGTTCTGGTCGAAGCTCTTGCTCACCATGTCCATGTAGACTGCACCCTGGGCTGCGTTCTCACCTTGGATGCTCTTCTGCTCGACGTAGTCCACCTGCTGCACGTTATAGCCTTGCAGAGCGAGACCTTCGGCGATCTGCTGCTTGGTTCCTTCGATGCTGCGGGCAGGCTTGTCCACCAATACTACTACACTGGCGGGGCTGTCGATCTGCACGTCGTTGCCCGCATCGGCCTTAGCCTTAACCCTTAGCTCCTTGACCGCCTGGCCGAGCGTCAACTGACCGCGGGCTGCGCCGTCACCGCTGGTCTGCTCATCGCCGAGGGCCTGCTCGTCACTGCCCGTGGTCTGGGCGGTGAAGACGATTTTCTGCTTGGGTGCAGGCCGGTAGTCCTTGTCGCTGATGGTAGCGACGAGCGTAAGTTTGGTGGTATCGTCGGCTGACACAAAGGCAGAGGAGGATTGCAGGCGCAGGTAGCCATTGCCAGCACTGTGCTGGTCGCTCTGGGGGGGCGTGTTGTCAGTCGGCAGGGTGGGGGTAGTGCCGCCACTCTTGTCGCCAAAATCCTTACTGCCCGCACTGCTCTTGGCAAACTCTTTCTCGCTCACCTCAGTACCACTGGTCTTGTCGAGGATAAAGAAGTTGCTGCTCACGCCCTTCCAGAGGTCGTCTCCGCTCAACTTGCCCTCAATGGCTCTCTGGAAGTCGCTGGCCTGGGCAGGGAAGACTAGCCAGTAGTTACCTATCTCTAGCGCACTGAAAAGGCTGGCAGACTTGGGGTAGTAGGTGTGCAAGGCGTAGAAGCCTTCAACTGCCTGCTGAATGTTGTTCTCGTCCTCATAGGCGTGTTGGCTGGTTGGGTCGAAGGTGGGGGAGTAGAGGCGCATGATCACGCCAACGTTGCTGCGGTCTACGTTACCCTTACTGTCGGTCACATAGCCGACATCAACTATGCTGTAGCCCTTGCTGCTCAGGTAGCTAGAGACGCTGTTCCCGGCTGCGTCGCTGCTGCTGCCTACCCCGCTGCTACTTTGGGCGCGGGCAGTCTGGGGCGTAAGCAGGCTGATCGTCAGCAGCAGCACAGCCAGCCCTGCCAGCATTGCCATCCCCTGGCGCAGCAGTTTCATAGTAACACGATTCTCCATCTTGAACACTCCTCTGGCTGAGTAGCCGGGGCTGCGGCCCACTTGCGAGCCACGTCACAATGCGGAAGTTGCTAGCCCATTATAGCATGAAACGAGCAAACGATCATCTAACTGCGTAAAATGGACGCTGCTTTAGATTATACGCAGCCTCCACCTGTTTTGTTGCGGGCCGGGGCCAAGACTATAACATACTTCTCACCGATTGGTGTCTAGCACCCTGCCAGTGGCGGCGGCTACGCGTCCTGGCGGTGAGCAAGTGCGCTGGCTGCTATTTGCCGCTACCCGCCGCAACATGGTATAGTAGCAGCGCAGCAGCCTCCATCCTGGTGGGCTTGCTTTGCTCAACACCTGCGTCATCTGCCAGCAGGTATGCATGGTAGTAGCATTGGCTGACGGAGGTAATAACCTGGCCCCCAACGAGCAACAAAGCCACAACCAGCTAGCACCGAGGCCACCGCTGCCAGTCGCTAGCCTCGGCTCACAGCCGCACCCACCTGAGCCGATCAGCTTCGTCGAGCAGTTGGAGGGGCCGATTCGTTCGCTGCCCTATGCCGCCTACGCCTGCACGCTGTCCGCCCTGCTACTGGGTCTGCTGGGTCTGAGTGGCTGGGGGTCTACGCTGGCTATCGTCAGCATCGCGGTCAGCAGCTATCTGCTACGCAAGAACTGGGAGATCAAAGACTCGCGGCTGCCCCTCTCCCTGCTGTTGGGCAACGCACTGCTTGCCTGGCTGCTGTTCATGATCGAGATCATGCAGGTCTACCCCTGGCTGCGCGACCTACCAACTATCCTCACTGGCAAGCCAGCCTGAGGCCAGATCAGCAACCCTGGCTGCGATGAAGCGCATGATGTGTGTTCCCTACTTGCCTTCGGTAGCCACTGCGCCGAGGATCAATTGGTTGACTACTTGCTCCAGTGGGGCGCGGTCGTCGGTGAAGGGGGCAGGGAAGCCGATGCGGGCGGGGGCAGTGCTGTCGGGTGGCCGGATGTTGCCCTGTTGCAGGGCGCGGGCAAACATGGTCTTGAGGTTGGGGTTGGTGCCAGCGGCGGCGGTTAGGCGGGCGGCGTTGGCCTCAAAATCGGCGGCCCTGGTCGGCTGGTTGGTGCCGATCACCATGCTGTTACCGCCGCCTGCCACGTCTATGATCCAGACGCTGGGATAAACCGCGCTCATCGTGTTCGCAATCGCCTCAACCAGGCGGAAGTCAGCCCCATAGCGACCAGCATTGACGACCATCACCCCGCTTGGCGTGAGGCGGTCGCGCACCTCTTGGAAGAACTCGCGGGTGGTTAGCTGGAAGGGGATGTAGGGCTGGCGGTAAGCGTCCACGCCCACAATATCGTACTTTAGGCCGCTGGTGCGAATGAAGTAGCGACCGTCGGCCACGTTGATCTTTACGTTCGGCTCGTTCATTGCAAAGTAGGTCTGGCCGATCTTGACGATCTCAGGGTCGATCTCTACGTTGTCTACGCGGATTGGGCCGTAGATGCGCGTGATCTCCTTGCTGACTGTGCCAGCCGCCGAACCGACCATGCAGAGGCTTTGCACAGCAGCGGGGTCATGGTTGGGGTTGAAGTAAGGGGCAATGCCAAAGTAGTCCCAGGGGCCGCCAACTAGTACCTGGGCCGGGTCGGGGTTGTACTTGCTGTGGATCGCGTGGCCCTCGTTCAGGGCAAGGAGCATCTGCCCATCACGCTCCAAGACCTGGATGTAGCCGTAGGAACTTTCGCGCTCGGCCACCAGCCTGCCGTAGGGTGCGGGCTTGACCAGGCTGGGTGGCACAAAGAGGATCAGGGCGATCAGCAGGAGCGGTGCAGCCACGGCGAACAAGCCCCTCCCAGGCTGGGTGATCAGCAACCCGGCGATGCTAAAGGCTAGCAGGATCAGGGAGGCGGACAGGATGGTGCGGAAGGTGCCAATGGTGGGGATCAGCAAGAACACCGGCCCGAAGGTGCCAATGATGCTACCGAGTGTGCTGAGGGCGTAGATGCGGCCAGCAGTGCGCCCGCCCCGCTCTACCTTGCCGAGGGCCAGGCGGATGGCGAAGGGCGAGGTCATGCCAACCAGGGTTAGCGGCAGGGCAAACAGGATGATCACTGCGATAAAGGTGGCGGCGATGTTGTTGGGGATAGCCGCGATAGCGAAGTCTAGCACTGGCGTTGCTAGCAAGGTGGCGAGGGCGAACAAGCCAGCGCAGGCGAGGGTGAGGCTGAATAGGGTGCGCGGCTGGGGGGCGCGGTCGGCCACGTTGCCGCCGAGATAGTAGCCGAGGCTGAGGAAGACCAGGGTTAGGCCGATCAGCACGCCCCAGGTGGTCAGCGAACTGCCAAAGTACGGCTCGACGAAGCGGCTGGCTGTCATCTGGATTGCCATGCCGCTGATGCCAGAGCAGAAGACGACCAGCAGTAGTGGCCCCCGCCTACCCTCCCGCCCAGCCAGGAGAGCGAGCAAGCTGGCGGCGGCTAGCAAACCTGCTACCAGCAACAAGCTAGTTCGCGCCCCAAAGCTGGGGATCAGCAAGAAGACTGGCACGAACGTACCCACAATACTACCTACCGTGCTGAGGGCGTAGATGCTGCCAGCGATGCGCCCACCCTTCTCTATCGTAGCTTGCTGGCCGCTGGCTGCTGGTTGGCTGCCTGCGCCGGGCTGTTCGTTGCCGAGGGCCAGGCGGATCGCAAAGGTCGTCACCGTGCCGAGGATCACCACAGGCACAGCAAAGAGGGCGACGACCGCCAGCAGTGCGCCAACGAAGCCGCCCACGCTCTCCGACTTGAAGGCAGCAAGCGAACCTTCGAGGATCGGCTGGGCTAGCCAGGGGACGAGGCCGAGGAACAACCCAGCCCCCACTGTCATCTGGTAGAGCAGGCTGGCACGGGGCTGGCGGTCGGCCAGCCAGCCGCCAAGATAGTAGCCTGCGCTCAAGTAGATGAAGACCAGCCCGATCAGGATCGCCCAGATGTAGAGCGAACTGCCGAAGTAGGGGAGTAGCAGGCGGCTGGCACTCATCTCTGTCGCCATCGTGGTCATGCCTTCGACGAAGACGAGGCCGAGTAGCACTGCCGTCTGCGGGCTGGGGCGGGCAGCAGCCCGGCTGCTAGGTACGCTGCTGATTACAGTCGGTTCCTGGGTAGTCGCCATCTATGCTCCAATTCGATCAAGTGATTGAGGTTTGCGCTCATTATACCATCTCTGGTACCATTTCGGCTTCTTTCTGTCCTCGTATGCTCCTACCACCAGCCCGTTTTGGTATAATCTCTGCATGACAAAAGTAAATCTATTGGAAGCGAGCCTATCGGCGGCGGATACGCTGTTGCTGGCTGAGATCGCGCTGGCTGCCGAGCAGCGGGTGCTGCTTTGGGGCGGCGGGGACGGCAGGCTGGCGGTCGCGCTAGCCGAGGTTGTCGGCAACCACAATCTGCTGGTAGTGGAGAGTGATTACGTGGCCCAGCAAGCCGCCGCAGTGACATACCGCGCCAGCAAGCTGGAGATCGCCAGCGTGCCACCCTCCTACTTCTACAACGACGACCCACCGCTAGACTCGCCCGACGCAACCCACCGCCTGCGCGATGCCGAGGGCAGCTTGCCCTCCTTCGACCTGGCGATCCTGCATACCGCCAACCAGCCTAGCCACAAAGCTCTGGCTGGCGAGATCGGCAATGCTGGCCGCTGGCTGGGCGACGGAGGCCGCCTCTACGTCGTGGGCGCACGCGACGAGGGGATCGAGGCGGCAGGCAGGCTGCTAACCGAAATCTTCCAGAACAGCCGCCTAGTCGCCTACAAGCGCGGCCAACGCCTCTACTCTGCGCTCAAGGATGCTGGCCGCTACCAGTTTCAGCCCCCTGTCTTGGAGGCAGACCTGAGCGACGGCAGGGCTGAGCTTGCGCCCCGAATGCGCCCACTGACGATCCGGGGACAGGAGATCACGCTCTACGAGGGCGAGGGTATCTTCAACCGCGGGCTGCTCGACCCGGCTAGCATCATGCTGGCGGAGGCAATGCAGATACCAGCGGGGGCTAGCGTGCTAGACCTTGGCTGCGGCGGTGGCGGGCTGGCAATCCTGGCGGCAAAGCTGGGGGCCGCCCGCCTCTACCTGGTAGACAGCAACGACTATGCGGTGAGCCGCGCCCGCTTCAACCTGAGCCAGAACGGGATAGCCGAGGCGCAGTTGCACTGGGGCGACGGGGCGAACCAACCGTTGCCGAAGGGCGGCGGCTTCGATGTGGTGCTAACCAACCCACCCTTCCACCAGGGCCACGAGCAGACTACTGCTACCGGCCTCCGCTTCATCGCCACGGCAGCGCGGCTGCTGAAGCCGGAAGGCAGCCTCTACCTGGTTGCCAGTCGCTTCATCAAGTACGAGCCGACTATGCGCCAGCACCTGGCTAGCGTCAGCGAGGTGGCGGGCGACGGTAAGTTCAAGGTACTATTGGGCCGCAAGTCAGGAGCCGGGTAGCCCTGCTGCATTGACTGCCCTTTGGCCCGCAATGGAGGTGAAGTATGGACCCACTCTCGATGATCCGCACCACTGGCAAGCGCATCCTGGTGGCCGTCAGCCACCCAGGAGAGGAGGCGCGGGACTTTGGTGGGCTGATCGACCGCTACTCGAAGTACGCCGCTCTGGTGGGCCTGATCGTGATGACGAAAGGTGAGGCTAGCGCATTGCCAGCGACTACCAGGCAGGAGGAGAGCAGGCAGGCGATCAAGCTGATCGGGGTTAGCCAGAGCTATTTCTGGAGCTACAAGGCTGGTACGCTGGCGGCGGGTGACCAAAACGAGATGACCCAGCGCGTAACCCAGATCATCCGCCTGTTGATCCCCCAGGTGGTCGTTACCTATGCACCCGGCTCTGCGCCCGATGCCGACAACAATGCGTTGGCGAAGGTCGTTGCTGCCGCCGTGCCAGCCGCCGCCGATGATCGCCGCTATGTAGAGCAGCTAGAGAAGGGCTTGCCCATCCACCAGGCCGACAAGCTCTACTACCTGACCAGCCCAGCTCCGCCCCACGATCCTGAGCAGCAGGCAGACTGGTACCCACCGACGACAGTGCTGAATGTGGCCCGCAACCTTGAGGCGCAGCGCGCAGCCTGGTGCGCCCACCGCAGCCTGAGTGCAGGTACAGCAGACTTTGAGCAACAGATCAGTACGCTGGAGGGCAAGGTCTACCTCCATCTAGCGGTCGGCAAGCCGGGCCGCCGCCCAGGGGAACCATTTGAGAGCGACCTCTTTGGCGGTCTCAACACCCTACCGCAGGGCTGATCCTAACTGGCTACTTGCAGGGCTGCATCCATGCGCTCAAGTTCGCGCACCAGACCAAGGCTGGTAAAGAGGGCATAGCCCTGCTGCCACAACTCGCGCCCCCGCTGCGGATCGCCCGCCTGCAACTCGTACTCTGCCCAGCTACGCAAACTACGCGCTTCTTCCACCTGGATACCGCCCAGCCTGTAGATCAGGGCTACCTCGGCATAGCAATTGCTGGCGGTGTAGAGCCTGCCCTCTGCTTCTACTCCGTTGCAGGCAGCCGCAACCAGGGTGAGGGCTTCCCAGGCGATGGCGATGTACTCCGGCCCTTCCGTTTCCTGCACGAAGCTGAGAGCCTGCCGTGCAACTGTAGCCGCCTCTGCACACCGCTCCTGGCCCAGCAGAGCCTTGGTCAGCGACTTGTAGGTGGGAACAAGGAAGGGCAGTCGGTCGTCGCCTGCTAGCAGCAGAGCCTGTCGCACAGCAGCCTCGGCCTCGGCATAGCGGCCCAGGCCGACCAACGCTTCACTGACTGTAACCAGGCTGGACAACTCGCCACGTCGCTGCCCTATTTGCTGGGCAATAGCGACTGCTTCGGTGCTGAGGCGCAGCGCAGTCTCATAGTTGTCCATTGCCAGCCATACCTCGGCCAGGTTGGAGAGGGCAATGGGCAAGATGCCACGCACCCCCATCTGCTGACCAGCAGTTACATATTCCTCGAAGTGGAGTACTCCCTGCTTGTAGTCACCTTCGACCATTGCCACCGTGCCAAGTAGATTGAGGCAGTTGGCGACCAGGCGCAGATCGCCGATCTCTCGGCTGAGAGATAGAGCCTCCTGCCCCAGCAGTTTCGCCTCGGTCAGCCTGCCCAGCAGATGCAGCACCCAGCCCCTGCCGTGCAGAGCGCGGGCGCGGGTCGCAGGTGAACTCCCTCGGCGGGCGACCTGTTCTGCCCTGGTCACGCTCTTGAGCGAGGCGTAGTGGTCGCCCAGTTCGTCTTGCAAGAAGGCAAGGCCGAGTAGAGCTTGTACCTGCCGGTCGGGGTCGGCAGCGGTGACGGCGGTGCGGCGCATGGCGGCATAGACCAGCATCGCCTCCTCGAAGCGGGCCTGGTTCCGCAGCACCAGACCAAGGGCCTCGTAGATGTCCAACCGCTGAGCGGAATAGAGTGGCTCGTCAGAGATGAGGGTGAGGGCTTGCTGATAGTGGTGAGCAGCTACATCGGGTAGATAGCGCACTTCTGCCCGCCCCCCCGCCTGAGCATACCACTGCCCTGCGAGCAGGGGTTGGTTGCCCTGTTCATAATGGAGAGCGAGCAGGGCGGCGTATTCGCCAACCCGTGCGCCGCTCTGCTCCTGAATCCAGGCTGCCATAGCCGCGTGGTAGCTGCGCCGCACCTTCCGCAGCACCCCCTCGTAGGTCACATCGCGTAGGATCGCGTGCTTGAAACTATACTCAGCACTACCCTGGAAGTCAGAGTCATTATGTTGGTAGATCAGCCCCTTACCCACCAGCGATTGCAACAAGGCGCAAGTTTCATTCTTGGGCTGATCGTTCGCCAGCCGCTGCACTGCGCTATCCCAGAAGATGCGCCCCACGACCGAAGCACGTTGGATCGTTGCCAGTTCCTCGCGGCTGAGGCTGTCTAGGCGAGCTTGCAGCACGCCGGTGAGGGTGGGTGGCACGCGCAGGCGGCCCGGTTGGGCATTAACCACCTGCCACTGCTCCTCGCCACGCAGGATCACTTCCTCCTCAATCAGCATCTTGATAATTTCTTCGATGTAGAAGGGGTTGCCTTCGGCTCCATCACTGATCAGGTCGAGCAGTGTACCTGGTACTTGGGGGATGGGCCGTAGGATGTCTCTAGCCAGGCTGCGGCTCTCCTCCTGCGAGAGGGGAGTGAGATCAATCCGCTGGTAGCCAGCCAGCCCAGCCCCCCACTGTGGCTGCTCCTCAAAGAGGATCGGCCTGCTTGCCGCGATGATCAGCAGTGATTCGCTCTGGCTCTGCTGGGCCAGGTAGGTGAGTAGGGCTAGCGAACCCGCGTCGGCCCAATGCAAGTCATCGAGCAGCAGCATCACTGGGAAGCGGGCAAGGGCGGCCTGCATCAAGCTGGCGAAGTAACGAGAACCATCGTCATGCAGTTGGCGTTGGCTCTGCTTGCGCTCTTGCACGGCGGGGCTGTCACTGAAGTCGAAGCCGAGCAGTTGGCCCAACACCTGGGCCTGCTCCTCGCTCTCCGGGCCGAGGAAGCTGGCTACCCCGCGCACAAACTTGTCGCAGACCACAGGGAGCGGATCGTTGTCGAGGATATCGAAGCGCAAAGCCAGCATCTCACGCAGCAGACCGTAGGGAACGTTGCTCTGGTTCTGCTCGGCCTGGGCGCAGAAGTACCAGACGGTGGGGGTGGTGAGGTCAAACCAGATGTTGAACTCCTGGAGCAGGCGCGACTTGCCCATACCAGCCTCGGCTACTATCGTCAATAGTCGTAGGCCATTCCCTTCCAGCACCTCCTGGTGGGCGTGCTTGAGCCGTGCCAACTGGCCGTCGCGGCCCACCATCGTGGTCACAACCCCCTCTACTCCACGCTGGCTAACCCGCAGGGGGCGGGGTCGCTCACCGCGGGCCAGATAGGCCTGCACTGCTTCGCTCTTGCCCTTCAAGGCCAGTGGCTCTAGCCGCCGCAGTTGGAAGCCACCGCGTACCTGACGGTAGACATCCTGCGAGATGACCACCCCGCCAGAGGGGGCAGTTTGTTGCAGGCGGGCCGCCAGGTTGACGCTGTCGCCAACTACCGTGTACTCCCCCCGCGTGCCAATCGTGGTCAGTAGCACAGGGCCAGTATGGACCCCTACGCGCAGGCCCAGTTCGGGCAACGAGCGGCGGTTCATCTCCACAGGTAGGCTAAAGCTGGCGAAGGCAGTCTGCATTGCCAGGGCAGCCCGCACTGCCTGCTGGGGATCATCCTCGTGGGAGACAGCCGCGCCGAACAAGGCAAGCAGGCCGTCACCCAGGTGCTTGTCTACTACCCCGCCAAACTGGCGCACGATAGCGTCAAGTTCGGCCCACAGAGCATCTAGCGCATCGGCCACATCCTCTGCGTCAACCGCTTCAGACCAGGCGGTGTAGTTGGCAATGTCGGCAAAAAGGATGGTCAATTGCTTGCGCTGAGCCTGCTGGCTACGCTCAAGCAGAGTTAGCTTCTCACTCAGGGCGGCTACCGCTGCCTCAACCACAGCGTCACCAAGCTGGCTACGCTGGCCTGCCAGCTTGCTGATCGCCTCCTCAATTTGCTCGCGCTCGTTCACTGCTTCCCCCTACCAACTCGCTAGCTAACCTGGATATTATTCTCATGATACTTACGCAACAGAGAGCAGATCGGTTGTCTCCCTGAGGCAATTCTTAGCCCTTTACTACGTACTGTGCTAGCCAACCCTTCGATTATAGCAAAAAGGTGGCCGCCACTGCTAGCCACAAATGCCAGCCGCGAACAGTGCTTGCTATCCCCTACCGTAGCTTGCCCTAGCCGTGCTATAATCAACAGGCATAGTAACAAGGGTGCAACAAGCTGCGCTCCAGCGAGTGGGTGCCGACAGGTAGTTGGCCTCGCATAGTGGCCTTGCGGCCAGGAGGTTGATCATGAGAAAGTCTGTTGTGGTGCGATTTTTGGCTTTTGCCCTGCTAACGGTGGTGCTGCTGCCTCTCAGTCAGGCAGCGGCGGCATATTCGGGTTATTACGCCTACGCCAATCCTGCCTTCTACAACTCGTGGTACAAGGTGGACGGCGTGGTGTCGAACGGGGTGGTGCGGCGGCCACTCTATTGGGGAGCGGGGCCGGTTAGCGACAAGCTGAACAACAGCCCCAGCGATCCGGGTCGCATCGTTCAATACTTCGACAAGGGGCGGATGGAGATCACCGACGTGAACGGTGACAAGAGCGGCCCGTACTACGTCAGCAGTAGCCTGTTGGCAAAGGAACTGGTCAGCGGCCAGCGGGAGGTGCAGGAGCGGCTCAAGATCGCCCGTAGTTCTGCCCTGATCCCGATTGTCTCTGACATGGACGACGCGAAGGCCGTCACCTACGCCAGCTTCAAGAGCCTGATCAACAGCCGTGCTGCCAATATATCGGTGGGAGTGACTGGCAAGCAAAGTCAGCCTATTGCCACCCTCGACTACCAGGGCAAGGTTGGCAGCGATGGTGGCAAGTTCAACGCCGGTAATAGTGCGTTGGACAATCTGTACTACGATAATACCACCGGCCACAACCTGCCTCGCGCCTTCTGGGACTTCCTCAATGCCAGTGGGCCAACGTACGATTGCACTGCGGCCCGCTGCGTTGTTGGTGGCCCCTCTGGGCGCAAGCTAGACAGCCCCTGGTACCTCTACAGCGGCCTGCCGATCAGCGAACCGTACTGGATCAAGGCCAAAATCGGCAACCGCCCAAACATGGACGTGCTGGTACAGGTCTTCGAACGGCGTGTCCTCTACTATATGCCGGACGGTGCAGCGGGGCAGAAGGTGCAGTTCGCTAATGTTGGGCGCGCCCACTACGTTTGGATTTATGGCATGGAAGGTCTCGGCTAAGCCCGCTGCTCTACACGCCCCAGCCCCAGTAAACAGCAAGAGCGCACCGCAAAAGGGTGCGCTCCTTTGCTCTGCAATGTAGCAGGCGATCAGCGTTCGATGTTACCAAAGGTGTCGCGGGTAGCACCATCTGCGTCCTTGCTGCTTACCTGGTTGGGGTCGGCAGCGGCGCGGGCGGGCGCATTACTGTTGTCAATATAGCCACCTGCCTGGTTCACCGCGTCGCCTACCGCACTGGCTGCGTCGGGTTGGTCGGTGCGGAGGCTCTCGCTAGCGGCATAGCTCGTGGTTGCAGCGTACTGTGAACCAGTGGTGGTCTTGGCGTAGTCCCCCCCACCTTCGGAGCCAGCCAGCCCAGCATTGCCCATCGCGGCATCGCTGGCAGCGGCATAGGCAGCTTCCTGATCGCGCAGGGCGGGGTCGTGCGCGTCGAAGTAGTTGGCGGTGGAGTTGTTGCCCGCCTCTATCTCGCTGGCCGGGTAGACCCCACCAGAGAGCGCGTCGCTAGCAACCATCGTCGGGCTGACGGCGGTCATCCTGCCACTGGTGGTGCTACCAATCCCTGCATTGCTAGCGGTCAGCGCAGGGCTGCTGCCCATGCGGTTCTGCACATCCTCAGCCCCAGCATCAAGCAGGATGCGGCGGGTAGCAGCCTCATCCTGACCCTGCGGGTCAACGGTGAGCAGGATACTGCCCTCGCCTACTGCTGCCTGGTAGTATTGCGCCTCCTCGGATGGCACACCCGCATTGGTCAGGCTGCCCAGCAGCCCCCCTGCGACGGCCCCGGTTGCCGCGCCAATGCCAGCTCCAGCGGCAGTCCAGGCCAGCGCACTACCTGCAAGAGCAATAGGGCCGAGGATCGGCAGGGTGAGGATAGTACCAGTGGCGATCAAAGCGGCCAGTGCGCCACCGACGACCGTGCCTTCAACAGCCCCCGCCCCAGCAACAGTACCAGCATCAGTTACATCGTTGGCAGCGGCCATCGTCTTGCTGGTGTCGCGGTTTTGGGCGACCACGCCGATCTGGCTGGCCTCATAACCAGCCGCCTTCAGATCGCTGATCGCTCGCTCGGCGGCACTCTCAGTGCGGAACAAACCTACTACAGTAGCCATTCTCGCTCCTCCTCTTGGCTGGCGAACTAGTTGCCGAACAAAGACGCTGCCCGCGTTGCCAACCACTGCGGTTCAGGGTTGTGGCTGCGGGCAGAGTCTGCTAGTGGTTAAGTTGGCTGGCGGTCAGCCTTAGCTGTGGTCGCCAAGCTCGTTGCGGACATCACCCTCGGCGCGCTTCATCTTGCCTTCAACCACGTCGCCGGTGCCGCCGGCCTGCAAGTTGTCGTTGTTCAACACGTCACCAACGCCGCGCTTGATGTTGCCGAAGGTCTCCTGCGCTGCGCCACCAACCTGGTCATGGTCGGGGAGAACCTTGCCAGCATCGTGGGCTACATTGCCAGCTGCGTTGCCAGTGTTGTTCGCCGCAGTGCCAATGGCGTTGCCAGTGTTGTCCATTGCACTACCAGCAGCATAGCCAGCACTGCCCATCGCGCTGCCAGCGGTGTAGCCAGCGTTGCCCGTCGTGCTGCTAGTGCTGTCAGCATAGGTGCTGCTCATGCTGCCAGTCCCCGTGCTGCTGCTGTCGCCCTGAAAGCTGACAGCCCCAGCAGTGCTGAGGATTTGGCGGGTCTGGCTTTCGTTCTTGTTGCTGTGGACGGTAAGGAGGATGCCACCCTGACCGACTTCGGTCTGGTAGAAGCGGGCCTCATCCTCTGGTACGCCAGAGTCGGTCAGGCTGCCGAGCAGACCACCAGCGATAGCCCCAGTTGCGGCACCGATACCAGCCCCAGCGGCAGTCCAGGCCAATGCGCTACCTGCGAGGGCGACAGGGCCGAGGATTGGCAGGGTGAGGATAGTACCAGTGGCGATCAAGGCCGCCAGCGCGCCACCGACGACGGTGCCTTCGACGGCCCCCGCCCCAGCGGCAGTACCAGCGTCAGTCACATTGTTGTCAGCGGCCATTGCCTTGCTGGTGTCGCGGTTCTGGGCGACTACGCCTATCTCACTTGCCTCGTAACCAGCAGTTTTGAGGGCGTTGATTGCCTGCTCGGCATCGCTCTCATTGCGGAACAAACCTGCTACGGTAGCCATGTTCTTCGTTCTCCTTTAGGGTTGTATTGGCTGAGATCAGCCGCTTAGGATCTTGTAAGTCACGGGTGGCTGTTGTTGCGGCCACTGTACTTCCTGCTCGCTCCTCTATAACGCTCCCGGCTCCACCCTGTTACGGGCGGCCCCATCGCCGTTCATCACCTTATGAGCAACCTGCGTGCCACTAGTCGCCCTAAATTAGCGACTCGCCCCAAAATCGCTAATCAACGACCTGGCTACTGGTGTGCGGCAGTGGTCAACGCCGATTCTGCAAATTGGGGGTTGGTTCTGGACAAAACCTCTTGACAAAGGCCATCGTCCTGTGTTACAATTCTTCCTACGAGGACAGCCTCTGCCGCCACTAGCAGTTCGACGGCATCGGTAACGACAGGGAAAGGAGGCACACGCCAATGTACCCTTTGATCAATCCTCACCTCTTGCACATGAGGTTTCAGACTGACAGTTAGGCCCTGAATAGGGGCGTACCTGAGGACATCTGAAGAAAAGAGACAACCCCATCGGCCAGATCGGTCAGTGGGGTTTCTTTTTGCCTCCACTCCTGCGCTCCCGCTCCACTGCGTGCAGCAGATCACAATCTTGCAGCACGAGTCCGGCATTTGGTATCATCCATTTAACCACTTAGAGCGATAGTGCCGGAGATGGTCATAGAGCGAAAAGATACGGTTGGGCGTTCTGCGCCATCTACCGTCCTGCTCCCTTGACCAGCCGCACACGCTAGTCTATGCGGGGAGGGCTGCGGATGAGCGAGGACATGGCAACAGGCTGGCTGGCTGACGAGAGCCACAGTTGGCGGATTGGGTTTGTGGGGGCCGGGCGGGTTGGTAGCGCACTGGCGATCCTGCTGCGACAGGCAGGCTATCGGATCAGCGCGATCAGCAGCGAGTACCGCCGCAGTGCCGAGGCGTTGGCCCAGGTATTGGGCGATAGCGGGTTGGTGGCCGCAGATGCGGTGGCGGTAGCCGAGCGCAGTGACCTGATCTTTATCACCACGCCAGACGATGCTATCGCGCCAGTGGCAGGCCAGATCGGGCGGGCAGGGGTGAGTGCGGGTAAGGCTGTGGTGCATACCAGCGGGGCGTTGCCCAGCCTGGTGCTGGCGGGGGTGCGCGAACATGGGGCGTTGATCGCTAGTCTGCACCCGCTGCAAGCCTTCGCCAGCGTCGAGGCGGCCCTTAGTAAACTGCGGGGTAGCAGCTTCGCTATCGAGGGCGACCCCCTGCTGTTGCCAGCCCTGACCCGGCTGGTCAGCGACCTGGGTGGTGTGCCAATGGCGATCCGCCCGCAGGACAAGGTGCTGTACCACGCGGCAGCGGTGATCGCAGCAAACTATGCAGTGACCCTGGCGGATGTGGCGACCAGCCTGCTGGCCCAGACTGGTATCCCGAAGGCACAGGCGTTGCAGGCTTTGCTACCGCTCTTGCAGGGTAGCCTGGACAACCTGAAGGAGCTTGGCCTGCCGCACGCCCTAACCGGCCCGGTGGCGCGGGGTGATGTGGGGACGGTGCGCCGCCACCTGACTGCCCTCGACGCAACCGACCGCGAGGTAGCCGCACTCTATCGCAGTCTGGCGGCCTTTACCCTGCCCGTCGCCCTCGGCAAGGGGCTGGATGCGGATAAGCTGAACGCGCTGCACGATCTGCTGACCGAACCAGCGGCTAGCGATGCCGACCTGTACGATGACAGCACGATTGCAGAGGCAATGTAAGCCTCCTGGTTGGCTTTGGCTTACTTTGGTTGATTAAGAAAGAGAAGATTGAGGAGGGTTGGCGATGACATATGCAAGTACAGCCACTACCGGCAGCGACCGGAGGGGGACTGAAAGTACGACAGCTCGTGTCACGATCAACGACATCAAAGCGATGAAGCTGCGTGCTGAGAAGATCGCCATGCTAACTGCCTACGACTACCCCACTGCCCGCCTGCTTGATGCAGCGGGCATCCCCATGCTGCTGGTCGGCGACTCGCTGGGGATGGTGCTGCTTGGCTACCCCGACACCCTACACGTAACTATGGCTGACATGATTTCGCACACGGCGGCAGTGGCTCGCGGCGCGCAGCAAGCCCTGATTGTCGCAGATATGCCCTTCATGAGTTACCAAACCGGCCCCCGCGATGCACTCCGCAATGCAGCCCGCCTGCTGACCGAGGGGAACGCGCAGGCGGTCAAGCTGGAAGGCGGCCACGCTATTGCCTCCACCGTGGCACGATTGACCGCCGCTGGCATCCCGGTGATCGGCCACCTGGGGCTGACCCCCCAATCCTTCAACCAGCTTGGTGGCTATAAGGTACAGGGCAAGAGCCGCGAGTCCGCCCGCCGCTTGCTGGCCGACGCACACGAGTTGGAGGCGGCAGGGGCGTTCGCTATCGTCCTCGAAACCGTTCCTGCACCGCTGGCGAAGTTGGTTAGTGGCAAGCTAACCATCCCCACTATTGGTATCGGGGCTGGGGCGGGCTGCGACGGTCAGGTGCAAGTTGTTCATGACATCCTCGGCCTCAACTTCGGCCACCAGCCCCGCCACGCCCACCAATACGTTGACTTGGCCGCCCTGATCACCCAGGCTGGCAGCGCATACCTGAGCGAAGTAACTAGCGGCGCGTTCCCTACCGAGGCGAACGCCTTCAAGATGGACGAGAGCTTGCTTGAGGGGATCGACAGTTTCTAATGGTTCTGGTACTTTATCGAAATGAAACAGCGTGGCAAATGCAACAAAGCCGCCCCAGCCGTCCGTTCGTTTTAGGGTTACGTTAGCTGTGTGGGCTTGCAGCTAAGACTAAGAAGGAGCAACAATGCAACTGATCGAGTCTGTCCAGGAGATGATCGCCTGGCGCAAGGAGTACTCCGAGTTTAGCCTCGGCTTCGTCCCCACTATGGGCTACCTGCATGGCGGCCACCTCAGCCTGGTCGAACGGGCAATGACCGAAAACCAGATAACCTGCGTCAGCATCTTCGTCAACCCTGCTCAGTTTGGGCCAGCCGAAGACTTCAAGAGTTATCCCCGTGACCTCGCCCGCGACCTCGGCTTGCTGCGCTGCTGTAGCGTCGGTGTGATCTTCTCGCCCCACGCAAAGGAGATGTACCCGCCAGACTTCCAGACCTACGTCAGCGTGCAGGATGTGACCAGACCACTGGAGGGGGCGGCCCGCCCCGGCCACTTCGCTGGGGTAACGACCATCGTCGCCAAGCTGTTCAATATCGTGCAGCCTACCCGCGTCTACTTCGGCCAGAAGGACGCGCAGCAGGTCAAGGTGATCGAGCAGATGGTGCGCGACCTCAACTACCCGCTTGAGATCGTCACCTGCCCTATCGTGCGCGAACCAGACGGCCTGGCAATGAGCAGCCGTAATACTTACCTCAGCGACTACGAGCGTGAGCAGGCCACTGTCATCTACCGCTCGCTAGCCACCGCCAAGCGGCTGTACGAGGGTGGGCAGCGCGACCCCCGCACGATCAAGGCAGCAGTGCTGGATGTGCTAAAGCAGGAGCCAGCGGCGGAAATCGAGTACGTTAGCCTGGCCGACAACCACACCTTGCAGGAAGTAACCAGGCCGATTGCCAACGGGCAGGAGGTGCTGATCAGCATGGCGGTCAAGTTGGGTCAGCCGCGCCTGATCGACAACCTGATCCTCGGCGGCACGGATGACGACGGGATGTTGGCCGAGGTGAACGAGGGTATACAGTAGATGCTCCTGACCATAGATGTGGGCAACACCAACGTAGTAGTTGGTCTGTTTGGGGGCGAGACGCTGACCAATAGTTGGCGGTTCGCTACTGACGACCGCCGCACGCGGGACGAGTGGGGCATCCTGCTCAACAACCTGTTGGCCCTACACGGCTTCAAGGCGGGGGAGATCGAAGGGGCAATAGTTGGCAGCGTGGTGCCAGCGGTTACTACTGCCCTGCGCGAGATGATCCCAGCCTACGTGGGCTGCAAGGTGCTGGTGATCGAGCCTGGCATCCGCACTGGCCTGCGTATCCTCACCGACAACCCCCGTGAGGTGGGCGCGGATCGCATCGTCAACACCCTGGCTGCCCACCGCCGCTATGGTGGCCCGGCTATCGTGATCGACTTCGGCACCGCCACCACCTTCGACGTGGTATCACCGCAGGGCGACTACCTGGGCGGGGCTATTGCTCCCGGCATCGTGATCAGCAGCGAGTCGCTCTATGAACACACGGCCCTGCTCACCCGCGTCGAACTGTGCGCCCCCCGCTATGCAATTGGCAAGAACACGGCGGCTTGCCTGCAATCGGGTATCGTCCTCGGCTATGTCAGCATGGTTGAGGGGATGATCGGGCGGATCAAGGGCGAGATGGAGACGATGCTCGGCAAGCCTGCCGCGCCGCTTGGTTCGATCAAGGTGATCGCTACTGGCGGCCTGGGCAACGTGATCGCTGCGGCTACTACGGTGATCGAACACTATGACGCTAACCTCACCCTAGATGGCCTGCGTCTGATCTACGAGATGAACTGATGCTAGAAGGTAAGCGGATCATCCTCGGTGTATGTGGCTCTATCGCTTGCTACAAGGCAGTCGAGCTTGCCAACCTGCTGACCAAAGCGGGGGCATTGGTGGATGTGATCATGACTGAAGATGCTACCCGCTTCGTTGCCCCGCTCACCTTCCAGAGCCTCACCCATCGGCTGGTGCGCCACGATCTCTATGCGCACTGGGAGGGAGAAGACCTCGGCCACGTGTCGCTGGCTGAAGCCGACCTGATTTTGGTTGCCCCTGCCAGCTTCAATACGCTGGCGAAGCTGGCGCATGGCTTGACCGACAACCTGCTCACTGCTACCATCCTTAGCAGCACAGCCCCGCTGCTGGTCGCCCCGGCTGGCGACCGCAATATGTACAGCCACCCAGCGACCCAGGCCAACCTTGCTACCTTGCGCGAACGCGGCGTGCAGGTGATCGAACCGGCGCACGGCAGGCTAGCCAGCGGCCATGTTGGGCTGGGCAGGCTGCCAGAACCGGACGAGCTTGTCTCTCACATCAGTCTCGCTCTGGCGAGGGGGGGCGACCTTGCAGGCCGCAGCTTCCTGGTCACCGCTGGTGGCACCCAGGAGCCGCTCGATCCAGTGCGCTTCATCGGCAACCGTAGCAGCGGCAAGCAGGGCTACGCTCTCGCACAGGCCGCCCTCGAACGCGGTGCGACGGTGACGCTGATCACCGCTGTCAGCAGCCTCACTCCGCCGCTAGGGGCGCAGGTGATCCGTGTGCAGACGGCAGCAGAGTTGCGCGACGCGGTGTTGACCGCCGCCCCTGCCCACGACGTGCTGATCATGGCTGCCGCCCCCGCCGATTACCGCCCATTGCAGCAAAGCGAGCAGAAGATCAAGAAGGGGCAGGTGGAGCTGACCCTCCAGCTAACCCGCACCGACGACATCCTCAGCCTGCTGGCAGAGCGGGCGGCGGAGATGCCTCACCTGATCCGCGTGGGCTTTGCCGCAGAGACGGAGAACCTGCTAGCCAACGCTGCCGACAAGCTGGCCCGCAAGCGGCTGCACCTGATCGTCGCCAACGACGCTGCCACCAGCATTGGCGCGGACAGCAGTAGCGTGACCATTCTTGATGCGGAGGGCGGTCAGGTTAGCCTGCCCGCGCTACCGAAGGCGGAGACTGCCCGCCTGATCATCGAGCAGATCGCGGGCCTACTGAAGCGGCGCGCTAGCTAGGCGGTCAGGTGCAAGCAGCAGCGGCAACAAGAAGGGGCGCAGCCATGTGGCTGCGCCCCAACCTGGGCGACCCTACTTGCGCTTGAAGAAGGAAGTAGGGATGCGGCGCATAATCGCCTGACGGATCGCCAGCCAATGGTCGCGCAAGGTCTGCCGCTCACCCATCGGCACTTCGCGTTTGCCATAGCGTTCGCGCACGTAGGCGCGGGCTAGAGGCTTGATCATGCCGCTGACGGCGGGCAACTGGCGGTCTAGCTGGTCGGCGTACTCAAAGGGAGTCTGGTTGGCGCGGGGGCCGAGGCCACCCCACTTCGCCCAGCGGGTCAGCTTCTCATAATAATCGGCTGCCGGGTAAACGCGCTCGTTCTCGCGCCGCCAGAGGAACAGCAGCAGTCCAATTAGGGCAATCAGCGGTAGGGCAGCCCACTTGAGCGCGGTGGTTAGTGGGCCATCAGGTTGGTTGCTGCCACCGACGATGGTCGGCACTGGGGTAGGAGTGCTGTCCGCATCTCTAACACGGGCGGTAGGACTGGGCTGGGGGGTCGGCGTGGTGCTACCAGCGGTAGGGCTGGGGCTGGGGGTCTGGGGGGTCGGCGGGCGGGCCAGGCCGCCGAAGGTTGGCTCGAAGGGTATCCAGCCGTAGTTGGGGAAGTAG
>Ga0209724_1001601_pt1 | contig 20429 bp, 24 predicted proteins | sample grotaG_FD_184143 | JGI IMG/M metagenome (GOLD analysis project Ga0209724, IMG submission 184143) | Glacier valley bacterial and archeal communities from Borup Fiord, Nunavut, Canada, to study Microbial Dark Matter (Phase II) -... | ecosystem: Environmental > Aquatic > Freshwater > Ice > Glacier ...
AAAATTGCGCGCGGTCTTGCGGTAGCAGAGATTGCCGTACGGATCGCCCTGCCACGCGTGGACGATGGCGAGGTCGGCCACGATGCCGGTTTCGAGAATATACGTCTCGCCGCCGAAGTCCTTGTGTTCCTTGCCTTCGGCGATTTTCGTGCCGACACCGGTGCGCGTGTAAAAGCCCGCGATGCCGGCCCCGCCGGAGCGCAGCCGCTCGGCGAGCGTCCCCTGCGGCGCGAATTCGAGCTCGAGCTCGCCCGCCAGATATTGCCGCTCGAACTCCTTGTTCTCGCCGACATAGGACGAGATCATTTTCTTCACCTGCCGGTTGTGCAGCAGCACGCCCAGCCCGAAGCCGTCTACCCCGGCATTGTTCGAAACCACGGTCAATTCCTTGACGCCCGAGGCGGCGATCGCGGCGATCAGCAATTCGGGAATGCCGCACAGCCCAAAACCGCCCGCCGCAATCGTCATCCCGTCGAACAACAGGCCATCGAGTGCTGCGGCAGCATCGGCATAGGTTTTCGACATGCGGTGTCCTCGCTCTGTGCGCGTCGTGCTAGCTTCCGCCGCCGGGCTTGTCCATGATGCGCGGGCGTCCCTGCTGCCGAAAGCCCCGCCCATGCTGCTCTACCTCGCTCGTCATGCCGAGACCGTTTATAATGCCGGGGCGCGGATGCAGGGGCATATGACGCACACGCCGCTGACGCGCGTCGGCTTTGGCCAGGCCGAAGCGATGGGCGCGGCGCTGCGCGACCATTTCGGCCCGGCTCCCGATATCGACCTGTGCGCTTCGCCGTCGGGGCGGACGCTGCAGACGATGTCGGTGGTTTGCGAGCATCTGGAGCGCGATTTCTTCGACGTAACGACCGACGAGCGGCTGCTCGAAATCGACGTCGGCGACTGGCAGGGGCGGCGCTATGCCGACATCGTCGCCGACATCGGTCCTATCATCGATCCGGCGCTGCATGTCTTCAGCGTGCCGCCGCCCAACGGCGAATGGTATCCGGCGATCGCGGCGCGGTTGACGGCATGGCTCGCGACGCTCGATCCGGCGCGTACCACTTTGGTCATCAGCCACGGCATCACGGCGCGCGTGCTGCGCGGGTTGCTAGTCGGCGGCACCGACTATGCGGGCGTCCGGATTGCGTCCAATGCGCCGCAGGGCACGGTGTTTCGCATCGAGGACGGTGCCGAGACGCCGTTGTTCATCGGCAGCGGTGCCCTAAGCGGGCGCGCGGCGTAAAACGCTCGCAGGCGCGCGGCATAAACTATTCACGGAACATTAAAGCCGCGCGGCTCATTCTCCATGTTCAAGGAGAATTGCAATGCAGGTCAAATCACTGGTCCGCCTCGCGCTGATCGCCGGCGCGGCGACGAGCCTTTCGGCATGTTATGACGGCTATTATGGCGGTGGCGGCGTGGGATATGCCAGCACCTATTCGGGCTATGGCGGCCCGGTCGGCTATGGCGGCGACTATTATGGCGGCTTCGGCTATCCGGGTTACGGCTATTACAACGACGTCTATTATCCTGGATACGGCGTCTATGTCTTCGATCGTGGCGGTCACCGCCGCGAGTGGCGCGAGGACGAGCGAAGTCATTGGGACCATGGCGGCGACTTCCGCGGCGGACGGCTGGCACAGAACGGCCATGTCGATGTGGCGCGCGACCACGGCTACATGCGCGACCGGCAGGCGTCATTCCAGAACTTCCAGCGCGAATCGCGCGGCGGCGGGCAGGGGCGCGGCGGTGGCGGTCAGGGCCAGGGTCATGGCGGCGGCGGCCAGGGGCACGGCAACGGTGGCGACCACCACGGTCACTGAGCCAACGGGGCCGCGGCACGGCGCTGCGGCCCCCGCCGACACTGCGGCGTTGCGCCTTTATTTTGCCCGCCGCGGCGCTTAAGTGGGGCCGATGCAAATTCCCGGCTTCATCGATGCAGTTCCCGTGCCGCGCGCCGTCAGCGCGCGCGCGGACGGGCGGACCGCGATCGTCGGGCTGACGCGGCCTGAGCTGATCGCCGCGCTGGCCGCTGTCGGGCTCGATGCCAAGGCCGCAAAGATGCGCGCCAGCCAAATCTGGCACTGGGTCTATAACCGCGGCGCCACCGAGTTCGAGGCGATGGCGAATATCGCGCGCGACACGCAGGCGCTACTCGCCGAGCATTTCGTCGTCGGCCGCCCCGAAGTTACGCAGTTGCAGGTGTCGACCGATGGCACGCGCAAATGGCTACTCCGTTTCGACGACGGCAACGAGGCCGAATGCGTCTTCATTCCCGATGCCGACCGCGGCACACTGTGCGTCTCGGCGCAGGTCGGCTGCACGCTCAATTGCCGCTTCTGCTTCACCGGCACGATGAAGCTGGTCCGCAACCTGACGCCTGGCGAAATCGTCGGCCAGGTGATGCTGGCGCGCGATGCGCTGGGCGAATGGCCGAGCGCTCAGGAGGGCCGGATGCTTACCAACATCGTGATGATGGGTATGGGCGAGCCGCTGTACAATTTCGACAATGTGAAGGCGGCGCTGGGCATCGTCATGGATGCGACCGGGCTTGGTCTCAGCCGCCGCCGGATCACGCTGTCGACCAGCGGCGTCGTGCCGATGATGGCGCGTGCCGGTGCCGAAATCGGCGTCAACCTTGCCGTGTCGCTGCACGCCGTCACCAAGGCTGTGCGCGACGAGATCGTGCCGATCAACAAGCGCTACGGTATCGACGAACTGCTCGCGGCGTGTGCGGCCTATCCTGGGGCGAACAATGCGCGGCGGATCACGTTCGAATATGTGATGCTCAAGGACAAGAACGACAGCGACGACGATGCGCGCGAGCTCGTCCGGCTGATCCGCCAGTACCGGCTGCCGGCCAAGGTCAATTTGATCCCGTTCAATCCGTGGCCCGGCTCGGACTATCTGTGTTCGGACCCCGATCGGATCGAGCGGTTTTCGGAAATCATCTTCCGCGCCGGTATCTCCGCTCCCGTCCGCCGCCCGCGAGGCCGCGATATCATGGCGGCGTGCGGCCAGCTGAAGTCGGCGTCCGAAAAAGTCAGCCGTGCCGACCTCGACCGCCGCGCCGCCGAAAAGGAAGCCGGCTGGGCGCTGGCAGCGGTCTGACCGTAACCTGCGCCGCATCGCTGCCGAACACTCTCCCGATGTACCTGCTCACCCGCCTGTTCAAGCGCATGATCCATGAGGGGGAGCTGCGCATCACCGACCACCGTGGCACCGTCCATCGCTTCGGCGCGCCGTCGGAGCGGGTCCCCCCGGCGGCGTTCCGGCTGACCGATGCCGCATCGGCGCGGGCGATCGCGCGCGGCCCGGCACTCGGCGCGGGCGAGGCCTATATGGACGGGCGGCTGATCCCGATCGATTGCGATATTCTCGACATCGTCCGGCTGGTGACGTGGAACGTGCGCTGGGACCGCGCCAATCCGGTGCGCTTCGGGCTGTGGCGGCAGGCGCGGCTGGCGGGTTTTCTCGGCCAGTTCAACTACGCCGGCCGGTCGAAGCGCAACGTCGCGCATCATTACGACCTGTCCGACCGGCTGTACGACCTGTTCCTCGACGCCGACCGGCAATATAGCTGCGCCTATTATACCGATCCGGCGAACAGCCTCGACCGCGCGCAAACCGACAAAAAGGCGCATATCGCCGCCAAGCTGGCGCTCGCTCCGGGTCAGCGCGTGCTCGATATCGGCTGCGGCTGGGGCGGCATGGCGCTGTACCTGCACCGCGTCGCGGGCGTCGATGTGCACGGCGTGACGCTGTCGGAGGAACAGCTCAAGGTGGCGCGGCAGCGCGCGGCGGATGCCGGTGTCGCCGACCATGTCACTTTCGAGCTGATCGACTATCGTGCGCTGACCGGACAGTTCGACCGCATCGTCTCGGTCGGCATGTTCGAGCATGTCGGGCTGCCGCACTACCGCGAGTTCTTCGACACCGTCCACGCGCTGCTCGCCCCCGACGGCGTGGCGCTGATCCACAGTATCGCCCGCGCCGACGGTCCGGGCGCGACCGACCCGTTCACCACCAAATACATCTTCCCCGGCGGCTATTCGCCCGCGCTGTCGCAGATGGTCCCGGCGATCGAGCGCGCATGGTTCTGGATCACCGATATCGAGGTGCTGCGGCTGCATTACGCGCTGACGCTGACCGAATGGTACCGGCGGGCGGTCGCGGCGCAAGCGGCGATCGAGGCGCTGTACGACGCGCGCTTTTACCGGATGTGGCTGTTCTATCTCGCCGGGGCCATCTGCGCGTTCGAGAACGACGGCCATATGAATGTACAGATCCAGCTGACCAAGCGCCGCGACGCGCTGCCGATCACGCGCGACTATATGGCGGCAGCGGAGGCGGCGTATCGCGCGCTGGGCTAGGGACTAGTTCCGCTCGACAGCGGTGCGCCGGAGCGGCAGTGTTTGCGCTCCACACGTCGCCGCCGGGGAACCCATGCACCACAGACTGACCGCCTTGCTCGCGCTTGCTGCCTTTGCCTGCACCCCCGCCTTCGCCGAAGACGCCAAGCCCAAGTCCGACGATGCGCCGCCGCCGCCGCCGATCGTGTCGGTGACGCAGCACAAGGGCGTCTTTGGCGGCACCGCGATCAGCTATACCGCGACCACCGGCGAGACCTATCTGAAGGACAAGGACGGCAAGCCGACCGCCGCGATTTTCTCCACCGCCTATGTCAAGGACGGCCGCGATCCCCGGCGTCCGGTAACCTTCCTGTTCAATGGCGGTCCGGGGTCGGGATCGGTCTGGCTGCACATGGGCGCATTCGGCCCCAAGCGCGTCCACCTCCCCGACGCCAAGGACGATGGTGGCCCGCCGTATAACATCACCGACAACCCCGACAGCCTATTGGATGTCACCGATATCGTCTTCATCGATCCGGTCGGCACCGGCTTTTCGAAGGCGCTCGGCAAGACCGAGGCCAAGTCGTTCTGGGGCATTACTACCGATGCCAAGTCGGTCGCGGCGTTCATCCGCATCTGGCTGCGCGAAAACGGCCGCTGGAATGCGCCGAAATTCCTCGGCGGCGAAAGCTATGGGACCACCCGCTCGGCCGCCGTCACGCACGAGCTGGAGGGCGCGTATAATGACGTCGCGCTCGACGGGGTCATCCTGATGTCGACGATCCTCGATTTCGGCGTCGAAGCCGAGACCGAGGGCAATGAGATGCAATATATGACGACGCTGCCGTCGATGGCGGCAACCGCATGGTATCACAAGCACCTGACCCCGCAGCCGCCCGCGCTCGAGCCGTTTGTGGATGCGGCGCGCACGTTTGCCAGCGGCCCGTATATTGCCGCGCTGATCAAGGGCAATGCGCTGCCGGCGGCCGAACATGATGCGATCCGGCGGCAACTGGCGGGGTTCACCGGGCTGTCGGAAAGCTTCCTCGAAAACGCCAATCTGCGCGTCTCGCCCGACCGTTTCTACAAGGAGCTGCTGCGCGATCGCGGGCTGACGATCGGGCGGCTCGATACGCGTTACACCGGCGTCGACTATGACCGCGCCGGCGAAAGCCCCGACAACGACCCGAGTTTTTACGGCATCGACGGCGCGTACACGGCGGCGATCAACAGCTATCTGCGCGGCGACCTCAATCTCAAGATCGACCGCGACTATGCGACCATCGGTGAAGTCCAGGGCTGGGACTGGAAGCTGGAGGGCGAGCGCGACCGCGGCGCCTATCTGAACGTCGCGCCCTACCTCAGCCGCGCGATGCGCGAAAACAGCCGCCTCAAGGTGTTCGTCGCCCAGGGCTATTTCGACTTCGCGACCCCGTTCTTCGCCGCCGAATATTCGCTCAGCCGCCCGGGCTTCCTCTATGGCCGCGTCGAATTCCATTATTATCAGGCCGGACACATGATGTACGTCCACGACAGCGACCTCGCAAAACTCTCGAGCGACATTCGCGGGTTTATTCGGCGGCAGCAGTAAACCTGGCCCTCTCCCGCCGTTGCGGGAGAGGGTTGGGTGAGGGGCTTGCTTCCTGTCGCGCGGTCGAACCCGAAAGCCCCCAATCCCGGCCCTATCCCTGAGGACGGGAGAGAGGCAGCATAAACCGTTTTCCTACACCGCCTTGCGCGTGTACTATCCTATCTGGTTATAGGAGAGACGACATGCGCGATGCCCTGAAAGCCCCCGTCGCTGACACTTGCCGCGCGTCGCGCTGCACGCTTCGGGGCATCGCGCTCTCCCCTACGTGTCATCAACTTCATCAACTTTGCATAGCTCGCGGCGTTGGCAGCGGCGGCTCGGCACGGTAAGGACCGGTCCGCCGCCCACCGGAGCATTGCCCGCATGACCACCGCCATCAATCGAGTCGTCCTCGCCTATTCGGGTGGGCTCGATACTTCGGTCATCCTCAAATGGCTGCAACAAACCTATGGTTGCGAGGTGGTCACCTTCACCGCCGATCTGGGGCAGGGCGAGGAGCTCGAGCCGGCGCGGGCCAAGGCGTTGCTGATGGGGGTGAAGCCCGAGCATATCTTCATCGAGGACCTGCGCGAAGAATTCGTGCGCGACTATGTCTTTCCGATGCTGCGCGCCAATGCGCTGTACGAGGGACAATATTTGCTCGGCACCTCGATCGCGCGGCCGCTGATCGCCAAGGCGCAGATCGCGATCGCGCGCGCCGTCAACGCCGATGCGGTCAGCCACGGGGCGACGGGCAAGGGCAACGACCAGGTGCGGTTCGAGCTTGGCTATTATGCGCTCGCGCCCGACATCAAGATCATTGCACCGTGGCGCGAATGGGATTTGACCAGCCGCGAGGCATTGATCGCCTTTGCCGAGGCGCATCAGATCCCGGTCGCCAAGGACAAGCGCGGCGAAAGCCCGTTCTCGACCGATGCGAACCTGCTGCACACGTCGAGCGAGGGCAAGGTCCTCGAAGACCCGTGGGAGGAGGTGCCCGACTACGTCTATTCGCGTACCGCGAACCCCGAGGATGCGCCCGACGCGCCGCAGTATATCACGATCGATTTCGAGCGCGGCGACCCGGTGGCGATCGACGGCGTCGGCTATTCGCCCGCAGTATTGCTGGCGACGGCGAACGACCTCGGGCGCACGCACGGCATCGGGCGGCTCGACCTCGTCGAAAACCGCTTCGTCGGGATGAAGTCGCGCGGCATGTACGAGACGCCGGGCGGCACCATCCTTGCGGCGGCGCATCGCGGCATCGAATCGATCACGCTCGATCGCGGCGCGGCGCACCTCAAGGACGAGCTGATGCCGCGCTATGCCGAGCTGATCTACAACGGTTTCTGGTTCGCGCCCGAGCGCGAGATGCTGCAGGCGGCGATCGACCACAGCCAGGCCAAGGTCGACGGCACGGTGCGGCTCAAGCTGTACAAGGGCTCGGTCACTGTCGTCGGGCGCAAGTCGCCGCATTCGCTCTATTCGGCGAAGATCGTGACGTTCGAGGATGATGCCGGGGCGTATGACCAGCGCGATGCGGCGGGGTTCATCAAGCTCAACGCGCTGCGGCTGCGGCTGCTCGGGCGGCGCGACCGGTGAGCCTTGACGCGGAGATTGCGGCGTTCTTCGCCGACTATGCAGCGGCGTGGAGCGCATTCGACACCGATGCCGTGGCGGCGTTCGTGGCGCTGCCCTATATGGTGGTGACTGCCGGGGCGACGCACTTCTACGAGGACGCGACCGAAGTCGAGGATGCGCTCGACCGTGCCGCCGACGACCTGCAGGCGCACGGCGTCACCGCGTTCGAGGCGACGCTGGTGTCGGTCGAAGCGCTCCCCGACGACGCCGCGCGCGCCGAGGTGGCATGGCTGCGGCTGGGGGCGGATGGGGCGCTGAAGCTGAGCTATGTCGCACGCTACACGCTCGCCAAGCAGGATGGACATTGGGGAATCGTGGTGGCTGATGTGACCGCCGAGAGCGCCGCCACCTGGCACTAGCGCGGAGTGAAGACCGCGCGGTAGCGGAGGAAGCTGTAGATCGCTGTCAAACCGGTGCCGAAGACAAATGCTGCCCAGACCGGCGCGCCAGCCCAAAGCGCTGCCGAATAAAGCCCGAGGTTGAGCAGCATGCCGCCGAGCGCAGTGGCGACATAATGCGCGAACTCGCGCCAGCTCGGCCGTGCCTCGGCCCGGAAAGTTACTGAACGGTTAAGCGCCCAGGTGAACACGACGGTGACCGCGACACTGACACAGCGGCCCCAGTATTTCGACCCACCCAGCGCGATGACCGAAGACAAAATGGCGAAATCGAGCGCTGCTGCCAGCCCGCCAACGATGAGAAAGCGCAGCACCGAACCGGCCCAAGCCGGCAACTGCCGCCCCAAAATCTGCACGCTCACTCGGCAGTCAGCAGCGTCGCGAAGAAGCCGGTGACCAGCGCCTGCACACCCAGCGAGCACAGCAGCACCGACGGGATCGCCAGCCGCATCAGCCCTTCGGCATCCATGTCGCCATAGCCCTTGCCGGCCCAGCCCATCAGCGCTGCCACCGCAACCGCCAGCCCGCTGACGATCATGATACCGCCCGCCACACAGCCGCGGTCGATCGTGAACCACGACCGCGCCAGCTCGGTCCGCGCACTCGACGGCCACAGCCGCTCGCGCACACCGAACAGCCGCGCCAGCACCGCAAAGCTCATCAGCTGTGCGCCGATGATGATGCCAGCGGCGGCGAACAGCAGCGTATGAACGCCCAGCCGGACCGTGCCGAGCGACACGCTGCCGGGCAGCAACGCCGCCAGCAGCACCAGCCCGGCAACCGCGAGCGCTGCACCCGGATAGAAGAACAGCCACTTGGGCGCATAGGTCAGCAGGAACTTCAGATGCCGCCAGCCATCGCGCCAGCTGCGCAGATGCGGCGCGCGCGTCCGGCCGTCGGGCGACAGTGTCGTCGGCACTTCGTCGATCTTCAGTCCGGCAAGCTGTGCCTTGACGACCATTTCGGACGCAAACTCCATGCCGCTCGTCTTGAGCCGCAGGCCCATGACCGAGTCGCGGCGGAACGCACGCAGGCCGCAATGGAAGTCGCCGATCGGTGTATTGTAAAACAACCGCCCAAGCCCCGACAGCACCGGGTTGCCCAGATAGCGGTGGAGCGGCGGCATCGCGCCCTTGGCAATCCCGCCCTGAAAGCGATTGCCCATCACGAGATCTGCACCGTCACGCAGCTTGACGACAAACGGCATCAACCCGAGGAAATCGTAACTGTCGTCCGAATCGCCCATCGCGACGAAGCGCCCGCGCGCCGCCTCGATACCGGCCGCGATCGCCGCGCCATATCCGCGCCGCGGGACATCGACGACGCGCGCGCCGAGCCGCGTGGCAATCGCCTGACTGCCGTCGGTCGAGCCGTTGTCGGCGATGATGACTTCGCCCGCCACGCCCGAATCGGCAAAGAACTGCTGCGCCTTATCGATGCACACCGCGAGCGTTTCGGACTCGTTCAGGCACGGCATGACGATCGACAGCTCGATCTCGGGAGCGCCCAGCGGCACGACATTCGATATGACAGTATTCATGGATGCGCCCTTGGCAGACAATTGTGCCCTCATTCGGGCCGCGAGCGCGTATGGCGCACGCTAGATTAAGCCAGCTTGAATGCCTCGCGCAGCCCGTCGATGACAAACTGCGCGGCCAGTGCTGCGAGAATGACGCCAAGCAGCCGCGTAATCATCGCCTCGAGCTTCTTGCCCATCAGCCGCATCAGCGGGCCTGCCGCGAGCAGCGCCAGTGCGGTCAGCGCGAGCACCGCGGCGAGCGCCGCCAGTACGACGAGGCTTTGCTCGATGCTCCGGCTTTTGGCCATCAGCAGCATGATGCTTGCGATCGATCCCGGTCCCGCCAGCATCGGGATGCCCATCGGGAACACCGAAATGTCCTCGGCGGCGATCTCGCGGTGCGCGGCCTCTGCATCGCGCGTCACTTCCTGCGCGCGGTTTTCGCGGCGCTCGGTGCGTTTTTCGAAGACCATGTCGATCGCGATCAGGAACACCATGATGCCGCCGGCGATCTTGAACGCCGCGAGGCTGATCCCGAGCGCGCCGAGAAAACCCTCGCCGAACACGCCGAACAACAGCAGCACGACGCCCGCGATGATTGTCGAACGCCATGCCATCGCGCGCCGGTGCTCGGGCGTCGCGCCGCTGGTCAGGCCGGAAAAAATCGGTACGCAGCCCGGCGGATCAAGGACTACGAACAGTGTCACGAACGACGAGATGAAAAGCTCGATCACAGTGACGGTGCCTTCAACCCGGCGCGGGCGTGCGCGGCGATCAGTGTGTTGCGCAGCAGGCAGGCAATCGTCATCGGACCGACGCCGCCGGGCACCGGCGTAATCGCGCCGGCCACTGCCAGCGCCTCGGCATAATGCACATCGCCGACCAGCCGCGTTCGCCCGTCAATGGCGGTGGTCCGGTTCATGCCGACATCGATGACGGTAACTCCCGGCTTGAGCCAGGTGCCGCGGACCAGCTCGGGGACGCCGACAGCCGCGACGATAATATCTGCGTGGCGACAATGACTGGGAAGGTCGTGCGTGCGCGAATGCGCCAGCGTTACCGTGGCACTCGCGGCGGTCAGCAACGTTGCCATCGGCTTGCCGACGATATTCGACCGCCCGATAACCAAGGCTTCGGCACCGCTCAGGCTGCCCAAGACGTCGTGGAGCAGCAGCAGGCAACCCGACGGCGTGCATGGGACGAGGGCCGGTAGTCCGGTCGCCAGACGTCCGGCGTTGACGGGATGGAACCCATCGACGTCCTTTGTCGGATCGATCGCCAAAAGTACGGCTGCGGCGTCGATATGGCGTGGCAGCGGCAGTTGAACGAGAATGCCGTCGACCGTCTCGTCAGCGTTGAGCGCCGCGACAAGCGCCAGCACATCGGCTTGCGACACGCTTGCCGCCAGCCGGTGTTCGAACGACTCCATGCCGACCGCGAGCGTCGCGGTGTGCTTGTTGCGAACGTAGACGTTGCTGGCTGGATCGTCGCCGACAAGTACCACCGCTAATCCCGGCGCGCGTCGGGCTGCGGCGACGAATGTCGGTACGGCGCGGGTGACGCGGGCCCTGACTCCTTCGGCAAAAGCCTTGCCGTCGATAATCTCTGCCGTCATGCCGTCAGCGCCTGGAGCTTGCGGACGAGCGCCACCGGATCGCCGTCGATGCGCAGTCGCTTGATGCGCGCGGTCAGGCCACCGGTGACTTCGACATCGCGGGGCCGGACGCCGAGCCACTTTGCGACGACCGTTTCGACGGCATCATTCGACGTGCCATCGACAGGCGCTGCCGCCACCCGGACGCTCAGCGCCGGGGCGCCGTCGGCATCGGCGCGCAGTCCCTCGACGGCGTTACGCCCGCCGCGCGGCGTGACGCGCACGCTCAGCGTTACATGGCCGACGGCAGGAGCCCAGGCGAACACGACTATTATAACACTCCGCTATCGACAAGAATTGCCGGGAGCAGCCGCTGGATCAGGATAATGATCAGGATCAGCACCATCGGTGACAGATCGATGCCGCCCATTTCGGGCAAGATGCGCCGGATCGGCCACAGCAACGGCTGAAAAAACCGGTCGAGTCCCTGATAAAGCCCGCGCACGAAGCCGTTCGACATGTTGACGACGTTGAACGCCACCAGCCACGATAATATCGCCTGCAGGATCAGCGCCCAGACGATCCACTGCAGCACCATGATGACGATATCGACGATCGCCGCCAGCGTATTCATTTCCACGCTCCGATTATGTTGAAAGCGTCCTAGCGGGCGCGGCGCGGGGGCGCAATCAACCGGCTCAACTGCCCATGCCATAGGTCAGCGAGACGGTGGTCTTGCCGTCATCGGGCGTCGCCTGGATCGTCAGGTCGCGGTGGGTCGCCTTGTCGCTCGCAGTGAACATCTGCGAGCCACCGGTTGCCATGGTCGCGACCTCGCCCAGTCCGGCACGCGCCGCTTCGTCCTTGTAGAAGCTGACGACACGTTCTGGCGCATCGGCAGTCGTAAAGGCGACCATGCCGCCGCTCTTGCCACCGCTACTGCTGCCCGCGAACGTGGTGGTGACGGTCGCACCTGGATAGCGCGGAATATAAACAGGCAGCGTCGTGGGCCACGCGTTGGCGGTACTGATGTGCACGCTTTGGCCGTCATTGGTGACGGCGACCGTGCTGTTACCGCCCTTGCTGACCGCGACGGTGCCATCCTTGGTCGCAATGACGGTTGATTGACCGTCGGATGCCTTGCTTCCGCACCCGCTCAGCAGCGCCAACACTGTCAGTCCAACGATCGTCCGCATCGCTCACCCCCGCTTTGCTGCAGTGCCAGATAGCGCTGAACGGCCACTTTGCGCAAATGGTCAGGCGTGCACGAGCGTGCCTGCGCCGGCGCGTGTGAAGATTTCGAGCAACATGGCATGGGGTACGCGACCGTCGAGGATGACTGCGGCATCGACGCCTGCGGCTACGGCGGCGACGCAGGTTTCGATCTTGGGGATCATGCCGCCTGAAATCGTTCCGTCGGCGACGAGGCCAGAAATCGCTGCGGCATCGAGGTCGGTCAGCATCGAACCGTCTTTCGCCAGCACGCCCGCGACATCGGTTAGCAGGAACAGCCGCTTTGCCCCGATCGCGCCCGCGATCGCGCCCGCCATCGTGTCGGCGTTGATATTATAGGTATGGCCATCGGCCCCCATGCCGACTGGCGCGATCACCGGTACGATGTTTGCCGCGATGAGCACATCGATGATTGTCCGGTCGATGTGTTCGGGCTCGCCGACGAAGCCGAGATCGACCACCTGCTCGATATAGCTGTCGGGGTCGCGCTTGGTACGCGTTACCTTGGCAGCGCGGATCAGGTGCGCGTCCTTGCCGGAGATGCCTGCCGCGGTCCCTCCTGCCGCGTTGATCCAGCCGACCAGTTCTTTATTGATCGACCCGGCAAGAACCATTTCGGCAACTTGCGCCGTCGCCGCATCGGTCACGCGCAAGCCATCGACGAATGCAGTTTCGATGCCCAGCCGCTTCAACATCGCACCGATTTGCGGGCCGCCGCCGTGGACGACGACGGGATTGATGCCAACCGCTTTCAGCAGCACGATGTCCTCGGCAAAATCGCGCGCAAGTTCGACATCGCCCATCGCATGCCCGCCATATTTGACCACGAATGTCGCGCCGGCATAGCGCTGCAAATACGGCAAGGCCTCGATCAATGTCTCGGTCTTGGCGAGCATGGCAGGGTGGGGAGCGTGCGGACTGGTCATGCGCGAGCGCATAGCGGCTTGGGCCCGTGCTGGCGAGGGGGCAGGCGTGATCTGGTGCGAAGTGGTAACCAGCCCCAAGGACGCGTGATCGGCTAGCGCGTCGGCACGGGCTCCGCGCCCGAATAGTCATAAAAACCACGCCCCGATTTCCGCCCGAACCAGCCGGCTTCCACATATTTGAGAAGCAGCGGCGCGGGACGGTATTTCGGATCGCCAGTGGCTTCCTGCATCACGCGCATAATACTCAGCAGCGTGTCGAGCCCGACGAAATCGGCCAGCGTCAACGGGCCCATCGGGTGGTTGGCACCAAGTTTCAAGCCGGCGTCGATGTCGATCACCGATCCGACACCCTCGCCGAGCGCGAAGATCGCCTCGTTCATCATCGGGCACAGGACGCGGTTGACGATGAACGCGGGCGCGTCGGCCGCCTCGATCGCAGTCTTGCCGAGCGCTGTCACAAAACTATGCATCGCGGTCGCCGTCGCGTCCGAAGTGGCCAGTCCGCGAATGATCTCGACCAGTGTCATCACCGGTACCGGGTTGAAAAAATGTAGCCCGGTAAAGCGATCGGGCCGGTCAGTGCCGCTCGCCAGCCGCGTGATCGAAATCGATGACGTGTTCGTCGCCAGTAGCGTATGCGCGCTCAGCTTTGGGCAAAGCTCGGTAAAAATCTTGAGCTTCAGGCTCTCGTTTTCAGTCGCCGCCTCAATGACGAGGTCAGCTTCGGTGAAAGCGGCCGTATCGGCGACACAGGTAATGCGCGCGAGCACGGCATCGATGCCCGCGACGTCGATCGTGCCTTTTGCCAGTCCGCGCGCGAGATTCTTGGCGACCACCGCCTTGCCGGCTTCGGCGCGCGCGACCGTCACGTCGGACAGGATCGCCTGCATGCCAGCCGCGGCCGCGACATGCGCGATGCCGTTACCCATCAACCCTGCGCCGATGACGCCGACAGTCTTCATGCCTTGACCATTCCGTGTTCGATGAGGCTGCGCGCCGTGTCGACGACGCTTTCCTCGGCAGCGCGTGGCACCCAGCCAAGCACGGATTTGGCGTGCCCCGCATCGCAACGGCGTTCGTTGCCGAGTTCGGAGAGCACCATCTTGACCTGTGGATCGAACAGCGCCGACAGCCGCACCAGGAAATCAGGCAGGCTCCGCGACGGCACCCGCCGGGCACGGTCGCCAAGGCGGCTTTTGAGAATCGCTGCGACATCCTTCATCCACAGCCATTCACCGGCGCACAGAAAGCGGCCGCCGTTGACCCCGGGCGCGGTCATCGCGCGCAGATGCGCATCGGCGATGTCACGCACGTCGCACACCGCGAAACCCAGCCGCGGGCTGCCCGGCAGGTCGCCGTTGAGCAATTTCTGAACGACTACCAGCGAGGTCGAAAAATCGCTTCCCAGCACCGGCCCAAGCACCAGGCCGGGGTTGATCGTACAGAACTCGAGTGCACCACCTTCGGCCGCGATGAAATCGCGTGCGGCACGCTCGGCGATCGTCTTCGACCGCACATACGCATAGGCATCGGCGCTGTCGGGGTTGGTCCAATCGGCCTCGGTAAACACATGTCCGGTGCCGCCGTGGCCGTAGCAGATCGCCGCGACCGACGATGTCATCACGACGCGCCTGACCCCGGTGTCGCGCGCCGCGCGGAGCAGCCGTAGCGCGCCATCCCGCGCCGGCACGATCAGTTCGTCATCATGCTTGGGAACGCTGCTCGGAATCGGCGAGGCGATGTGGAGGACGTAATCGCAACCGGTACATGCCGCCGCCCATCCAGCATCGTCGATCAGGTCGGCAGCATGGAGTGCCAGTTCGTCTGCCGTCACGCCAAGGCTGCGACGCACCGCATCGGCCTTGCCGAGGTTGCGGATCGTGCCGCGCACCGTCCAGCCCGCCGCAATCAGCTGCTGGATCGCAAATCCCGCGATATAGCCCGATGCCCCGGTAACCAGAACGATACCCTTGCTCACCCGCATCTCCCCCGGCGAAGCACGCGCGTCAAAGCTTGGCGGTAAGTTCAGGCACCAGCGTGAACAGGTCGCCGACCAGACCGAAGTCGGCAACCTGGAAGATCGGCGCGTCATCGTCCTTGTTGATGGCGACGATGATCTTCGAGTCCTTCATTCCGGCGAGGTGCTGGATCGCGCCTGAAATGCCGACCGCCACGTAAAGCTCCGGCGCGACGATCTTGCCGGTCTGCCCGACCTGATAGTCGTTGGGCACATAGCCGGCGTCGACCGCGGCGCGGCTTGCGCCGAGCGCGGCACCAAGCTTGTCGGCGAGTGGCTCCATGACATCGTGGAACTTGTCCGAGCTGCCGAGGGCGCGACCGCCCGAGACGATGATCTTTGCCGCCGTTAATTCTGGGCGCGCGCTGGTCGTCAGATCGGCGCTTTCGAATTTCGACAGATGCGCATCGACGGCGCCGCCAACGGCTTCTATGCTCGCCATACCATCCGTCGTCGCCGCCTTGGCGAACGCCGTGCCACGGACGGTAATGACCTTCTTGGCATCGCTCGACTCGACGGTCGCGATCGCATTGCCGGCGTAGATCGGCCGCGTAAACGTGTCCGGGCCCTCGACGGACAGGATTTCGCTGATCTGGGCAACATCGAGCAGCGCGGCAACGCGCGGCAGGATGTTCTTGCCGCGCGTTGTGGCAGGCGCGACAACGGCATCATAATTGGCCATCAGCCCGACAATCAGCGGTGCGACGTTCTCCGCGAGCGCGTGGCCGAATGCTTCGTCATCGGCCAGCAGTACCTTGGCGACACCGGCAACCTTTGCCGCCGCATCGGCAACCGCCTGCGCATGAAAACCGGCGACCAGGATATGGACGTCTCCGCCCAACTGTCCGGCCGCAGTGACGGCTGCCAGCGTCGCATCCTTCAAGACCGTGTTATCATGTTCGGCAAGCACCAGCACGCTCATGCGATTGCTCCTGTGACCTTCAGTTTCTCGATCAGTTCGTCGACGGTCTTGACCTTGATGCCAGCCGACCGCTTGGCGGGCTCGACAACTTTGGTGACGGTCAGGTGCGGCGTCGGGTCGATGCCATAGTCCGCGGGCGTCTTCGAAGCGATCGGCTTCGATTTCGCCTTCATGATGTTGGGCAGTGACGCATAGCGCGGCTCGTTCAGCCGCAGGTCGGTTGTGACCACTGCAGGCATTTTCAGCTCGACCGTCTCGCCGCCGCCATCGACTTCGCGCGCCACGGTGACATGGTCGCCGTCGACACTGACCTTCGATGCGAACGTTCCCTGCGGCCAGCCCAGCAAGGCTGCGAGCATCTGCCCGGTCTGGTTGGCGTCGTCGTCGATCGCCTGCTTGCCGAGAATAATCAGGCCCGGCTGCTCCTCGGCCGCGATCTTGGCAAGGATCTTGGCAACCGTCAGCGATTCGGTGGTGACGTCTGTTACCACCAGGATGCCACGGTCGGCGCCCATGGCGAGCGCGGTGCGCAATGTCTCCTGACACTGCTGGACGCCGATCGAGACGACGATGATTTCGGTCGCCACGCCCTTTTCGCGCAGGCGGATTGCCTCCTCGACGGCGATTTCGTCGAACGGGTTCATGCTCATCTTGACGTTGGCGAGCTCGACGCCGCTGCCATCCGATTTGACGCGAACCTTGACGTTGTAATCGACCACCCGTTTGACGGGGACCAGAACCTTCATGCCGACCGCTCCCAATGCTTTGCGCGCAGGCCTAGCGTCTGTGGCCGCCGAAGGTCAATGCGCGGCGCGGCCGCATCGCCTATTGGGCATAAGTCGGCACGCCCGATGCATGCCATGGTCCCGAAATATCCTCGAGCACCATGTCGACGCACTCGAGGTGCAACCGCAGGCTGGCACCTGCCGCAAACGTGAGCGTGCAGGTCAGATCGTCGAGCGTAAACGCCAGCAGCTCGAGAATGGTTATGCCCGGATCATGCGTGTTCGCGTCGGGCCAGTTGCGGCGCTGAGCCGACACGACGTTTTGGATCCGCAGCGCGCTGCGAACGCGCGTCCGGTCGTTCGCTTCCCACCGATAGCGGTTGCACAGCATCACCACGCGCCGACGCCGCCGGTCCCATGCAACATCGGGCGCGCGCACGATGGCGGACTGTGTCAGTGCCGACAGCAGCGGCACTTCGTCCGCGTCCTGCGCGAGCAGCAACAGGCGCTCGTCGGCGGGGAGCTCAGTCACCGACACGCTCGATGTCGGCACCGACCGCAGACAATTTCTCTTCGAGCCGCTCATAGCCCCGGTCGAGATGATAGACGCGGCTGATCACCGTTTCGCCGCGCGCCGCAAGGCCTGCGAGCACAAGGCTCATCGACGCCCGCAGGTCGGTCGCCATGACCGGCGCGCCCACCAGATGATCGACGCCGCGCACCATTGCGGCGCGGCCGCGCACCGTCACGTCCGCGCCCATGCGCGCCAGCTCGGGGACATGCATGTAGCGGTTTTCGAAGATCGTCTCGGTCAGCATCGAGGCGCCGTCGGCAAGGGCGAGCATCGCCATGAACTGCGCTTGCATGTCGGTCGGAAAACCGGGGTAGGGCGCCGTCGATATCGTAACTCCATGCAGCCCGTTGGCGCGCTTGACGCGCAGGCCGCGCGGCGTTTTGCTCGTCTCGACGCCCGCTTCGCGCAGTGCGTCGAACGTCGCGCCCAGCGTTTCCTCCTCGGCCCCGATTAGCTCGAGGTCGCCGCCGGTGATTGCCGCCGCACACGCATAGCTGCCGGTTTCGATGCGGTCGGGCATCACCGCATAGGTCGCACCGTGCAGCTTGGGGACGCCGGTGATCACCAGCCGTTCGGTGCCGACGCCGTCGATTTTCGCGCCCATCGCAATCAGGCAGCGGCACAGGTCGACGATCTCGGGCTCGCGCGCGGCGTTCTCGATGATGCTTTCGCCGTGCGCCAGCACCGCTGCCATGACGACATTCTCGGTCGCTCCGACGCTGACGGTCGGAAACACATAACGCCCGCCTTTCAGGCCGCCTTTCGCGGTTGCCTTCACATAACCTGCGGCAAGCTCGATCTCGGCCCCCAGGTGTTCGAGGGCCTTCAGGTGAAGGTCGATCGGCCGGTTACCGATCGCACAGCCGCCCGGCAGACTGACCGTCGCCTCGCCGCATCGCGCCAGCAGCGGGCCGAGCACAAGGATCGATGCGCGCATCTTGCGGACGATGTCATACGGCGCGACCGTCGAGGTGATGCGACTGGCGCGCAGCGTCATCACACGCCCGAACTCGCTGGGGTGCGATCCCTCGATCGTCGTCGAGACGCCGTGGTTGTTGAGCAGGTGGCCGAAGGTGTCGATGTCCGCCAGCCGCGGCAGGTTGCGCAGCGTCAGCGGCTCCTCGGAAAGCAGCGCACACGGCATCAGCGTGAGGGCGGCATTTTTCGCGCCCGAAATGTGGATGCTGCCCGACAGGCGCGCGCCGCCGCGAATGATGATCTGGTCCATGCTGTTTGCTACAGCGTTGCACGCGCGGGCGGAAGGGGCGCTAAAAACCCTCGGCGGCGATGGTGAATGCGTTGTCGCGGTCGAGCCCGACATGCCCCTGCGCATCGGTAATGATCTGGAACAGTCGCACCGACGGCGTGCATTCGTGCGGTTTGGATGGTGGCGGCGCGAACCCCGGTCCGAGCGCCATCGGCGCCAGCACCTTGGCAAGCCCTGCCGCCGCCGTGATCGTTTCGGGGATCTTCGAATCGGTTTCCTGACCGATGTCGGTGATGACACCGTTTGCGAGCTTGACGTTGAGCTTTGCCGACCCCAGCCCGCTTTTCATCCGCATGCCGTGTGTCGCGCCCGGAACCGAAATAACCTCAACTGCCTGTGTGCAGTCGATGGCCGTCTTGACCACGGCGAACGGCGTCGCCTCACGGTAGGTAAAGGTATTCGGCGCACCCGCCGACGTGAACTCGATCCCGGCACAGCCGGGCAACAGCATGGCGGCAGCAACGACGGCGAAGCGCATGGTCCAACCCCCTATAGCTTTGGCAGCGTTACCCCCTGCTGCCCCTGATATTTGCCCGCGCGGTCGGCATAGCTGACTTCGCACGGCTCGTTGCCCTTGAGGAACAGGAACTGGCACGCGCCCTCATTGGCATAGACTTTGGCCGGCAGCGGCGTGGTGTTCGAGAATTCGAGCGTCACATGCCCCTCCCACCCCGGTTCGAGTGGCGTCACATTGACGATAATTCCGCACCGCGCATAGGTCGATTTTCCAAGGCAGATGACCAGCACGTCGCGCGGCACGCGGAAATATTCGACCGTACGCGCCAACGCGAAGCTGTTCGGCGGAATGATGCAGCAGTCGGTCTTGCGGTCGACGAAACTTGCCGGGTGGAAGTCCTTGGGATCGACCGTCACCGAATCGACATTGGTGAAAATCTTGAACTCGTCGGCGACGCGTGCGTCATAGCCGTAGGAGCTGAGGCCGTAGCTGATGCAGCCGTCGCGCCGCTGGCTCTCGACGAACGGCTCGATCATGCGACGGCCGAGCGCCTGCTCGCGGATCCAGCGGTCGGATTGGACGGTCATGGGCTCCCCTATTGCCGGATATGCAGCACACAGATCAGCGTGAACAGCCGCCGCGCGGTGTCATGGTCGATCTCGACGCGGGTCGCCAGCCGCTCGATCAGCAGTTCGGCCGCTTCGTTGTGAATGCCGCGGCGCGCCATGTCGACGGTTTCGATATGTGCCGGGGACGAAGCGCGAATCGCTTTGAAATAGCTGTCGCAGATTGCGAAATAATCGCGCACGATCCGCCGGAACGGCGACAGCGGCAGCACCAGCGTTTCCAGTGCGCGCGTGTCGTCGGCAGCGATGGTGATGACCAGCCGCCCTTCCTCGACACCCATGACGATGCGGTATGGCCCGGCATAGCCGTCTTCATAGGCGGTGAGCGGCCGGAAGCTGTTGCCCTCCAGCAGGTCGAAGATCGCGACGCGCCGTTCCTGCTCGATATCGGCGCTGCGCCACAGGATGGTCCGTTCGTCGAGCTTGACGTCGATGATGCGGTGGTCGGTCACTTCGCGCTGGTCGGACTGGGCGGCGGCTCGTCGGGAAAGCTGTTGACGAGCCGCCCGAGCGCGGCGCGGACCGGCGCAAGGCCGCCGTCCTGGGTCTTGCCGAGGCGGACGACGACCAGATGCTTGGACGGGACGATCAGCACATATTGGCCCAGATGC
>Ga0209724_1001602_pt1 | contig 20419 bp, 18 predicted proteins | sample grotaG_FD_184143 | JGI IMG/M metagenome (GOLD analysis project Ga0209724, IMG submission 184143) | Glacier valley bacterial and archeal communities from Borup Fiord, Nunavut, Canada, to study Microbial Dark Matter (Phase II) -... | ecosystem: Environmental > Aquatic > Freshwater > Ice > Glacier ...
GTATCAGTGAGGTTGCCATTTTCATCAACATAGGCCAACATGCTTTCAAGATCGCCACCCGTTGAATTTGATTTACGGTCTTCTCTTTTTACGTTTTTTTCCTGACGTTTCTTTAAACGTTTTTTCTCTTTTTCTTTTTTGTTAAAGGTGTCCTGCGATTTTGCCATTCAATAATTGATTTATAATTTATATCTAAGCTATTCTAAATGAATAGTTTGAGGTAATTAGAAATACTCAAGATAAGCAATTTTCCGAACAAAACCAACGAACGTCGGACTTTACAACCGGGGATACTTGAAGTGTATTTATACGATTACCGTTGGGCAAAGGTACTAATTATTTTCTGAATGTATATTAGATGATTTTTCCGCTGTAAGTTAAATTGTCAGTGACTGTTACTCAAGTATAGCCTCTGAAATTGGTGCATTGGCACATCCTAAATAGTCGAGCATCAGCGAGCAGGTGGATTGACTGGAGTGTTTGGTACATATTTGGTCAATTTTCTCATACAACTCCAACAAACTCTGGCAACCTGCATCAGAAAATATTTTATTTATTTGCTCATTTTTATTTATATCCGACGAAATAAAAGTACTTAGTTTATCTATTGCGAGATATTTTTTATCCAACATTTTAAGTCCCGTATTTTTCCATAATAAAACTCCTTCCGGGGTACCACTTTGGGTCAGAAACAGAAAAGTTCTCACTGCAACAATTCCATCTACAACATCAACCCTGAAATATCCTGCTTTAGTACCAAAAATACGGTATTCAATCAGGAGGTTATGATTGCTGTCGTAAAATACGTTTGCATTCAGAAAGGAATCGTACATATTGTACTGCGCTACACTTGTTTCTATGGAATCTATACGTTCAGTAAGCCTTAAAAGGGCATGAGATTGTATAAACACCTTCATCGGATCATCTGACAAAGCGTCTCTAATGCCCAAAGACGAAGGTTTCATCATGATCCAGTCTAACCCGGTGAAAGGCAGCGCCCAGCCCAACCGTATTGCCGGTCGAACAGTTCCATTAATTTTGATTCGGAAGGATTCGGGCATTTGTAAATGAATTTCGACAAGATTATTAATGCCGGTTTTACCTTTTTCGGCCAACTTTGGTTCGAAATTTAACCAATAAAAACCGATTTCAAGGTTGCATATCGATGATCCTATTGTCAGGAATATTGAAAATAGTTCATCATTCAGCCGATTATAATGTTCATCGTCATTACAATAGTTGCGCAGGGCTGTTCTTACTTTTGGCGCTGAGGCAAAATCATTATCATGTATAATATGGTACATTGAAAATACAGTAAGACCTACTGTCAAATAATCGTTGAGTGATACTTTGATGCCGTATTTGGACAGATCAAACGTGAAATTTTTAAGCCAATTTGATATCACTTGTTTTTGAGACTTCAATGCTATATTAGGTACCATATTGTCAGTTGCCGAGACGAATGATAGCGAATGGAAACGAAGTCTATAGATTCGTTCTATAATTTTGGGTGGAAGAAGGGCGTAAATATCTTCACCGCAGCAACTATTAACGAATGATTTTATTTTGCGCAGGAATTCGTTTTTAGAATGCGCATTTGCGATTGCCTGAAGTTGATGCCCGCTTGGTTTTTTCTTTCGTTGTGCCATGGTCTATTTATTTAGGTAGATAAGTAGTCCGCTTATTGATCCTGACTCAGGTAAATGATTTTTCTTTATTTACGAAAAAGAGAATTTAAGGTTTTGGTTTTAAGTATATTATTTGAAGTGTAATCCAAAATATCTTCAAAAACTCAAAAGACCCTGTTGTCAGGGCCTTTTAAACTTTCAATTGTAACATGGTTATTCTTTAAAGCGGAATATTCCCATGTTTTTTTAACGGATTTGTCTTGTGCTTGTTCTGTGTCATTTCGAGAGCCTGTATCAGTTTAAACCTTGTTTGTGCAGGATAAATAATCTCGTCGATATAACCCAGTTCGGCTGCTTTGTATGGATTAGCAAACTTTTCGCGGTAATCATCAATTTTCTCCTGAAGTTCCTCCGTATTCATTTTCCCGCGATGAATAATCTTAACTGCTCCTTCGGCACCCATCACTGCAATCTCAGCCGACGGGTAAGCGAAATTAATATCTGCTCCGATATGCTTGCTGCTCATTACATCATATGCTCCGCCATATGCTTTTCGTGTGATCAGTGTAATTTTAGGTACGGTGGCTTCTGCATAAGCATAAAGCAATTTGGCACCATGCCGGATGATTCCGCCGAATTCCTGAACCGTTCCCGGAAGGAAACCAGGTACATCAACCATCGTTACAATTGGTATATTGAATGCATCGCAGAAGCGGACGAATCGCGCACCCTTCACGGATGAATTGATATCGAGAACGCCGGCAAGACTGGCTGGCTGATTCGCAACAATACCGACACTCCGGCCTGCAAATCGGGCAAATCCGATGATTATATTAGGTGCAAATGCTGGTTGTAACTCGAAAAAATTCTTGTCATCGGCTACGCTCGTGATCAGCTCTTTCATATCGTAAGGCTTATTCGGATCTTCAGGAATCAACGTATTCAGATTTTTATCTTCCCGATTAATATCGTCCTTGCATTCAAGAATATGAGGATCTTCGAGGTTGTTGGAAGGGAGATACCCGATCAGTTCGCGAATCATCAGTAAGGCATGGTCTTCATTATCAGCAGTCAGATGCGCTACTCCACTTTTTACATGGTGTGTCGTAGCTCCGCCAAGTTCTTCCATGGTCACCTCTTCGTGCGTCACCGCTTTTACCACATCGGGTCCAGTCACAAACATATAGCTTGTATCTTTCACCATCACAATAAAGTCAGTAATAGCAGGTGAATAGACTGCACCTCCGGCACATGGCCCAAGAATTGCTGAAATCTGGGGAATTACCCCTGAACTCATCACATTGCGGTAAAATATATCGGCGTAACCGGCCAGACTTTCGATCCCTTCCTGAATCCGGGCTCCACCCGAATCGTTCAGCCCAATCAGGGGAGCTCCCATTTTCATGGCAAGATCCATAATCTTCACAATCTTATCGGCATTCGCACGGCTCATTGTACCGCCAAAGACGGTAAAATCCTGTGCAAAAGTATAAACAAGGCGGCCGTCGATCTTTCCATATCCGGTTACTACACCATCTCCTGAGAATCTGTTTTTTTCCATTCCGAAATCATGGGAACGATGAATCACAAACTTGTCGAGTTCAACAAAAGTTCCTGGATCGATTAATATATCAATTCTTTCGCGGGCTGTTTTTCTTCCGGCAGCATGTTGACGATCAATGCGATCCAGTCCACCTCCTGCTTCAGCTTCCATGATTCGCTCCTCAAGTCTTTCGTATTTATCTTGTTGTGATGACATATTTTCTAATTAATTTACTTTTCTAATCTTCTTACTTTTCCTTTATGTCATCAATAACCACTAAAAGCTGGTCATTATCGACTGTTTCGCCTTCTTTTACAGGCACTTCTTTCACGATTCCACGCTGACCGGCTTTAAATTCGCTTTCCATCTTCATGGCTGAAAGCACAATCAGCGGTTGTCCGGCTTCAACAATATCTCCGGGTTTCACAAATACTTTAACCACTTTTCCGGGCATTGGCGACCGGATCGTATTGTCGTTGAGAATTTGTTTTGACTGCATTCTGCTTTGGCGATAGCGTGATTCATTGTCTACCACTTCAACATCAAACTTGAAATACAGTGTGTTGACATTGAAATGCTTAGGCACTTTGTTTTCAATAACTTCAATATTGAAGGATCTTCCTTCATATAAGACTGAAAACTCCTGATTACTCACCTTGACAATATCAACTGTATACTCCACATCGTCGACGGCAAGCGTGAGGATATTTCCCTCGCGTTTCAACTCTTTGACGATTGCATTACGTTTATTGACTTTTAATTCGAGTTCCATTTGAAAAATTTATCTGCAATTAATGTGGAATTAAATTCGCGATGTAAATTTCCGAAGCTGCCGTTTCCAGTTCGTCTCCTTTTTTTCCGATGGGGCAGCATTCGTTTTTTTGCTATCTTCGAGACGGGAGATGTATTGGGCAAATGTCGCAATCATTGCCATATCCTCGCATTTACGGTCGCAGATGCCATCCGCAAGCAGAAAAGCACTGTTTTTCTCAATAAAATGGGTGTTGTATTCTCCCTTTCTGAAATCGGGTGTATCCATAATCCTTTCGAGAAACCGGATTGTTGTTTTAATCCCTGTGATTTTGTATTCGTAGAGGGCACGTCTCATTCTCTCAATTGCGTCTTCACGGGTTCTTCCCCATACAATCAGTTTACTGATTAACGAGTCGTAATAAATAGGAATTGTATATCCTTCATATACATACCCATCGCACCTCACTCCAAAACCGAAAGGCTCGGTTATATGGGTAATGGTTCCGGGATTTGGCATAAAATTGTTGTCTGTATCTTCGGCATATATCCGGCACTCGATGGCATGTCCGCTTTGTTTCAGGTCCTCCTGACGGAACGGAAGTTCAAATCCTTCAGCGATCCTGATCTGTTCTTTCACCAGATCGACGCCAACAACACGCTCGGTAATCGGATGTTCGACCTGTAAACGTGTATTCATTTCAAGGAAATAGAAATTCAATTTATCGTCCACAATGAATTCTATTGTACCGGCTCCTTCGTATTGACAAGCATTTGCAGCTGCAACCGCATAGGCACCCATTTGTTCTCTAATCTCGGGAGTCATGATCGGTGAAGGTGTTTCCTCAACCACTTTCTGATGGCGTCGTTGAACGGAGCATTCGCGTTCGAAAAGATGGACAGTATTTCCGTACTTATCCGATAGTATTTGAAATTCAATATGATGAGGTGAGTCGATGTACTTTTCTATGTATAAAGCATCATCTCCAAAAGATGTTTTTGCCTCCGAGCGTGCAGCACGAAGCGAACTCGAAATCTGTGATTCTTTTTTAACAAGGCGCATTCCTTTGCCACCGCCACCTGAGGATGCCTTGATCATCACAGGAAGTCCGATTTCGCGTATATATTTTACCGCTTCTGCCTCACTTGTCACTTTTTCTGTTGTACCGGGAACTACAGGGACACCTGCTGCAATCATCTTTTTGCGTGCACTGATTTTATCGCCCATCATCTCAATTGATTCGGGTGATGGTCCTATAAACCGCAATCCCTCTTCACGACACCTGCGCGCGAATCTGGAATTCTCCGACAGAAATCCATATCCAGGATGGATCGCGTCTGCGCCTGATGATTTGGCTGTTGCAATAATTTTATCCATGTTGAGGTAACTCTCGGATGAGGGGGCTTTCCCTATGTTGTAAGCCTCATTGGCATACCTCACATGCATTGCAGTACGGTCAGCATCACTGAAAACTGCCACGGTTTCGATACCCATCTCGCGACAGGAACGCATAATGCGGATAGCAATTTCTCCCCGGTTGGCGACCAGTACTTTTTTTATTGGTTTTTGTTCCATAATAATTCACATTGACTTAAATTATTCAACTCATTTAAGTGAATAGGAGAGTTAACCCTTTCTTAACAAGTTCGTTTTGAAATTGTTTTTCAATATCGGCTTTAGTTTTTCTTTCCGCCGGTTTTTTGCTTACTTGCAGTTGCAATATTAATCTTATTTATGAGACTTCTACTGATTAGCAATTCTACGATGCAGGGCGAGCCCTATCTCGACTATCCAAAACATGAGATTCAGAAATTTTTGGGCGAAAAAACGGTCACTGCCCTTTTTATCCCTTACGCTGCGGTGACATTTTCCTTTGATCAATATGAATCGAAGGTGGAGGAACGGTTTGCAGAAATTGGACATCATATTACTTCTATTCATCACTTTAGCGATCCGGTTGAGGCGGTTAAAAAAGCTGAGGCAATTATTGTTGGCGGTGGTAATACCTGGCAGCTTGTGCGGATGATGCACGACAACCGGTTGATGGATGCAATTCGGGAGAAGGTTGAACAGGGAACACCTTATATTGGCTGGAGTGCGGGGTCGAATGTCGCTTGTCCAACGCTGCAAACGACGAATGATATGCCTGTCGTCGATCCAAAAGGGTTTGATTGCATGGGATTAGTGCCATTTCAGATCAATCCCCATTACCTTGATGCAAATCCTGCAGGTCATGGCGGCGAGACACGTGAACAACGTATTGAGGAATTTCTTGAAGTCAATCCTGAAATGACTGTCGTTGGACTTCGCGAAGGAACAATCCTGAAATGCGAAAACAATTCACTAAAACTGATTGGCAGCCGAAGTGCACGGATATTCAAAAAAGGAATGCATCCGGAGGAACTGAATGCCAGCGATGATTTTAGTTTTCTGCTGAATCGATAACAACTGATTTTTTTCATCGAAAAGTAATTTGTAATGAGAAAAATAAGTACCCTATTGTTTTTAATGATTATCCTGATTGCTGGTTGCACCCCATCGAAGTTAATAACTGTCTATACCATTGGTGATTCGACGATGGCGAATAAAAAAGCGGAAGTTTATCCCGAGACAGGCTGGGGGCAAGTATTTCAAAATTATTTCGATTCGAAAGTTCGGGTGAGCAATCATGCTGTAAACGGCAGAAGCTCAAAAAGTTTTATCAACGAGGGTCGCTGGAAAATTGTTTTCGATAGCCTGAAACGGGGTGATTATGTCTTCATCCAATTCGGTCATAACGACGAAAAAACAGATAAACCTGCGGTATACACTGATCCATCCACAACCTACAGGAAGAATCTTGAAAAATACATTGAAGAAACAAGAGCAAAAGGGGCAACACCGATTCTGCTCACACCAATCGTACGACGGAAATTTGATGCGTCAGGAAAGCTCATTGATACGCATGGAAAGTACCCCGATGCAGTTCGTGAAGTAGCTGCAAATCTGAAAATTGAACTTATTGATATGCAGAAGCTGACGCATGCACTAATTAGTTCACTGGGTGATGAACCTTCCAAAAATATATATCTTTGGACAGCACCTGATCCAAAATTCCCGGAAGGAAGAAAAGACGACACGCATTTGTCTGTTGAAGGTGCTAAAACATTTGCAGGGTTGGTTGCAGATGCAGTGAAAAAAATGAAAACTCCTGTGGCACGGCATGTGAAATAGAATTCCTGTTTTGATTCAATAGTGACTGAAAAGATTCATTTGAGAAAAAATTCTATTTATTAGTTGTGCAATCGATTGTTTTAAGGCAATCTGCTTATATTTGTTTGATTTTCCTGCAGTACCGTTAGATGATGATCCTAAATTTTTTAAACAAAAACGATAAGATGATGAAGCAGAATTATTTTTCTTTAAAAGGTATTATGTTGCTGATTTTGTGTGCGGTAACAATCGATGGTTTTTCACAGAAAACGGTTGGCCTCGACAATTGGTATAACCATGAAACCAATACAAAGACCGGAAAGATCTTCCATTATACATGGGATGATACCGAAAACAGCGGTTTTTCGCAATTGGGAGACCTGTTTAAAAGCAAAGGGGCTTCATTAAAGACCATTGTGGCAAACGCTGATAAGAAAAGTCTTGCCGGTATCGATGTCTACATAATTGTTGACCCGGACACGACTACCGAAAGCCCGAAACCAAATTATATCCTGCCTAACGATACCAAAGCAATTTCGGCCTGGGTGAAAAAGGGAGGCGTACTATTAATTTTGGCAAACGACAAACCCAACTGCGAATTCACCCATCTGAACCAACTTGTAAAAGAGTTTGGGTTGCATTTTAATCCGGTGACCCTAAATCCGGTGACCAACAGAGAGTGGAATATGGCTGCCGAAACCAATCTGCCCAATCATCCGCTGTTTAAAGGGGTAAATAAAATATATATGAAGGAGGTTTCATCGATTCGTTTAAGTGGTGCCGCCAAAACGGTTCTTACAGATAACAAGCAGGTGTACATTGCTGAAACTTCGTTCGGAAAAGGGTATGTTCTGGCTGTTGGCGATCCATGGTTATACAACGAATACATCGATCATGCGATGCTTCCCGCCGACTTCGAGAATCTGAAAGCTGCCAATAACCTCACTGAACTTCTTCTTTCGAAAGTGAAGAAGTAAAACGATCTGAATAATTGCGTTTTAAAAGGATGGAATAATGAAAAGTTGTACTTACGCATCCTTTCATTATTCCATTTTTTGATTTCCTATATTGAACTGCTATTTTTGGAAAAGTATTTCTCACTTCTTTTCACTAAATCACCACCGTTTCCACCAACTAATCTCTGAAAAATGAACCTCAAAAATAATTGGATAGTACTTTTGATGACGATCATCCTCATGGTTCTATCGTCTTGTAATTTAAAGAAATCCAGTTCGGATAAAATTGACCGTGAAGCGCTGGTTCGGAGACATACCGTTAAAATTACCCGAATCGATACGCTTGGATCTCTGACCGTTGGCAATGGAAAGTTCGCCTTTACGGTGGATGCAACCGGGCTTCAAACATTTCCAGAGTACTACGAAAAAGGTATTTCGCTCGGAACACAGTCGGAATGGGGCTGGCACAGTTTTCCTGATACGGTTGGTTATCGGTTTGAAGAAACGCTGAAGAATTTCGATTTTCACGGTCGCCCAATCTCTTACGATGTTCAGGTGAAAGAGCCCGAAAGAAGTGTTGGTGCCGCAAATTATTTTCGCCAGAACCCCCACCGGTTACACCTTGGAATGATCGGACTTGAAATGAAAACAGCCGAAGGGAGATTAGTAACACCGGATGATGTAACTGATCTCCATCAGGAGCTTGACCTTTGGGAAGGAGTGATCAGAAGTAGCTTTACGGTGAATGTCGAAAAAGTGGAAGTGACTACCTGTTGTAGTCAGGAAAAGGATCAGATTTCAGTAGCGGTTTCTTCAAAGTTGTTTGCCAAAGGACTATTAAGTGTAAAGCTTCGGTTTCCATACCCATCCGGCGGTCATGTCGATTCCGGTTGCGACTGGACAAAGCCAGAGAAACACCAAACTACAATTATTGAAAAAAGTCAGGGACGTGCGCTGATAAAACATCAACTGGACAGCACAATTTATTTTACCGAAGTTGGATGGAGTGGAACGGGTTTAATAACAATGCCTTCAAAACACGTGTTTGAGATTGTCCCCGCGAAAGGGGAGGATAAACTTTCTTTCTCGACCTCCTTTTCTGAATTTGCTCCTGCAAAAACTGAATTGGCAGGTTTTAACGAAATTCAGCAAAGCAGCCGGACGGGATGGAAGAAATTCTGGGAAAGTGGTGGCGCTGTTGATTTTTCGGGAAGTACCGATCCGCGTGCCAAAGAACTTGAAAGGAGGGTTGTTTTGTCCCAATATCTTACAAAAGTTCAATGTGCTGGGAGTTTTCCTCCGCAGGAAACAGGGTTGACTTTCAATAGTTGGTACGGCAAACCACACCTCGAAATGCACTGGTGGCATGGCGTACATTTTGCGCTTTGGAACCGGATCGAATTGCTGGAGAAGAGTCTCGACTGGTATAATAAGATAAGAGATGCAGCAAGAAAAATAGCAGAAAGACAGGGATTCGAAGGAGTTCGCTGGCCAAAAATGGTTGCACATAGCGGTCTCGACAGTCCATCAAGTGTCGGATCATTTCTGATCTGGCAGCAACCACATATTATCTATTTCGCCGAATTGTGTTACCGGAATCATCAAGATACAGTCACATTGAAAAAGTATGCTGATCTTGTTTTCGAAACGGCTGATTTTATGAGTTCATTCGCCTTTTACGATCAAAAAACGGACCGGTATATTCTTGGACCGCCACTGATCCCGGCGCAAGAATGTTTCGACCCGAACACGACATTCAATCCTCCTTTCGAATTGGCTTATTGGTATTGGGGACTTACCACGGCGCAACAATGGCGGAAGCGGCTTGGACTTGAACCTAAAAAAGAATGGGACGCCGTTTTGGCGAAACTGTCACTACCGGCGCAATCGGACGGGATCTATCTTGCCGCCGAAAGTGCTCCGGATTCTTATACAAATTCACGCTTTACTGCCGATCATCCTGCTGTACTTGGCGCTTTCGGATACCTGCCCGGTTCTCCTCTGGTCGATACATTAACGATGAAAAAAACGTTTAACTATGTGTGGGATAACTGGCAATGGAAGAAAACCTGGGGATGGGATTTTCCGCTAACCGCTATGACAGCGACAAGACTGGGAATGCCGGAAAAGGCGCTGGATGCTCTTTTTATGGATGTCGAAAAAAATACCTATCTTGTTAATGGTCATAATTATCAGGATAAGCGGCTGCGGCTTTACCTGCCCGGGAACGGAGGTGTTCTGGCAACTGTTGCTATGATGTGTGCAGGGTTTGACGGGAATCGTACAGATCTCCCCGGATTTCCAAAAGATGGAAGCTGGAAAGTACGTTGGGAAAACCTTTCAAAGATGCCGTAATTTACTGATTCATTTGCAAGTTTCGGAATTTGGCAACCGTTGTAGCTCCTTTGATATGAGCGGTAGCGGCCATTCCCAAGTAGATTTTTTTTGGCATCTTCATCGAAAATTCTGTATATTGAACCCAGTTGATGCCATCGGGACTTGTATAGGACGAAAAGACTTCACCAGTTCTTTTCAATCTCATCCAGGAATTGGGATAATTGACGGGAAAGGCTGCCTGGGCAACAGAATCGGTCAGCGAAGGATAGATGGCTTTGCTTTCTTTACCTTTCTCAAGACGATATTGAAACTCGTAACCTCCACGATTGTTGTTCCTTTTGTCGTTGCCCGGAAAAGCAAGAAACATCACATTTCGCGATCCGGATGTAAGATTCTCTCGCGCCATCAAACCGGCTTTGGTATACAAATGCGATCTTTCCAAAGATTCGAGTCGCGCCACGAAATCGAAGTCTCCCTCAATTTGTTTGTAAACAAAGTGAAATTGGTCAGCATTCATCCAGATATCTTCGCCACCTGCTTTGATATCAACTCCGTCGGTAACAATTTGGGCATCCCCTTTGATAGCAGGCTTTCCAATGTCCTGCGCTTTGAAATTCGTCTGTGGTTGAGCCTGAATTTCTGATCCCCAAAAGAAAGTCAGCATAAGGAATACCTGTAACGATTTAGAAATCAAATTACTCATAAAGCATGTTTTATTTATTGTGAGATTGAAACATACAAATATAATGAATGATTTGCTTTTTTTACTTAAAAATTATTCTGAACTGTGGATCTTTACTGTTTTCACTCATATACTTTTCAACGATCGAATCAATCTCCCTGACGCAGCGGCCGCAGCCAGTTCCGGCTGTTGTAAATTTTTGAATTTCGGCAGTTGTAAGCGCACCTGCCCGTAACATCTTTTTTATCTCAATCGCCGAAACATGATTACAGAGACAGACCAATCGCTTAGAATTCATTAGAATTTAATTGTCAGATTATTAGGATTACAGAGACGGGTCATCGAATTTAAGATTGAAAACAACCACTTCCGGAGTATTTCCCAATCTTACAGGAGGTCCCCACGAACCAAATCCGGAAGAAACGTAAAAATTTGTATCTCCTTTTTTAAGGAACCCCCAGCTAAGTTCATATACTGCTTTTGTAATGTAGTTAAAAGGCCAAAGCTGTCCATGATGCGTATGTCCTGAAAGGTGTAAATCGACACCACCTTCTATTACAGCTTCGTCCAGGTTAAAAGGCTGATGGTTCATCACGATTATTGGGTGACTTTTGTCAAGGCCAGTCATAAGTTCTTTCAACGATTTTCGTCCGATTGAATCTCCCATCCGGCGATTGTCGCGATCATCTCGACCTACCAGCTGAACTCCATTAGGCAAAATCAGCGCTTTGTCGCGCAAGATATTGATATTGATGCTTTCCAGATAGGGTAATGTTTTTTGTATTCCACCAATATATTCATGGTTTCCCGGAATCGCGTAAACGCCCATAGGAGTCTTTATCTTCTGAATTTGTCGCCCCAGATTCTTGCGAAGTGCAGAAGCAACATCTCCGTCGACCAGATCACCGCAAAGCAGCACTAAATCAGGTTTTTGATTAATGATGATATTTACCAGCCTTTCTTCGCGGTTCTCTCCGATCAATGCTCCAAGATGAATATCGGATGCCATCAGAACTTTCATCTCGCGATTTCCTGAGACCTTCTTATGAATATTCAGCGAAATTTCCCTGACACGTGTATTAAGTGCATTGATATGACCAGCCAGAACGACTAATGAGACAAAAGCTACTGTAAACAGGCCAATTCTGAACTTTAGTGTCTGGGTTATCTCTGGTAAAAAATGGAAAAAGTAGTTGAGCAGACGAATAAAATCGAATAAAAGAATTGTCATTGTGAAGTAAAGCATAAAAGCAAGCCAGAAGGCCCCGATCCGGTAAATCCATTCACTTGCCAGAGAGGAGTGGGTATGCTCAAGGATTTCGCCAACAATAAAACAGGAAACGATTAACCAAAATGCTGTTATATAGCTTTTTCTCCACGCAGGTGATAGTGAAAATGCTTGTAACCCTCTTGTATAGATGAGGAAATTGATGGAAAAATAGATCAGTAAAACTGTTCCAAAGAAGATAAGAAATGAGGTGGCACGCATAAGAGAAAATATTTTTATCAAAAATAAACTTAATTAAAAGAATGGTATTATACTCAATTGACAATAGTAGGCCCAACTTTGTTCAGGAGCTGGAGACAATCGTTCCATTTTTTTTATCTTTGTAAATTAACAAATTAATCTTTTCATGAGATTTTATCTGTTCATTATTTCGCTCTCTCTTGTTGCAATGGTATCATGCAATGATGGAAACGGCTGTTACGAATCGGTTGATACTTTAATGGTAACATCCTTGTCTATAAATGATTCTCTGCAAATTAAATCGCTGGTCATAAGAGGTGTTGATCGAAATGATGTAGGTGACACCATCGTAAACGACCAGGACTCGACTTTGACCAAGAGATATACGCTGCCACTTTCATTGTCCGCTGATTCGACAGGATTCGTCCTTGAAGTTAATGGGATAAAAGACACACTTTATATACAACATTCCATGATGATGATCTTTATATCAGAGAATTGTGGTTTTGCTCCTAACTATGTTGTTTCAGGTTTACGGCACTCCGCAGGTATCGATTCGGTAAGGCTCACCGATAAAAAGGTTAATCCAAAATCAATAGAGAAAAAGACGAATGACCAAAATATTAGCATCTACTTTAGTTCTGCTGCTCATAAGTAGCTTTCAAGGTTTCACGCAGAAGAAAGCCGAGGTTTGGCGTTACGAAGGTCCTCGTGTTGGGATTGATCTGTCGCGGTTTCTTGTCCCGTATCTGCAAAAGGGAAAGCGGAATGGTTGGGAGCTTCAGGCAGATTTTCCATACAAAGGCAATTTTTTTCCGACTTTTGAGTTTGGAATGCAATGGTTTGATGATAAGCGGGATGGCTTTCGTTATACAAATAATGGTACCTATGCCAGATTAGGCCTGGACATGAATATTGTAAAGTTCGAATCGATGAAAGACCACGATCTGGTATTTATCGGAGCCCGTTATGGTTATTCCCTCTTCAACCAGGAAACGGAAGGCATTGGGTATTCAAATTATTGGGGAACAATTACTTCTTCGGTTCCTCGCCGGACTATGAATGCTCATTGGGCAGAATTGGTCTTTGGGATGAAAGGCGAACTTTTCAGCAACTTCTTTCTTGGATGGACACTTAGGGCCAAGTTCCCATTATCCGTTTCTAATGATCCCAATATCAAACCTTATATTATTCCAGGGCTTGGTAAAACAGCAACTGATGTACCATTTGATTTTTCGATTGGTCTCTATTACCGCTTCCCTATATTCAGAACCAAAAACTTACCAAAACCGATTAAGTTTGGTGGAACAACCCATCCTGCGATAAACGATGAAAATGATCCCAATAATCAGGGAAATTCAGGCGCCGGGGGATTACGCAGTTTTTGAAGTGGCAGACAGCAAGGATGATATTGTCGTGTCTATGATTTTTCAACCAATTTGATCTCTTTTCACGATGTTTGCATACGTTTGGCGATTCAAAAATTGTAGGTGATTGAAAGCCCCATCCCGTATGATGCTGTGTAATCGTTTAAAATCATTTTTGGTGAAATACGAAACGATGCGGCTGCCGGAAAATTCCTTTGGATCGCCGATTTGATTTTTCCTTTCCGATCCATGTAACCAATCGCGGCAATTGTCCCTCCTGCCAGAAAGCCTATTCCGACTCCTGTCATAATATCGCTCATCCCTTTTTCTCCAATTAATTGTTCAAAGAATGATGGATCTTCAAATGACCAGGCAGAAAAAGCACTTACAAGGCAAATGCCTCCGCCAATGCCGGCTATTACGCTATACGTAAGTATGTTGTCTTTTGTATTTTTCAATGATTCTTCAAGCTGTGTTCGTGAAAGTTGATTAATGTCAGATACCTGGTACTTTTTGACAAACCATTGTCCGTAGGAATTGTTAAAGGAGAACAACAAAACGCTTAAAATTAGAATTGATTTTTTCATTAGGCCAGAATTTCAATGGTTTACACTTTAAAACTGTCACTATAAAGTTCGTGAAAAAAATCATGAATTGCAAATTGAAATTAAATTAATTCGAAATAAATTGTTCCCTTCTTGAACACCGATCGATATTTGGAAGAAGCAAAAGCAATGATTATTTTAGCATAAAATCAGGTAGTTCATTAATTCATCTAATTTAAGAATATCAGTGATGTCAAAACTCTTTTCTCCACTCGTTATTAAGGATATAGAATTTAAAAACCGCATGGTCATTTCTCCAATGTGCCAGTATTCTGCGGTGGATGGATTTGCAAACGACTGGCATTTGGTACACTTGGGTAGCCGGGCAGTTGGTGGAGCTGCGTTAATCATCCAGGAAGCGACAGCTGTTTCATCCGAAGGGCGTATTACACCAGGAGATTTGGGTTTATACAAAGATGAGCACATCGAAAAGTTGCAAGCCATTACTAAATTTATACATGAGCAGGGCGCAATGGCAGGAATTCAATTGGCCCATGCCGGAAGAAAGGCAAGCTGTTCGGTCCCATGGAATGGCGGGGATAAGTTGAAAGAGGGAGAGGGCGGCTGGAAGACTGTCGCACCAACTTCTGTCGCTTTTAATATTGAAGATGATGCCCCGGAGGCTTTAGACATCGACGGAATCGGGAAAGTGATTGCTGATTTTAAAGCTGCTGCACAAAGGTCATTAAGTGCAGGTTATAAGGTTGTTGAGATACATGCAGCTCATGGTTATCTGATACACCAGTTTCTTTCCCCGTTAAGCAACCACAGAATCGATAACTATGGTGGAAGTTTTGAAAACAGAATACGACTGCTACTGGAAATTGTGAAAGCGATACAAACGGTATGGCCACAAAACCTCCCGTTGTTTGTGCGAATTTCTGCGACTGACTGGGCAGATGGTGGCTGGAATATTGATGAAGCGGTGAAACTTTCAGCTATCCTTAAAAAAGCTGGTGTCGACTTGATTGACTGTTCTTCAGGAGGATTGGTGCCATATGCAAAAATCCCATGGAAACCTGGTTATCAGGTGACTTTTGCAGAACGAATTAAAAAAGAGGCTGGCATCTTAACAAGTGCGGTTGGATTGATTACAGAAGTTCAGCAGGCAGAACATATTTTAAAAAAGGGCGAGGCCGACCTTATTTTGTTGGGAAGGGAATCGCTCAGGGAACCTTATTTTGCGATGAAAGCGGCGACAGATTTAGGGGATAATGTAACCTGGCCTTTACAATATCAAAGAGCTAAGTTGCTTTAGGTGGTAATTCTGTACGTGACGGCTCAGTTCGATCTCCGGTAATTCTGCCTGATACGTAAGAAATTCAAAAATGGAAAAACAAAAAAGATGAAAACCTTTTAAATTGAAAGGAGAGTATTACTTTTATAATTTCAGCGCAAATAAATTTTTAATATAAATAATTGAGAACTATGCAAAACAGAAGAGATTTCTTGAAAATTTCAACCTTAGGATCAGTCAGTATGATGTTATTAGGTGCTACCGGATTTAAGTCAGCCAGTGCGATTGACCGAAAAGGCTTTGGTGTTGGTCTCCAGCTTTATAGTATTCGTGATGCGATGACCGCTGATGTTCCCGGGACATTGAAAAAAGTTTCGGACATGGGCTATATAAATCTGGAACTTGCGAATTATGCGGACGGCAAATTTTATGGTTATGCGCCTAAGGAATTCAAGAAGATTGTTACGGACTTAGGCATGGTATGCTATAGCAGTCACTCACAGGTTGAATCGGCAAATATTACCATGGATAAAGCCAAACTTATGGCTGATGCACATGCTGAAATTGGGGTTAAGTATTGTATTAAACCATGGATCGAAGAGCCCGACCGTAATGTCGAAGCATATAAAAAGATGATTGCAGACTGTAATCAGGTTGGTAAAATTATGAAAGGCGTTGGTATTCAGTTTGGATATCATAACCACAATTTTGAATTCCTCAAGACCAACGGTATCGTACCTTACTATGACATTTTCTTAAAGGAAATGGATGCTGATCTGATTACGATGGAATTAGACCTTTTCTGGGCTTGTAAAGCTGGTCAGAACCCAGTAGAGATGTTCAAGAAGTATCCCGGAAGATTCCAGCTTCTCCATTTTAAAGATATGAAGACCAATCAGCCACCATTCTTTACCGTGATAAAAGACGATATCTGCAGTGTTGGCGAAGGTGTGATTGATTTCAAGAAGATCCTCGCAGCAAAAGACATTGCCGGAGCGAAATGTTTCATCGTTGAAGATGATAATCAAGGTAATGGGAAACCTTTTGAAGGGATTGAAACCAGTATTAAGAATGTCACAACAAAAATCTTGAAAAAATAAGATTTAAAACTTAAAAAAGGTCCAGACCAATCGGTTTGGACCTTTTTTTTGACTATTTAACCCAACTTGCAGTTAACCCAACTTGCAGTTAATCCGAACGAAATTCTTGTTTTTCAATGAATTGGCAGTTTTCGAGTTCAGATTTGTGTACTACAGATTTTCACTTAACGTATGGTGCGTATTTATATTTTAAAGCGTCATAAAGCCTACGTACTTTTTCGTTTGGTTCCGAGCAACGGCGTATCATGATTACTTCATCATCTTTGTTTTGCGCCAAAGTTGTAACTGCCTTTTTCGTGTTCATTGTCCGCACAATCTCCCGCCAACAACGATGAATGCCTTCTTGTTTTAAGTTGGTAGCCTACGGTGCCTACCAGCCAGTAAGCCTAATAACCCAAGGTGCAGCTGTGCCATCGTGTTTTCATCTTTTTGATGATGGATGGGGCGCAAATAAAGGTCGGTTTTCAGTACCCTGAAAGTGGACTCGATCTCGCGTATGGTGTTATAAAATTGCCATACATTTTCCTGCAACTTAGCCTGTATTGATATATGCTGAAAGTAAACCCCGCTTCGGGCGTTGATATCAACGCCTTCTTTAACCGCACATTTTATGGCAGTTACAATCCGCTTTTTGTCTTTGTCAGCTATTTGTTGCAGACCGGCTTCAAAGCGTGCACGGTACTGCTCGTTCATCGAACGTTCTTTCAGCTGGTTGGAGTGACTTTCGACTTTGAGGTAATAATCGGTATTGCGATCCGAATTTACCTGGCACAATTCAGATACTTACAGGATACGAATCATTAATATCTTTTCCTTGCCGTGTATTTAGTATGTAAAAGATGATGTGATTTTTCTCCCAGTGGTTTCCCCAGAAAATCTTTATAAATCTTTATAATTTCCGGATTCTGGTGTGACTTCCGAAGTGGCATCCCTTCGTCTTCGGCATAAATGGCCTCGGTCCGTTTACGCCGAATTTCAGGACTGGTTGGGATTGGTTGACCTCCTCCTCCCAGACATCCTCCGGGACAAGCCATAAACTCGATAAAATGATAATTTGCCTGCCCTGAAATAATCGAATCCATCACCTTTTTTGCATTGACAAGACCGTGTGCAATGGCGCATTTCAATTCAATACCATCCAGAAATGCCCATTCTTTCAATGGGTTCTCGATTTTGATAGAAGCTTCCTTAACGCCATCTATTCCGCGCACCGGTTTAATATTCAGGTTCTCGAAAGGAACATCACGACCTGTAACCAACTCGTAAGCTGTTCGCAATGCTGCCTCCATTACGCCGCCCGTGGCACCAAAGATAACACCGGCACCAGTCGACTCTCCCATCAATCGGTCGTAATGCATATCATCCAATTTCATAAAATCGATACCTGCCTGTTTAATCATGATAGCCAGTTCGCGGGTTGTCAGAACGTAATCGACATCGCGGTAGCCGCTGTCGTGCATTTCGGGACGTGCAGCTTCAAACTTCTTTGCAGTACATGGCATTATCGAAACGGAAACGATTGTTTCAGGATTCAAATTCCGTGCTTTTGCATAATAGGTTTTGGCAAGCGCACCGAACATTTGTTGCGGAGACTTGCAGGTTGAAAGGTGATCAAGGTATTCGGGATAAATATGTTCGATGTATTTGATCCAGCCAGGGGAACATGAGGTAGCCATCGGTAATTTCACCTCTGGATCATGATCAACCAGAACCTGTTTCAGCCTTGTCAATAATTCGGTTCCTTCTTCCATGATCGTAAGGTCGGCCGAAAAATCGGTATCCATTACAGCATCGAAACCCAATCGTTTTAGGGCTGCGACCATTTTACCAGTTACGCGAGATCCTGTTTCAAAACCCAGTTCTTCTCCAAGTCCGACGCGCACCGCGGGAGCTGTCTGCACAATCACATGCTTTGTTTTATCCGCAATTGCATCCCAGACTTCCTCGATGTAATTCTTTTCGACAAGTGCTCCAGTGGGACAATGATTGATACATTGACCGCAGTTGGTGCACACCACATCGTTCATGGCTTTCTCGAAGAAGGTGGATATCTTCATCCGATCACCTTTGTAAGATACCGTTAAAGCGTTCACTCCCTGCAGTTCTGCACATGTCCTCACGCATCGCTGGCAACGGACACACTTGCTGTCGTCTTTGATAATGGATGGTGAAAACTGATCGATCGTGTAGTTCTTAAACGGAACCAGCCGGATGAAATCTTGTGTCATAATCTTATACTCGGACGAAAGTGTCTGTAACTCGCAATTCCCGTTTTTGTAACATCGCGTGCAGTCGGCATTGTGCTCTGAGAGCAACAGTTCAATAATGTGCTTCCGTGAATTTCGAACTTTGAAGGAATTGGTGAAGATTTCCATCCCTTCTTCGCAAGGGGTAGCGCAGGCTGCTGCCAACCGCTTTTGCCCGGCAATTTCAACTACACAAACACGGCAGTTTCCGGCTACACAAAGGTCTTTGTGATAACACAGCGTGGGAATAATAACGCCGGTCTGACGAGCTGCTTCCAGAATTGAAGTTCCCAGCTCAATTTCGACTGTTACCCCGTTGATGGTTATTTTTATATTATTTGCCATAACAGATAATTATTGAACCATTAGTAAATCATCTCTTCCCTGAAATTCTCAACAATCGATGAGAATGAATTGGCTACCGACTGTCCCAATCCGCATTTGGCGGTATACTGCATCGTTTCGGTCAGGCGGAGCAACTTGTCGAGGTACTGCGCATTTTTTTCGCCGCGTTTCACCGCTTTAATTCCATTCAGTAATTGCTGACATCCAACACGGCACGGCGTACATTGCCCGCACGATTCTTCCCGGAAAAATTCAAGGTAGTTGTCGAGTACATTGAACATCGAACGTGAACTATTGAAAAGCATCATAGAACCTCCGGTTGGGAGTGAAATCCCAGTCAATTTCCCCTGAAAACCGATTGCTGTTTCATTGAATCTTTTGCGCGGAACCAAAAAGCCCGAAGCTCCTCCAACCTGGACCGCTTTGGTATCACCATCACCAAATTCTTCTACAAAATCTTCCAGACTCATTCCCAGTTCAAGTTCATAGATTCCTGGTTTGGGAGTATCACCCGAGACTGAAAATAACTTCGAACCACGTGAATACTGAACGCCCAGGTCATAAAACCGTTTGGCACCATATTTAAAAATCGTATAGGTATGTGCCAGTGTTTCAACATTGTTGATCACTGTTGGTTTGCCCATATAACCGTAGGATGATGGAAAAGGAGGTTTGTTACGTGGTTCGCCACGTTTCCCTTCCATCGATTCGAAAAGGGCCGTTTCTTCACCGCAGATATAGGCGCCGCTACCCATAAATATCCGGATGGTAAAATCAAAATTGATCTCTTTGCAATAGTATTCAAACTCATTGATCACCTTAATTAATTCCGGACGCAGAAAAAAGTATTCACCCCGAAGGTATATATAACCCTCTTTTGCGCCAATCACATGGCCACAAATAGCCATAGCCGTCAATACCTTAAACGGAACTTTTGATAAGATTTCACGGTCTTTAAAGGT
>Ga0209724_1001606_pt1:0-5000 | contig 20400 bp, 11 predicted proteins | sample grotaG_FD_184143 | JGI IMG/M metagenome (GOLD analysis project Ga0209724, IMG submission 184143) | Glacier valley bacterial and archeal communities from Borup Fiord, Nunavut, Canada, to study Microbial Dark Matter (Phase II) -... | ecosystem: Environmental > Aquatic > Freshwater > Ice >...
GGGGGCGTGCTGATCGGCGGCAGATCGGCCACTTCCTCGAGGATCATGTCGGAAATTCCCACCGACGGCGGCGGTGGCAACGCAGCAGGCTCGGCCATCAACGTCTTCGCTGCCGGCGATGACACCACCGAAGCTGCGGCGCTCACGGTCTTGGCCGGCGCTGGTGCGGGCGCCATCACGGTCTTGGCCGGCGCTGGTGCGGGCGCCATCACGGTCTTGGCAGCGACGGGGGCCGGAGCCGCAGCAGACACGGTTTTGGCAGCGACGGGGGCCGGAGCCGGAGCAGACACGGTCTTGGCAGCGACGGGGGCCGGAGCTGGAGCAGACACGGTTTTAGCAGCGACGGGGGCCGGAGCCGGAGCGGATACGGTCTTGGCTAGCGATGGCGCGGCCGCCGTGATCGTCTTCGCCGGAGCCTGCGTCACTGGAGCCGGCGCCGGCGGAGCCGGACTGGCAGCCGTCTTCACTGGTGAAAGAGGCGTCAGCGCTGGCATCTGTTTCGTCGCTGGGTTTGGCGCGGAGGCCGGCTTGGCCGTCGGCGACGCAGCTGGCGGGCTCTTGGCCACGACAGGCGGGGACTTGGCCAGGTTCGGCGGCGGCGGCCTCTTGAGCGGCCCCGACGTCTGCGTCGCCTCTCCAGGAAGCTCTGCCAGCGCATCATCCTCGGGCCGCAGCTCGGGCAAGGGATCTTCGTCGACAGGCTCCGGCCCTTTCTTCACCGGCGGGGTGGCCATCACCGGAATGCCCAGCTGCGTAGACTTGGCCGCACGAACCACACGACCGTTCGACCACAAGATCAAATTGCCGCACTGCTCGCAGCGCACCACGGCCTGCGGCGGCCCCTGGACCACCGACGCGGCCAATGCCTTGTTGCAGTTGGGACAGGCAGGAACGTTCACGGTGCGTCCTTGCCGGTCACCACTGACTCGAGCAACTCCGCGAAGCCACGCTGTGCCTCATCTTCGTTCTTGAACTGTTTCTCGGCGGTGCGCGCCACCTGTCCCGTCGGGACGTCGAACAGCGTGAACACCACCTTGACCGACTTGTCCCGCCGCTTGGCCCCGCCCTGTAGCTGCGCGAACAACAGGCGCTGAGCCGCCAGCGATTTTCCCACCGACGAGAAACACGCGTTGTTCGCCTCGACACACTCGATCGAGAGCTGCACCACCTCCAGTGTCGCGCGCGACACGAAGTAGTCGTCGACAGCGGTGAGCTGCACCTTGCTCAGCTTGCCGTTGATGTCTTGGGCCAGGCGCGGAAACTGGTCGCCCTCGACGGGCAAGACCGCCAACTTGAGTCGAGGCTTCTGCTCTACGTGGGACGGTGGCGGCTCAGGCTTTGGACGTGGCTGGGTCGTAGCGCAGCCTCCAACGAGCGCCACCCCCACGAGCCACCCTCGCATTCGCTCTTGCCACATCATCGTCGCTGGCGCGTCGCGGCAGCGGGCGCCGCATCGCATGCGGGGATTATATCGCCCATCACGGACGGAGTCGAGCAGTGAGGGTGTAAGGCGTATCCAAACCAACCAACTGACGGTGCGAATGCCGCTTGGCAGGCGTGGAGGCTTTAGAATCCTTCGGGGAGTCTTTCGGGGAGTCCTTCGGGGACTCCTTTGGGGAGTCGGAGGGGTCTTTGTCCTTCCGCTCCACGACGAGAATCGGCCCCGGGCTCCCGGCCGCCCAAGCAATGCCGTCGAATTCCTCGGCCATCCCCGGCCCGCCACTATCGAATACACGCACCCCAGCAGGCAACGGCCCCGACGGCAACGGCAAGGTCAACGTCGACCCAGCCGGCAGCGCCACGACTCTCAGATCGACCCCATCGATGGCCGACAAGGTCCCTGATACCGTCCCACCCCCGTCGCCGCGCAGATAGTAGTAGTCCACGTCGTGCGCCCGGCCAGCATAGCCGCGCATGGGCACTCCTGGCGCCAGCGCGAGCGCCTGAGCCGGCGTATCGTCCGGCTCGGTCTCCTCGAGATTGGCCCCATCCGCCGTCGACGCCGCATGCCAGCGCGCCTTCAGCGTATACCAGTTGACCTCATCCTCCGTCGCTGGCCGGCCCTCGATCCACATCTCGCGGACGGCGACATAGTACTCGCCGGCCACCGGCAATCGCACGTTGGGCAGATGCTCGCCCTCACCCGGATCGCCATCATCCGCGTCGGCAAGACGCTGTCCGCGCGGATCGAACACCTCGAGCTTGAGGTTCATGGCGGCGATCCCCGTCAAGCTCACGTTGAGCGAGGCCGGCGCCTCGTCGACGTGAAAACGGAAAAAATCGCGATCCGATTCCTGCGGCGTGAGGCACTTGCCGATATGTCCGCGCACCGTCTGATCCTGCCCAATGAGATTGGCCTCTTTGGGCGTGTTATTGGGCTCGACTTCAACCTCGACGGGCACAGGCCGACTGTGCCAGCGCCACCAGAACACACCGCCCAAGGTCGCAAGGATCAGCAGCGGCGCCACCGTCGCGCCAATCCACCGACGCCGCTTGAGAGCCCGCTCCCAGCCATCGATGTCCTCACGACTTAGCCGCTGGGCCTCGGCGGTATCTGGATCGGGCCGATCCGACTGACGCTGGCCGTCAGCGCGCGGCGCAGCGACGGGCACAGGCACCGACTGCCCAGCGAGGCGCAGTGCGTCGGCGAGATCTTCGATGGTCTGATAGCGGGCCTCGCGCTCTTTGGCCATGGCGCGCGCAATGATCCGATCGACCTCTGGCGGGAACTGCAGATCGGGTCGTCTCACCGTCGGTGGTACGATGTTTTCGGTGAGATGCTGCGTCAGCACCGCCACCGGCGTGGGCGCGGAAAACGGCGGTTGGCCAGTCACCATGCGATACATCAACGCCCCGAGGCTGTAGATGTCCGAGCGACCGTCAGCCTCCTCGGCGCGGATCTGCTCCGGGCTCATGTAAAACGGCGTCCCCACCAGCGAGCCCCGCGCCGTGACCTGATTGGCCTCCTCGCGATCACGCAGCTTGGCGAGGCCAAAATCGACCACCTTCACCTGGTCCCGCCCTTCGCGGCTACGCGACAGCAAGAGGTTCTCCGGCTTGATGTCGCGGTGAACGATGCCAAGCTCGTGCGCCTCGGACAGCGCCTCGCACACCGACATCACGATGCCGCGCGTGCGTTCCCAGCTCATCGGCCCGTCGCGCCGCAAGAGCGATCCGAGATCTTCCCCGCGCACGAGCTCCATGACCAGATAACTGAGGCCGCGCGAACGACCGAAGTCGAACACCTGCACCGTATTGGGGTGCGACAGCTTCGACACTGCCTCCGCCTCACGCTGAAACCGCGCTCCCACCTCGGGATCGTTGGTCAGCGTCGGGTGTAACACCTTCATGGCCGCGCGCTTGCCCATCGCCAGATGCTCGACCTGGTACACCGCCCCCATTCCACCCTGGCCGAGCCGCTCCATCACCTTGTAGCGCCCGTCGATGGTCTGGCCGACCAACGGATCGAGATCTTCCGATTCCCCCGGTTCCTCCCGTCGCATATCCGACCCGCAGCGCCCACAAAACCGCAAATCGTCGTCGTCGTATTCCGCCTCGCAGCGGGGGCACGCGATCAAGGCTTCCCCGACGGCATGACCTTTTGGGCCTTTTCGAAAGCCGAGCGAATCTTGGGCGAGACGGTGGCCTCGTCGAGAACCAGGTCGGGGCGGCGCGACAACACCTCCTGAAACGCCCCCACCGCCAATTCTTCCATTCCGAGGGCGACATAGGCGAAAGCCTTGAGCCGGAAGATCTCAGCGAGCTGGGCCTCGGACGGATCCTCGGCGGTGAGGAGCTTGTCGAGCTGCGCCGGCACCTCCGCATAACCGCCCTCACGATAGGCCCGCTCAGCCTCTTTGAGGCTCGCGCCCACCCGCGTCGCCAGCTCTTGCTCGCGCGCCTGCGCCACCAAGGCCGGCGCCGGCTCCAGCGTCGGCCGGGGCGGAGCCGTTTCCTTGGGCGGCATCACGGCCACCTTCAAGCGCGCCGCACGAATGTGGACATGCCCGATCGGCACCACGACTTTGTCGCCCTTGTTGAGCTGCGGAAACGGCCGAAAGTTGAAATCTTGCAACAGCTTGGCCTTGCTGGTGTCGCCATAAAACGCCCGCGACACGGCCTGCAAAGACTCTGAAGCCTCGGCCTTGTGTACATGCTGAAACGGGATGACCAGCTCCTGTCCTTCTTTCAGCTTGTCGGTGACCTTGAGTCCGTTGAGCTGCGCCAGCTGCGGCGCACGCCTCTTGTCCTCGAGAAATCGCTGCGCCAACGCCTCGAGCGTATCGCCCCTCTTCAGCTTGTACGTCACCGCCGTCGGAATTTTCACCTTTTGGCCAGCACGCAGCTTCACGTCTTTGCCGACGCCGTTGCCCTCGGCCAAGAGCAGCGCCAAGCTGCGGTTTCCGTAAAAATCGGCGGCGATGGTCTCGGCCGTATCACCCGCCTTGGCCACATACATGACCACCCGCGCCTCAGCAACGCCGCCACCAACCCACCCCACCAACCACGCCGTTGTCGCCAGCCTCGTCGCCAGCTTCATCGTTTGGCCAACGACACACGCAGTGTCTCGGTCACGTCGCGGCGGATCCGCACCGTCCTCGTCTCCACGTCAAAATGCGGATTGCGGAGGCGCACCTCGTGCGTCCCCTCGGGGATCGACAGCGGCTTGGCAAACGGAGTGATCTCCACGAGCTTGCCATCCACCCAGACCTCGGCCCACGGATCGACGTAGATCTTCAGAAAGCCAGGCGGCGGGGGAGGCGGCGCAGCCACACCCACAGCGACGGAAATAGGTGCAGCGACGCCGATCTGCGATGCGTGCAAAAACGCCAGCACGATCACCATCGCGCCCAAGATCGACGCATGCAACGTCCACAACTTTCGCCCAGCCGGCCAGGCCAACATGCCGCCGCCGAGTGCGTTGGTCATCGGCGACTTGTAGCCGCCGGCGATGGCAGGGTGCAGCTGCGCATCGGCCTCCACGTCGGTGAGCACTTTGA
>Ga0209724_1001606_pt1:12500-20400 | contig 20400 bp, 11 predicted proteins | sample grotaG_FD_184143 | JGI IMG/M metagenome (GOLD analysis project Ga0209724, IMG submission 184143) | Glacier valley bacterial and archeal communities from Borup Fiord, Nunavut, Canada, to study Microbial Dark Matter (Phase II) -... | ecosystem: Environmental > Aquatic > Freshwater >...
GGCTCGAGGATCGCGAGCAAGGGATCTCGTACACCGAGTTTTCGTACATGCTGATCCAGGCGTACGACTTTTTACATCTGCATCGCACCCACGGTTGTCGACTCCAGGTCGGTGGCAGCGACCAGTGGGGAAATATTATCGCCGGCATCGATCTCATTCGTCGGGAGGAGAAGGCCGAGGCGTTTGGGCTGACCATGCCGCTCGTCATGACTGCGGCCGGACACAAATTCGGCAAAAGCGAGAAGGGAACGATCTGGCTCGACGCCGAGCGGACCAGTCCCTACGAGCTCTTTCAGTTTTTTCTGCAGGTCGAAGACCGCGATGTCGGGCGATTCTTGCGCTATTACACGTTTCTCGACGAGGCGCGGGTCACCGAGCTCGACGGAATGGTGGTTGCCGCGCCCGAAAAACGCGAGGCGCAGCGGGTGCTGGCCCGCGAGGTGACGACGTTGGTGCATGGCGCTGACGAGTGCGCACGGGCGGAAGCCGCGGGGCAGGCGCTCTTTGGCGGAGATCTCTCCGGGCTCGACGCACGCACCATCGAGTCGGTGTTCGCCGATGCGCCATCGACGGAGATCGCGACCGATGCGGCTTCGTTGTCGCTTTCGTTGGTGGATCTCTTGGTGCAGACGGCACTGGCGGGCGGCAAGGGCGCAGCGCGGCGCGATATCGAGGGCGGCGGGATCTACGTCAACAACGCCAAGATCGCCGACGCAGCGACGACGCTGGGCGGGAAAGACGTCTTACATGGCCGGTTTGTGGTCTTGCGGAAGGGAAAGCGGAGCTACCACCTCGTGAAGCTGAAGGCTTAGGCGGCGGGCGGCGCTGGGGGAGCGCCCTTGTTGCCGGTGAAGAATTTCTTGATCGCTGCGAAGGCGCCGGCGATACCGACGAGGATCAGCTTCCAGAACTTGGCGAGCAGGCCAATCTTGACCAGCTTGGCGACTCCGAGGCCGCCGAGCACGAGTCCGACGAGGCCATATTCGGCGACTTTGTCGCCCTTGGACTTGTCGAAGTCTTCGTAGCGCGCACCCTGGCGGAAGGTGGTGGCGGCCAGCAGCTTCGATGCGATGGGCTTGTCTTGCGCGAAACGCTCGGGACCGGTCACGAGGTTGAGAGCGACATAGCCCCGGCGGCCGAGGATGCGGGTGTTGTAGTTGATCGATTTGCCTTCTTTGTCACCGACGGTGAGGCCCCAGATCACGTGGTGCAGCGCCTTGTCGTAGTGCGGCGGCTCGGCCCACTTCTCGATGGTGAGCGCGGTGAAGCCTTTTTCGACGCGCTGCTTGTTGGCCTGCTCCTGGCCTTCGCGGAAGGACTTGATGAGATCGTCTGCGTCGATCTTTTCGTCGTCTTTGACATAGCCGACGCCGTCATAGTCGATGACCACGAAATAGTTCTGCGTCTCGTCCTTGGGGGCGATGACACCGACGAGGTTGGTGTTGTGGAAGCTGCCGAGCTTCTGGAGAAGCTTGTCGGCCTGCGGCATGCCGAGGAACAGGTATTCCTCGGGCAGTGTGAGATCCAGCTCGTGACCGAGATTGACCTTGGTGGGGCCAGCGGTCCACTGGAACTCCGAGGGTGGTGGCGCGGGTGCGGCGGATGGCGCTGGTGCCGGGGGTTTACCGCCAGCGAGGGCTGTGCCAGCAAGTGCAGATGCAGCGGCGACGAGAGCCAAGGCGCAGAAGTGAGCCGATCGCTGAGCGAGCCGAAGGCGAGCTGTGTGCGGAAGGCTCACGCGCAACGATGTTTTGGTCGTCATCTCCGTGCGGTATCACACTGGTCAGACCGGCAGCCAGCACAAAATGCGAAGCTGTTTATTTAGCGTAGTCCACCGAGCGGGTCTCGCGGATGACGCAGACGCGGATCTGGCCAGGGTAGGTGGCTTCGTTTTCGATGCGCTTGGCGATCTCTTTGGACAACAGCACGGCCTGGTCGTCGTTGACCTGGGAGTTTTCGACGAGGACACGGAGCTCGGAGCCCGCCGAGATGGCGAAAGCCTTCTGAACGCCGGCGAAGGACTCCGCCAGCTTCTCGACGTCGTACAGACGCTGGACGTAAGACGCGAGCAGCTCTTGGCGGGCGCCGGGACGCTGACCGGACAGCACGTTGGCGGCATCGACGATGTGCGAAAGGACCGAGCTTGGTGGCTCGTCGCCGTGATGCTCGGCGATGGCAGCGACGACAGCGGGTGGCTCGGCGAATTTTTTCGCGAGCTGGGCACCGACGATGGCGTGCGAGCCTTCGACCTCTTGATCGAGGCTTTTGCCAATGTCGTGGAGCAGGCCCGCGCGGCGCGCTTGTTTGACATTGAGGCCAAGCTCGGCGGCCATGATGCCCGCCAGATGGGCCACCTCGATGGAGTGTGCGAGAAGGTTTTGCGCATAAGACGACCGGAATTTGAGTCGACCGACGGCGCGGATGAGCTCGGGATGGACCTTGTGCAGGCCCAGATCGAACACGGCCTGCTCGCCCGCCTGCTTGCACTGCTGTTCGACCTCTTCGGTACATTTCTGGACGACTTCTTCGATGCGCGTGGGGTGGATGCGTCCGTCGGCGATGAGGCGCTGGAGGGCCAACTTGGCGATCTCGCGGCGCACCGGATTGAAGCAGCTGATGATGACTGCCTCCGGGGTGTCGTCGATGATCATGTCGATGCCGGTGGCGGCCTCGAGGGCGCGGACGTTGCGACCTTCGCGGCCGATGATGCGGCCCTTGAGGTCGTCCGACGGGAGCTGGACCACGGAGACCGTGCGCTCTCCGACGTACTCGCCGGCGTAGCGCTGGATGGCGGTGCCCAAGATACGCTTCGATTTTTCTTCGGCCTCGGCGTGCGCGGCCTCTTCGATGCGACGGACCTCGGCTGCGGCTGCGGCGCGGGCGTCGTTGGCGACCTGGGCCATGAGCTCTTTTTGAGCGTCGGCGGCGCTCATGCCGGCGAGCTTTTCGAGCTTCAGCTTGGACTGATCGAGGAGATCTTGGGCTTTTTTCGCGGTGGCGTCGGCGGCGTCGGCGCGGCTGGCCAGGCTCTTCTCTTTGCGGTCGATGTCTGCGTCGCGTGCGGCGATGGCGCCTTGCGACTTGGCGAGATCTTCTTCGCGACGGCGGAGCTCGACCTCGGTCTTGTGGAGCTGCTCTTTGCGCTCGCGGAGCTCCCGTTCGGCGTCGGCGGTGAGCTTCAACGACAGCTCTTTGGATTCGAGCTGGGCGGCGCGCTTGATCTCGGTCGCTTCACCGCGCGCTGCGTCGAGGAGCTTGGTGCGCTCGGCCTCGGCGACCTGGGGCTGCCCGCCGCCGCCGAAGACCACGCGGCCGAGGAGCGCGCCGATGATGAGGGCGGCTGCGCAAAGCGCAGCGCCGATGATGACAGTCAAAGAGATCCTCCAGGAGAATGTATGTGTGGGCGCGCGCCAGTGGGGAACGCACCGTCGGGGGTGACGATGAAGTCGAGCGTTTGGTCGTGATCGTCGACGGGGATGTGCGGTAACAACTGAAAGGAGTGGGCGACGCCGATGCGGGGTACCGACGGGGCCTGGCGGAGCGCGGCGTCGTAGTATCCGCCACCTTGTCCGAGCCGGTGACCTTGGCGATCAAAGCCGAGGCCGGGCACGATCACTGCGGCCGCGTCGGATAGCGGCACCCTTGGCGCGCCTTCGGCGGGCTCGAGAACTCCGAAGCGCGCGGGGCGCAAGGCGGCGCGGCCGTCGACGCGGTGAAAAGCGAGCAGGGGTGGGATCTTGGACTGGATGCGTGGGTAGAGCGCCGGGCCCGAGGCGGCGCCATCGACTTCCAGCTCGCCGTCGACGCCGGCATAGACGGCCAGCTCGCCCTTGGGCATGAGCCAAGCCCGTAAAATACCGACCACGGCGTCGGAGGCCTGGCGCACGAGAGCTCGCGACAGCGCCCGACGGGCCTGTCGTAGGCGCAGCCGAAGCCGAGCCTTTTCATCGAGAATCTCGCGATCGCGGTCCACCAGCTCACCTCGGAGCTGGGGTCGGTGCATCAACGTGCGCGAAAAAGGGTCGTCAGCCTTCGCATCCCCGAATGGCAGGAGTTGGCAACATGCGAAAGACCACGCGGAGTTGTGCGTGTCTGAGGGCTCTCTTTGTTCTTGTGGGCGCGACGATGATGAACACCTGCCCCAGGGCAGATGGGAATGTCCGGCCGATGACACTCGTCATGAGCCGGTTCCTTCGGGTGCGGTGCGCATGGTCATACCGTCGACCAGTTCGCGCAGCGCGTGAGAGCGGGCACGCACTTTTGCGCGCAGCTCCCGTCGACCAGCGCGCTCGCGTTCGAGCTCGTCGGCCAGTTGCAACGCGGCCAGCACCGCCAAGGACTGGTGTGGCGCGGTCTTCGATCCCCGTTGGAGCTCCCGCATCTTGCCGTCGACCACCTCGGCCAGGCTGGCGACGTACGACTCCGGCGCATCGCTGCGCAGGGTGTACTTCTGACCCAGGATCTGGACGTGGACCGAGCGTTTCAAGGAGCCCCCAAAGACTAAAGCGAATCAAAGGCAGATCTCAGAAGCTCCCCACGATACAAGGCCGTCACGGAATCGGCAAGACCTCGGCGGCGACGGTGAGGTTGGTCTGACGGTCGAGAAAGGCCCTCAGCTCGGCCGCGGGGGCATCGGCGCCGGGCAAGGTGACGCGCTCGAGCGGCCACCAGCGCACGCTGTCGTCGTCGCTGGAGCTGGCCAGGCTGTGGCTGTCGGGCGAAAAGGCCAACGCCTTGACCGCCGCAGAGTGGCCGCGAAGTAGCCGAGGTGCGCCACCTGCTTCGAGGTCGAAGACGCGGATGACCTGGTCGCTGCCTCCAGAGGCCACGCGGCGGCCATCTGGTGAAAAGACGACCGCCTTGATGCCGCCTGTATGCTCGCCGAGCACCTGTGAGTGGCCGGTGGCGACCTGCCAGAGACGGACCATGCGGTCTTGTGAGACCGAGACGAGGAGGTGTCCGTCGGGCGAGAAGGCGACGTCTTTGACGACGTCTTCGTGGCCCTTGAGGGTGCGGCTTTGGTGGGTGGCGACATCCCAGATGTGGATCTCGTTGTCCTCACCGGCCGAGACCAGCAATTTGCTGTCGGGACTGAAGCGTACCAGGCGGACGATGGCGTGCTTGCCGACGAGGAGCTGGCCTTTGCCGGTGTGCGCGTCCCAGATGCCCACCTTGCCGTCGGCGGTGCAAGAGGCGACGAGCGTGCCATCTGGGGAAAAGGCGACGCCACGGAGCTCGTCGCTGTGCGGGACCGTCCAAAGTGGCGTGCCGACGGGGAGCTGCCAGGCGCGTAGCGTTTTGTCCTGGCTTCCAGTGATGAGGATGGTGCCGTCGGGGGAGAAGGCGATGCTGCGCACGGTGCCGCGGTGGCCGATAAGGGTGCGCGAGTCGCCGCTCGTGAAGTCCCACAGTCGGACGGTCTGGTCGACGGAGCCGGAGGCGACGGTGTGGCCGTCAGGGCTCCAGGCGAGTGCGTGGACCTTGCCGGTGTGGCCGGCTAGCAAACGGCTTTGCCCGTCGGGGAGCGACCACAGACGTACGGTGCGATCGTCGCTGCCAGAGGCGATGCCTTTGCCGTCAGGGGCGTAACGGAGATAGTCGATGTCGTCGGTGTGGCCGCGTAGGACCCGGGAGACGCCACGGCGAACGGCTTCTTCGAGGATGGTGCGGACGCGCTCTCCGACGGTAGAGGCGGCGGTCAGCTCTTTCAGCCAGGCCAGCGACAGCGACGGGTCTTTATCGAGCGCCTGGCGGGCCTGGCTGAGCATGAGCTCATCGGCGCGAAGCAGGGCGCGATGCTCGGCGGCCTCGGCCTTGGTGCGGGCGTCGACGGCGGAGCGGCGCGCTTCGTTGGCGCGATCACGCTCGACGACGATGCGGCGTACGCTGAAGGCGCCGATGGTGGCCAGAAGGGCCAGCGCCGAGCCGATGACCAACAGGACGGCGCGATTGCGGCGGGCCCAGCGACGGAGGATCTGGGCGCGGCTGTAGTGGTGCGCCTTGACCAGTTGACCGGTTTGAAAGCGGCGTAGATCGGCGGCGAGCTCGGAGGCGGTAGGGTAGCGGTCGTCGAGGCTGGCGGCCATGGCGCGGCGGACCACGGCGCACAGATCGGGAGGCGCGGCTGGGGCCAGGCTCTCGACGGTGGCTGGTGGACCACTCAGCACAGCGACGAGGACATCTTCGGAGGAGCGGCCGCGGTAGGGTGCGCGACCAGTTAGCACACTGTAGAGGATGGCGCCGATGGCATAGACGTCGGCGCGCTCGTCGACGGTGTCGCCGCGGGCTTGCTCCGGCGGCATGTATGTGGGCGTGCCCAGCACCGAGCCGACCTGCGTGAGCGAGCCCATGTTCTTGGAGTCGGCTTCGTCGGTGGCTGGCAGCGGGTCCGGCTGGGTATCGGCAGCGAGGCCATCGGGCTGCGGGCGAAGCTGGCTGGGCTGCGACGGCAGCTCGCTCACCTGATCGAGATCTTTGGCGAGGCCCCAGTCGATGACCACTGTTTCGCCGAAGTTGCCGACGAGAATGTTACCCGGCTTCAGATCGCGGTGAATGATGCGCTGCGAGTGCGCGTAGGCCAGTGCGTCGGCGGTGGCGATGACGTTGGGCAAAAGCGCCAGGCGATCGTCGAGTGTTTTCTTCTGACCGATCACCACGTCGAGCGACAGGCCGCGCACCATCTCCATGGCGTAGAACGGCTCGCCCGACGGCCACAGGCCTGCCTCGTAGACGCGGACGATGTTGGGGTGCTGGAGCTTGGCCGTGATGAGGGCTTCGCGCTCGAAGCGGCGCGAGTCTACGCTGCTGTCGAGGAGCTCTTTGACCGCGACCCAGCGACGGAGACGGCGATCGCGGGCGACCACGATGCGGCCCATGCCGCCGCGCGCGACCTCCATGCTGCGCTGATACAACGAGCTTGGGACCTCCAGGAACGGGAGGTCGTCTTCATCCGCCGCCATTATTGCTCGGAACCCTGAGAGGGTTCCGAACCTCCCGCTACGCTGTTCGGCGAAGCCTCACGCTCCGCGTTCTTGGGCTGATCAGCCACGGGAGGCGTGGGTCACTTGCAGAAGCAGGTGTTGTTTGGGGCCCGTAGGTCTTGGACGTACGGCGCGAGGCAAATGCTGGGCGAGTTGGTACGCCAGTTGATGCAGCACCGTTCGCCTTTGCCGCCGCAGGCGGTGCAGTTGGTGGAGTTTTGCAAGCAGCGGGTGTCGGGGGCGGTGCAGGTGGTGTTGGGCGCGGTGCCGCAGCAGACCTGGCCGAGGCCGCCACAGGTGCCCGCGCCGCAACTGCCATTGACGCAGGTGGTGGCGCCACAGGTGGCGCCATTGGCGGCGCAGGTACCTGCAACGCAGCAGCCGCCAGCGCCGCAGCGGTTGCCATCGCAGCAGGCTTCGCCGGCCCCGCCGCACGACTGGCAGGTGTTGTTGGGGATGCCGGAATTCGGCATGCACTGGGTGCTGGGGGCGGTGCACACCGACGGTGCACCGGGGGTGAATGAGGTGAGGCAGCAACCCGCGCCTGCGCCGCCGCAGCCGCAGGCACCTTTGTCGCCACAGGTGCCGTAGAGGCCGGTGCAAGAATCGCCTTTGTTGACGCAAACTCCCGTCGGTGCGCAGCAGCCGGCGCTACATGTGGAATCGGGACAGCAGGGCTGACCCGCGCCGCCGCAGTCCTTGCAGTTGCCGTCGGTACAAATGCCTCCGACACGACAGGAGTTGCCACTCTGGCTGCAGACGCTGTTGGTGCAGCAGCCGCCACCCTGGCAGGTATCGCCGTTGGTGCAGCAGGGTTGGCCGGGTCCGCCGCACGTGGAGCAGATGTTGGCGGCAGTACAGGCGGCGCCGCCTTGGCACGCTGCGCCTGGACAGCAGGTCTGGCCGGCGGTGCCGCACAG
>Ga0209724_1001607_pt1 | contig 20392 bp, 16 predicted proteins | sample grotaG_FD_184143 | JGI IMG/M metagenome (GOLD analysis project Ga0209724, IMG submission 184143) | Glacier valley bacterial and archeal communities from Borup Fiord, Nunavut, Canada, to study Microbial Dark Matter (Phase II) -... | ecosystem: Environmental > Aquatic > Freshwater > Ice > Glacier ...
GCCATCGGCGCCGTCCTCGTCAAACACGATGCGGTGCGCGCCCTGTTCGACAATGGTTGGCTCCACCTGTTTGCCATGGACGAGCGCGGTTGCCTCGCGTGGCGCTATGCCCGCGGCGCATGGGAACGAAGGCCGACTAGTTCGAGCAGTCACGCAGGGCTGCTGACCAGGTGAGCGGCGCAGCGGCAATGCAAGGAGGCAAGGATGATTGGTCATGCGAAAGCGGTAGAGGACAAGATCGACCGGCACATCGCTTGGGCGCTGTCTCATCCCGGCCTACCCGCTTGGATGAAAGCGGCGTTGCGCGCCTCGCTCGAGCAGCATCCGGTCGAGGCCGCCAACCATGCCGAGACCCTGCGATGCCTGTTAGCGGCGCGCGCAGCGACATGGGCAGAGCGTGAATTGTAAAATGCGCCTTGCCCCTCCTTTCGTCGACTTTGGCGTGGTTTGGGATTGGCCAAAGGCTGAAGCATCAGCGCAATGCGCAACCGACCGGGCTTACGGGTAACATTGTCGAGGAAGCTGGCGGCGACGGCGACGAGCCATATACAAGCTCGATGAGGCGACTGCGGCACCGTCGCTGCTTGCCCCCCAACGGCACCGTCTTAATCTGGCGCCATGACGAAACGAACGGCTCCCACAGACGCGGCAGATGTAATTGTCGCCGACGACATGCAGCTCATTGTCAAAGACAAGCGAGATGTTTGGCGTGCGAGCAATGCAAAGGCTCGCCGGCGCCAGCGCCGCTATACCAAGTTGCTCACTGCACATCTGATGCGGGTCGGGTCCGATACAGTCGACCGCGACGACATCAGTGGAGAACCGTTCGAGTCTGAGGATCGAGGCACGGACTAGCAAACGCGATCAGGTTTTGCAGAGACCAGCTGCGCGAGGCCGATCTGGCTCCAGCGGCGATAACGCAACTCTACGGGAGCGAAGCGCTGTGCCAAGATAGCATCATGGAGATTGCGGTTATCGGGGCGGGGATCGCCGGCCTCGCCTGTGCCGAGCGGCTGGGGTCGGCAGGCTACCGGGCGACGCTGTTCGACAAGAGCCGGTCTGCCGGCGGGCGGCTGGCGACCCGGCGGCTGCAGACGCCGCTCGGGCCGACGCAGTTCGACCACGGCGCCCAGTACTTCAAGGCAAGCACCGCGCAGTTCGCTGCCCGTATCGAGCGATGGCGCGCCGCCGGCTTAGTTCTACCGTGGCCGGCTGCCGGACCGGATGCTTGGGTCGGCGTGCCGGAGATGAAGGCTCCGGCGACGGCAATGGCGGCAACTTGCAACGTCTATTGGTCATCGAGAATCGACGCAGTGCACAGCCTCGACGGACGCTGGCGGCTGTCCGGCGACGGCCTTGTGACCGATACGTTCGATCATGTGGTGATCGCCCTGCCATCCGAGCAGGCCGCAGCGTTGTTGGCGCCGTGCCACGCCTTGTTCGCCGCCCAGACGACAGCGGTTGCCTCGTTGCCATGCTGGACCGTGATGCTGGCGTTCTCCGACCGCATCCCGATTGCTGCCGACACCGTACGCAACGAGGGTTTGATCGGATGGGCCGCGCGCGACTCCGCCAAACCGGGACGTGGTGGCATCGAGTCGTGGGTGGTCCAGGCGAGCGCACCATGGTCGACGGCGCACCTCGACGATCCGGCCGACGCCGTCGTTGTGGCACTTTCCGAAGCGCTGGGGCGGACGGCGAAAGCTGCGCTGCCGCCGGTTGTTGCCGGGGTCGCGCACCGCTGGCGATACGCACAATCGGGCTCGCTTGGCGAGGATTGCCTGTGGGATGCAGCGGCCGGGATCGGCGTTTGCGGCGACTGGTTGATCGGACCGCGCGTCGAGGCGGCTTGGCTTTCCGGTACGGCGCTCGCCGATCAAATAATCGGCAGCGCGGATAAGGAATGAGGTCGTGAATCCGCCAGCATCTGTGTAGCGACCACCCGTCTTGAGCGACGCCTTAAACCCGGGTGTTGATATATGACACCAACGACTGATTCTCCTCGATGTGACGATCGATCCTCGCGCGGACGACATCCCGGACGCTGATGATTCCGACGAGCGCGCCTTCGTCGAGCACCGGGAGGTGACGGAAATAGCCCCGGTCCATCAGTTCCATGGCCTCGTTGATCGTGCACTTCGGCGTGACTGTGGTAACATTGGCGGTCATCACGTCACCGGCATTCACCTTGTGCAACTCGGGCCCCTTGGCTGCGAGCGCCTTGACGACGTCACGCTCGCTGACGATGCCAGCGAGATTACCGGTATCGTCGAGCACGAGTACCGCGCCGATGCGTCGCGAAGCGATGGTGGCGACAAGCTCCATCAACGGTGTGTCGGGAGTTACCGAGATGATCGTATTGCCCTTCTCGCGAAGGATCGATGCAACGGTCATTTTTGATCTCCTGAAACGCTCGGCATGATTCTTCGTCGGCAGGCGGTCGTCGTCTGGCCGATATGCGTGGCCAGCTGCAACGGCGCTGCTCGCTGTCGTCGCGATTGGACGACAGTGCAACGCCGCGGCTGGCGATCAGCCCGCACGCGCCACCGCAATCATCATCTCGTTGCGGCGCATGAACCACAACACCCACGGCGGATCATATTGCGCGAGCGCGGGTGGGCCGATCGGCCGCAGGTGCTGCTCCGTGATGAAGCGCTGCAGCGCCAGCGTCTGCGCCGCGACGTCGTCCTGTCCGGCCAGCCCGCTGAAGCGGACGACCGCCAACCGCGCAGCAGACTGGGCGCGGAGCTGTACCTTGGGATCGTTCGGCCGCGGCAGGCTATCGAGCGTCGAGCCGTGCGGCATGACGAACCGGACGATCCAAGCCCCGCCGGCGCCGGTTTGCACGACGGGGGCGGTCATGGCGATCGACTCGCCGGCGGCCGGCGACTGCACGACCGGCGCCGTCATGGCGATCTTGCGGCTGCGCGTGTTGCCGCCAAAGATATAGCCGGCGAGTATTCGGAAACCCTTGCTGGCTGCCGCCCTGCGGTCGCCGGTGACCGCGACTTCTGCGACCACCAGCGCCGGATAGTCGCGCAGCTCAAACGCACCCTGCGTCAGCTGAACGGTGTACGGCGGCTCTTCAGTGGCCATGGCAGGCTTTCCCGGCAAAAGGGCGAGCGCGACGGCAAACAGCGCGAACCTGATCACGGTACCCCAATCCTGTCGTGAAGCCGTTTGTTTACTGCGCGCTGCCAGCGTTTAACAGTCGGCGCGACAATCCGGACACCGGCCAGCCCAGTGCACGGGCCTTTCCGTGTCCGTCTATCGCGCAGTCCGAGCGCGCTTCACATGAGGAGCGAGCATTGTGGCCGCGTGATCGACGCGTCGCGCGTGGTCGGAACGAGCGAGGCCAGCCATCCGCCAACGGATTGTTGCCCCGCGACGAGGTCGTCGCGGAGCTCGAACTGCAAGCAAAAGCTTCGACGACGCGACGCTTATTGCCAGACGCTGACCCGCTGATTGGGCGGCAGATACATCGCGTCTCCCGGCTTCACGGCGAACGCTTGGTACCAGGGCCCGAAGTTGCGGAGGATGCCGTTAACGCGGTACTTGTCGGGTGAATGCGGGTTACTAAGCAGTTGTTGGCGTACCGCCTCGTCGCGCTGCTTGCCCTGCCAGGCATGGGCGTAAGCGAGAAAGAAGCGCTGGTCGCCGGTCATTCCGTTCAACATTGGCGGTTCGCCGTGGCGAGCCACATAGTGGCGATAGGCAGCATAGGCGGTTTCAAGTCCTCCCAGATCGGCCAGATTCTCGCCAAGCGTTAGCCGCCCCTTGATCTTCACGCCGACAATGGGCTCATACTGGTCGAACTGTCCCGCCAGCCTGTCGGCTTGCACGGTGTATTGGGCCGCGGTCTCCTTGCTCCACCAATCATGCAAGCGACCTTTCTCGTCGAACTGCCGACCCTCGTCGTCAAAGCCGTGCCCCATTTCGTGCCCGATCGTGGTCGCGCCCGTCTCGGCGTAGTTGACCGCTGGGTCGGCGTTCGCGTCGAAGAAGGGTGGCTGCAGGATCGCTGCCGGCAGCGTGATCTGATTCATCGTCGGATCGTAGTATGCGTTCACCGTCTGCGGGGTCATTTGCCAAAGGCCACGGTCGACCGGCTGGGGAAAGCGCTGAAGCTGCAGCCGCCACTGGAAGTCGGCGACGGCCAGATTGTTTGCGAGCGGATCAGTCCGGCTGATGGTCAGCGTCGAATAGTCGATCCACTTTTTGGGATAGCCGACCCTGGGATCGAAGGTTGCCAGCTTGGCGAGCGCGGCCTTGCCGGTCGCATCGTCCATCCACTTCGCGGCCAGGATCTTGTCTTTATAAGCCGCCTGCATGTCGGCGACGAGCTCATCGGCCTTGGCCTGTGTCGCTGGTGACCAATATTGCTGTACATAGATTGCGCCGACTGCTTCGCCCAGCGCGCCGTCGATCAGCGCTATGCCGCGCTTCCAGCGCGCGCGCTGCTCGGGCACGCCGCGCAAAGTCTTGAAATAGAAGTCGAAATTTGCCTGGTCGAGCGCCTTGGGCAGGAACGGTGCAGCGTCGGAGATGAACCGCGCCGTCATCCACTCCTTCCAAGTTGACAACGGCACGTCGCCCAGCCGCTTCGACGCGGCCGCGACAGCGCTCGGCTCCGACACATTGACCTTTGCCACCATGCCCAAGCCCTTGACGGCGAGAGTCGGCGTCCACTCCATCTCGGGCGCAAGCTGGGTCAGTTCCGCGGCCGTCATCGGATTGTGCGTCTTGACCGGATCGCGTCGCTGCTCCGGCGTCCATTGGTCTCTGCTCAGCCGTGTCTCCAGCGCAATGATACGATCCGCCTTGGCGGCCGCGTCCGGCACGCCCGCCAGTTCCTGTAACTTGGTCAGATAGTCGCGGTACGCGCGACGGATCGCGTCGTACTTCTCGCCGGTCAGCAGGTAGTAATCGCGCGTCGGCAGCCCGAGCCGCGCCTGCCCGGCATCGGCCATGTAGCGCGTCGGGTCGTCGGCGTCGGTCGAAATGTCTATGTGCACCGGCGAGGGATAGCCCGGCCGCATCATCAGCTGGATCAGCTGCGGCCGCGTCCGCACCGCGTCGATCCGGGCGAGCCACGGCTTGAGCGGACGGAGCCCGCGCGCCTCGATCGCCGGCTCGTCCATCCACGCGGCGTAAAAGTCTCCGACCTTCTTGGCCGTCGGCGTCGGCGCCCGGGTGGCCGACTGCTCGACGATCCGGCGCACTTGGGCCTCGATTTCGTCGGGCAAGTCGTAGTTGTAGCCCGCACCCACCTTGTCCGCCGGTATGGGGTGATCGCGCAACCAGGTGCCCAGCGCAAAAGCGTAGAAGTCGTCGCCCGGTTTCACGCTTCTGTCCATGTTCTGAAGCTCAAGCCCCCAAGGCTGATAGCGCGGCGCATCGGTCTGGGCGGCGAGCAACGCAGGCACGGAGCCAAGCACGAGAGCAAAGAGAGCGGTAAGGCGCATGGTGGACTCCGGAGCAGATCGGCGGGCCATTGTACTAAGCTCACCGGCAACCGGCCGCCAAGCTGAACTCGCACGACTGCGTCACATTCGACACAAACGGCACGGTTACCCTGATCGGCGCGCGGCGGCACGGAAGCCACCGGTCGTCGGCGCCTCGTGCTGCTGTTCAGCCGCCTCCGCCGCGGTACCTGCAAGACGCTATCGGACCACGATGAACGGATGGCGGCTTCGGGTAGGCGCTTGGGTTGCTCCTAATGTCTGGATGTGGGTCTTCCAGCCCCAGGATGTCGCAGAACATAAATCTGGCCTTTGCCAAGGTCGACCGGTCGCCTGCTGTGCGTTAGGTTGCCGTCATGCCGAAGCGACTCTGGTCATCGAAGCTGCCGGTCGCGCCGCCGAGCGTCCCGGCGTTGTGGGTCGGCGCGACGCTGCTTCTGTGGGCGCTCTACGCATTTGTCTTCGTCGAGACTGCGGGCTCCCCGATCGGCTCGGCGGCGATTGACGCCGCCGCCAACGTCGTGCCGCTGGCCATGCTGGCGGCAGCGGTCCACGCGCTTCTAAAGGCGCATGTCATGGCGCGGCCGGTGCCGATGCAGATGATCGCCCACGCCGGGCTCGCCGTCGCGTTCGCTACGACGTGGTATGCGCTCGTTCTTGTGATGCTCGCCTTCTTCGCCGGCGTGCGCGGTCGCGGCTTCGCCGTGTCGGGCTTTTCCGGTCCGGCGTTTACGTGGCAGGTGTTCCAGGGGCTAGTGCTTTACGCAACGATTGCCGCAACCTGCTATGCGACGCGCGGCGGGCGCGAAGCCGCCAGCGTGACGATCGTCAGCACGCCGCCGCTCGAACGTTACCTGACGCGTACCGGCGACGAGATCGTCCCGATCAACGTGCGCGAGATTGTCAGCATCACCGGCGCGCAGGACTATGCCGAGGTCGCGACCCTGTCCGGCCGCCATCTCGTCCGGATGAGCCTCGCCGAATTCGAGCGCCGCCTCGATCCGCAGCGCTTCGTCCGGATCCACCGGTCGACGATTGTCAACTTCGACCACTTCGCGCGCGCCGAGCCTGCGGGCGGCGGCCGGATGCTCGCCCACATGGCCAACGGTGACGTTGTGCAGGTCAGCCGGGCGGGGGCGCAGACGCTGCGGGCGCTGATCGTCTAGTCGGCCCGCCGGTCGCGGTAACGGACCGTTCGCCTGCGCCGTGTGTCCGTTGGCGGCTTTTTCCGCCGCGGTCGCTCCAAATCTGTGACCTCCCCGACCTTGGTCTTTGGAGGTAACGATGCGTTTTGCTCTGATTCTCTCATGTTTGCTCGCCGGTACCGCCCAAGCGGAACCGCGGCTGATCGTTCCAGCCGATCTGACCGCGCCCGCTCCTGCGCCGATCGTACTGGAGGGCGCAGCGCCCGGCGCGACGGTCACGATCACCACCGAACGGCCTAGCAGCGACGGCACGAAAACTTATTTCGCCAGCGCCAGCTTCGTCGCCGACGCCGCGGGCCGGGTGGACACGGCGAAAGCTGCTCCAAGCAACGGAGCCTACAGCGGCGTTGAGCCGCTCGGGTTGTTCTGGGCGGCCAAGGCGACGCCGCGGAAGAGCGACGTACCGCACGGCGAAGTTCAAGTCACCGCCGTCGCCGGGGCCGCCACGACGACGGCGCTGACGCGGTCCGAGCCCGACCCGACCGGGCTCCGGGTCTCGACCGACACGCCGTTTCCCGGAGCGGTTTGGGCTCGCCCCAAGGGGCCTGGCCGTCATCCCGTCGTGATCGTGCTCGGCGGTTCGGAAGGGGGCAGTTCGACCGCGCGCGATATCGCTCCACTGTTCGCCGCCCGCGGCTACGCGACGCTCGGCCTGCCGTATTACGACCCTGGCTACGACCCGACCGACCGCGTCGCCGGGCTGCCGCACAGCTTCACCGACATTCCCGTCGACCGGCTTGCCGCGGTGCGCGCATGGCTTGCCACGCGCGCAGATGCCGACGTCGACCAGCTCGGCATCTGGGGCGTGTCGAAGGGGGCCGAGTTCGCGCTGATTGCGGCGAGCCATTATTCATGGATCGGCGCGGTCGTCGCAGTGGTCCCGAGCGATGTCGTGTGGGAAGGATGGGGCGGCGCGGGGCCGACGACTGCATCGTTCGCCCTCGACGGCAAGCCGCTCGCCTTCCAGCCCTACGGTGGCATGGATGTCGAGCTGGCCAAGGCCGCCCGGGGCGAGGCGATGGACCTGCGGCGGGCGCATCTCGCCGGCCGCGCGGCGTATCCCAATCGCCTCGCCGCAGCCCGGATCCCGATCGAGCGGTTCAAGGGAGCGTTGCTGCTGGTTGCGGGCGGGCATGATCAGATTTGGCCGTCGGCCGAAATGGCCGCCAACATCGTGGCCGCGCGCCAGAGCGCCAATTTGACGACCGAAGTGATCTCGGCATTCGACGCCAACCACTTTCTGGGCTCGCCTGGCACGGACCCGGTCGATGATAGCGTCACGCCGGGAGCAAACGGCACCGTTATTGCCCATACGCGAGCCGCCGCATGGCAGGCGACATTCGCCTTGTTCGACCATGCGCTGAGCCCGAACCAGTCCGGCAGTATCAACGAAGCGTTACCATACAGAACTTTGGAGAAGGAAACCTGTTACGCCGGCTCAAGGTGCATGTTCGCTCAGACTCGACGGTAGACACCTGAACTTATGGATGGCCGATTCTTGCGACCGTTCAGGCCACTCTGAATGTCGGCTTGTGGGTCCTTGCCGACTAGATCTCGGTGCGCTCCGCCAGCTCGAGGGCATCTTCGACGTCGACACTGAGGTAGCGGACGGCACTTTCGATGTTCGCATGATCGAGGAGAATCTGCACAGCGCGCAGGTACCGGTTGCCTTAGATCGATACCTTCGTGTGCCGAAGCGAGCGCGTGCCGTATTCCTGCGGCTGGAACCCGATGCCAACAACCCATTCGTGAACGAGGCGAGCATACTGGCGCGTGCTCATATGCCCGGTGTAATCGTTCCTGCTTGGGAAAACATAGTCACCGAGCGTGCCGCCGCGTCGCTCCAGCCATGCCCGCATCGTTCTCCGAGCGGGCTCGAGCAGTTCAAATTGAACGGGGCGCTTCGTCTTCTGCTGCACGACGATGGCTCGGTCGCGAATACACCTACCGAAGACGAGATCGCCGATGCGCACTTTGATCACATCGCATCCGCGCAACTTGCTACCGATGGCAAAGTCGAATAGCGCTCCCGCAGGTGAGGAACGCCGCCCATCGAACGAGAGTCTGATCGGCGAAAAGCGTGCCACATCCTGGATCTCTCTCAGAGATTGGCAAGTACGGGATAGTTCACCATTATTAATCAGCAGCTAGCAAGTCGCTGATTCCGACGACCTGAACTGGACCGTCGACGGTCTACCCAAAAGCCGCTCATTCAACTTGCATCGGTGAGTGTCCGGTCCTTGGAGAGGCTGCCTCTCGAAACGGCAGAACCGAACTATCAGAAATCCGCCCCATTCCCACTGTCCAATAAAGCTCTCTCTGCCCAGAAGCAGCTATCTGGTCAGCTTCAAAAAGTTATGTCTGCTCCCGACCGCTTTGCTTCCGACAATTAGGTAGCTACCCGATCTCAAATAGCCGCCATCATCTGGAACAGAAGTCGTTCGACATGATCGAGGCGGCTCGGTGGCCCCGCCAGTGACTTCCTTTAGTCTGGAGCGGCAACGCTGCGAGCAAACCGGGGTGGCGGTGCGACGCTGCCGCTCATGCAGAACCCACGTATTCTGAAAGCCGTGCACCCGGCGATCTGGACCCCGTCCAAGTTAGTCGATGCGCGAGAGCGTGGCGACCGGCGGCGCGGCAAGCGGCACCGGGCACCCGGCAAGAGTATGACTAAACGCTGCTTACCGCCCAAATATATTAAGCCACCGCTAAACATTACAGCCTTTGTAACGGGCAGTCAGCCCCGGGTGCGACCATAAGGATGCAGCGATAAACTGCGCGAACGAGACGTCGTCGCATGGGCGCCGCTTTAACGAGGGAAGTTCCGATGAATAGACCGATTGTTACATCACTCTTCGCACTTGCGCTTACCCTCGCCGCCGGATCCGCTCATGCTGCGACGCTGACCACCCTCAAGCGGTCGCTTGGCGCTCCCGGCAACGACGCGCTGACACTTGGTCCAGATGGCCAGCTTTATGGTACGGCGAGCGGCGGCGCCAAGGGTGATGGCATAGTCTTCAAGATTTCGACCACTGGCGTATTTACAACGCTGGCGAGCCTCGATCGGGCGATTTCAGGTCGAGGCTCTCCCGGCGGTGTCGTGTTCGACAGTGCGGGGAACCTGTTCGGTGTCGGCGACGATGCCAGCGGTGTCAGCGCCAAAGGCACGGTTTTCAAACTTACCCCGGGGGGTACATTGAGCCGCTTTGCGACGCTCGGTCCGATCACGGTGCCCGCCGCCGGTCTGACAATCGACGCGAGCGGTACCCTTTACGGCGTGACGTCAACAGCGAATCTTACCGTGGGCGGTACGGTGTTCAAGGTCACGGCGGCTGGCGTCGCATCGACGCTGGTGACGTTCAACTACACGAATGGCGCACAACCATCTGGCCAGCTGACGCTCGATGCCGCGGGAAATATCTATGGCGTAACCCAATGGGGTGGCTTGGGCATTAGCCAGTACAGCAACGGCTACGGCAAGATATTCAAAATTTCCAGCACCGGAGTGTTCACGGCCTCGGACCCTGTAAACGGCAGCAATCCGCGCGGCAAGCTCGCGATCGATGGCAGCGGGAATCTGTACGGCGTGACGACCGGCGGCAGCTCGATCTTCAAGATGACTTCGGAGGGCGTTGTCACCACGCTTGCCAAATTCAATGGCAGCAACGGCCTCGGGCTTAACCCGACCGGCGGCCTCCTTATTGATGCGGCGGGCAATCTGTTCGGCACAACGGTGAACGGCGGCGATACGGTCTTTGGGTCGAACACAGGCGTCGGCACAGTGTTCGAGTACACCGCGGCGGGCGTGCTCAAGACACTGGCGACATTCGACAGCAGCAACGGCGCATCCCCATATGCGGGGTTGACCGCCGACGCTGCCGGCGATCTCTACGGCACGACCAATGACGGCACGATCTACAAAGTCGGCGATACCGGCTTCGTGACGTTCACGGCGGGTGTTCCCGAACCGGCGACCTGGGCGCTGCTGCTGACCGGCTTTGGTCTGACTGGCGCTTCGATTCGACGGCGCAACCGAATGCCAGTCGTGGCAAACTAGGTTCCTGATGAGGTGCTCAAAATGAAACGTAACAAGATCGGCATCGTGATTTTGGCGACAGTTTCGTGGACGGTGCCCGGCTCCTCGCAACAGACTGTCGATGGCGTCACGGTGCAGCGCGGGTTCCTTGGCCAGCGAGTGTCGCCTGAAGAGATGCAAGTCATTGGTGGCAGCAGTTTCAAAGGTGCGCAGCGCGTCGCCATCACAGTGTTCAGCGTGGCGTTTCCTGACGAGAACCATCTCGTTGCAAAGACGAGCGGGCACTCAGGCGGCTTTTCATCATCGGCCAGGGCCGACCTCCGCACGACCGTAACCGGCGTCGACCGTGCAACTCGCCAACGCATTGCCGACCAGGCCTATAAGACGTTCGTCACGCAGCTAACCGCTGCTGGCTATGAGGTCGTCGACGCCGCCGAGCTGGCGCGGCTTGCGCCCGAATATGCGGCTTGGACACCCGAGCCTAATTTTTCGCAGGGGCGGTTCGGCACCTATGTCGCTCCGACGGGGCGATCGCTTTACTGGTGGCAGGGTGACAAGATGAAGCGCAACGAAACCGGCGCTTTCGACTATTCGACGAGTGTTATCAAGATGATCACCGACAAGCCGCAGGCCTTCGCTCGGACGGCCTATGTCGCCTATGCAGCGCACGTCGGAGCGATCGCGGTGACGCTGGTCGTCGACTACGGTGTTTATTCGACGTCGGGTGTTAGCAAGCAGAGTTTTGCGGGGAAGGCAGCCGCAAGCTTCTCGCCCGGTGTCTCGGTTGCCGCGGGCGTCGGCGTCGACCGCGCCACGACGCTCAACTATTGGAAACCCAATTCTGGCGGCTTCGGTGCGCTCGCCGTGCTGCAGATTCCTGTCCGGAGCGAAGCGCCATTCATCGTCGATCGAGGCAGCGAAGGTGCCGTTGACGCGGCGATTATTGCGGACCCTGTCAAATTTGAAGCCGCTGCTAACGATGTCATTAATCGGGCGCTCCCGAAATTTATTAGCGTAATGGTCGCAAACCACTAATTATACTTATTAAACTGAAGTAATGGCGCGCAGAGCCGCGGCTTTCGCCGACTGTTTAGCAGCCGCAGGCGTCGGCCTGGAGCGGGAGGCGCGGCCCCCGTCGGCGCTATCATTACAGCTATTGTCACTGGCGGCGGCGGCGCCAAGCTGCGAATATATTGTGCCGATGGGGCGACCGGGAACCTGCGTTGCACGTGCTGTTGATCGAAGATGACGACCAGATTGCCGCAGCGATCGCCGTTGCGCTGGCGCGGGAGGATATCGGCATCGAGCGCGTTGGCACCGCCGAAGCCGGCCTGCACCGTGCCGGGGGCACCGACATCGATGTCATTATAATGGACTGGATGCTGCCGGGACTGAGCGGCATCGACGCAGTCGAGCGGCTGCGCGACGCCGGCATCGAAAAGCCGGTGCTGATGCTCTCGGCACTTGGCCGTGCCGAGCACCGGGTCGAGGGACTCGACCGCGGTGCCGACGATTATCTCGCCAAACCGTTCGAGCCGGTCGAGCTGGTCGCCCGGCTGCGCGCGCTGTACCGCCGCACCAGCGTGCAGGCGCGGCAGCCGGTGCTGATTCACGGCGACATCGAACTCAACGTGCGGGCGCGCACCGCGCATCGCGCCGGGCGGCACCTCGGGCTCAGCCCCAAGGAGTTTGAATTGTTGAAATATCTGATGGAGAATGTCGGCGAGATCGTCACGCGCGAGATGCTGCTCCGGCACGTCTGGGGCCTGAATTTCGATCCGCAGACCAACGTTATCGACGTCAATGTCGTCCGGCTGCGCCGCAAGCTTGAAGACGGGTTCGACAGCGGCTGCCTCGCGACGGTGCGCGGCTGCGGCTATCGGCTGGCGACCAGCGAGTGATGCTGCGGCGAGATCTGTGGTCATCGATCGCGGTGCGCCAGGCGCTGCTGTCGATTGTCGTCATGCTTGCCGCCGTGACCGCACTTGCCGTCGCTACCGTCGCCACCGTCGATGGGAGTTTGCGCGCGGATCTGCTGCACACGATCGATACCGACATCGCCGGCCTGACCGACAGCATGGTCAAGGGCGGCGCAAGTGAGCTCGCGGCACGCATCACCGACCGCACGGATTTTACCGGTGCCCGCCAGCCCGCCGCCTATTATCGGCTGACGACGTCGGCCGGGGTCCGGCTGGCGGGCAATCTGGCGGTGCCGGTCGCGGTCGATGGTGCCCATTCGCTGGCCGGCGAAGTCGTGGTCGCCGACGATACGCTGTTGTTCCGATCGACGCGGCTGCGCGGCGGATATACGCTGATCGTCGGCAGGTCGATGTCGCCCGTCGCGGCGATCCGCCGCCGGGTGTGGACGTCGTTTGCCGGCGTCGGCGCGGCTGCGGTTGCGCTGGCCCTACTGGCGAGTACGGTCACCGCCTCCCGGCTGGCACGCCGCGTGGCCCACCTCGACCGGGTGCTGGCGCAGTTCGCACACGGCGACCATGCGGCGCGGTCGGCTGCGGCACTGGAACGCGACGAACTTGCCCGCCTTGCAGGGCACGTCGACGCGCATCTCGACTGGACGGCACGGCTGATCGCCGTGCAGCGCGCGATCAGCGACAACATCGCGCATGAACTACGCACGCCGCTGGTGCACCTCGATACGCGCCTGCTTGCGGCGATCGACCATAATTCGGACCCGGTCGTGGCGCGCGAGCTCGACGGTGCGCGTGCCGACATCCGGTCGATCGTCTCGCTGTTCGATGCGCTGCTCGACCTCGCGTTTGCCGAGGCCGGCGGCATTATCGGCACCGGCACGATCTTCGACATGTCGGAGATCGCGGCCGACTTGGCCGAGCTGTATCAGGCCAGCGCCGAAGAAGCCGGGCTCGATTTCTCGACGCGCATCGCTCCCGCCGTGATGATGCGCGGCGAGCCGACCGCGATGACGCGGCTGATCGCCAATCTGCTTGATAATGCGGTCAAGTACGTGCCCCCGGGAGAGCGTGTCCGCCTGACCGTTGCGCAGGGGCCCCGCATCCTTGTCGAGGACAGTGGGCCCGGTATCGCGGCGGCCGACCGCGACCGCGTCTTCATGCGGTTCCAGCGGCTCGCGCCCGGCGGCCAGGGCCATGGCCTCGGGCTCGCCCTGGTCAAGGTGATCGCGGCGCAGCACGGGCTCGTCGCGCGCGCCGAGGATGCCGCACCCGGCGCGCGGTTCGTCATCGAGCCGGCTGCGAGACTATGATGCGCGCCGCCACATCCTTGCTGTTATCGATCTGTGTCGTCGCGCTCTGCGCCGCCGCCCTCGATACGAGCTTCGACCGCGTCGCGGCGGCGCTCGCGGCGGGCGCGACGGCAGAAGCGGTCGGTGATCGCAATGTGCTGCGCGACGCGGCGTCACTGCTGGCTTCGGCCGGCGCAGTGCCTGCCGACGGCCAGGACGACCTGTCGCGGCGCTGGGGTTCGGCCCGGACGACGTCGCCGCAGCCGGTCCCCGCCTACCGCGACCGCGCGCTGGGCCCGGCCTATCGCGCGATCAGCCTGCCCGCCGGGAGTGCCGCGGTATTCCAGCAGACCTTTCTTGCCGGGCAGCGTGCGCGGATCGCCGTGATCGGCGTGCGGCGCAGCGATTTCCTGCTGTCGGTAACCGACGACGGCGACGCCAAGATCTGCGAGACGACCTCGCGGGCGGCGTGCGATTGGGTGCCGCCATGGACGACCCGGTTCAAGCTGCGTGTGGTCAATTCGGGCAAGTTGCCGGGCACTTATTATCTGCTGATCCAGTAACGGACCGGCGCTGCCGCGCTAGCGCTCGAGCAGCGTGAACGGCGCCCAGTTCGCCGGGTTGGCCGCTCCGGCGATGCGCTGGTCGCGGAGCAGCGCCAGTTCGGACTGTTGCAAGGCCCGCGCCTTGCTCATCCGCTGGCCGGCCGCCACCGTGGCGACGGTCAGGCGGGCGGCAACATCATCGCGTACCGGCCACATCGACACCAACAGCGACTTGCTGCCGGCCTGGAAGAACGCGCGCGCGAGGCCGGTATAGGTCGGCGTCGCCGCACTCGTCGCGCCGGCGCTGTCGCACGCGGACAGCACAACCCAATCGGCATTGAGCCGCAGCGTCGAGGCTTCGGATGCGGTCAGCATGCCGTCGTCTGTCGGCGATGCGGCCGCCGGCGGCGTCAGCACCAGCGCCGGCTCGCCCACCGCGAGGCTGCCGCCGACCAGCCCGTGCGTGGCAAAGACGATGACGCGATAGTCGGTCAGGTCGGTCGCGCGCACTCGGCTCTCGCTGGCATCGTTACCGAGCAGCAGCAGCATCTTGTCCAGTCGCAGCGCGCTGGCGATGGCGCGCAATTCGGCTGCCGCGCCCGGCAGTGACGGCAGCGTGCGCAGCGTCGCGACGTCGACACCGCCGCCGCGCAGCAAGTGCCGGTCGGACACGGCTGCCGGTACAGCCGGTCCGAGTGTCGGTGCACCAATCCCGGCGAAGCTCTGCGCCAGCACTTCGGGGCGGCGGGCAGAAACCGCGCGGCCGAGCGAGACGACCACCGACACGCTGTGTCGGCGGATCAGCCACGGCGCGCTCCTGAGCCCCGCCGCGGCGAGGCGCGGATGCGCGGGTGCGGCCGTCAACAGCATGCCGAGCGGAATCGTGCCGACCGGGCCGCCGCCGAAGACCAGCAGATCGGCACGCCCGGCGACCGCAGCGCGTACTTTCGCCGGAAACAGCGCGGCATAAAGCCGGTATGCCTGCGCACCGGGGAACGCGCCGGCATCGGCGGCGCCCGGCTCGACTGCGGCCCGAAGCTCGCCGACAAGCGCCGCCGCCTGCGCCGGCAGCAGGCGGCTCTGTTGCCACTCGAGCCCCTTCCTCGTGACGACGATCGACAGCATGCCGTCGTCGACCGCGAGTGGCAGCAGCAACGCCTGGTCGGCCGTGAGCCCGGCCATTGCCTCGGCGAGGCTGACCGGCATCGGCCGGCTGAGCGTGCGATAGTTCGGAAACCGTTGATTGAGCATCGCCGTCGCGGTCGCGAGGTCGGCGTCGAGCGCCACGATCAGCGCGTCGATGCGCGCCACTTCGGCGGACGACTTGCCGAGCGCGAACGAGCGTTCCCGGTCGAGCCCGGCGCGCCGTCCGATTATGTCCTGCACCGACCGCGCCAGCGTCGCCACGCCCGGATCGTTCGCCGCCGCGCGCGCCGCAACCGCGCTGTTGGTGACCGCCAGCGCCGACATGTTGGCGAACTGCGCGGCACGGAACGCCGCGTCATCCTGTCCGGCGGCAAGCGCAATGGCGGCGAACCGCTCGAAATTATGGGCATAGCTCGGCGCGAGATTGATCAGCTCGCTGCGCTGCGTCGTGTTCGCGAGCAGCACGGTTTCCATCGCCTGTGCCGCTGGGGCGACGCTGGCGAACGCCGCCTCGGCATGGCCCGTGCGCGCCAGCAGCAGCCCGTTCACCATGACGGCGTCGAGGTGGACCGGATGCGAGAGCGGCAGCTCACCAAGATTTGCCAGAGCACGCGCGGCCGGCGGCAGGGCTTCTGCCGGATGCCCCGCGATCAGCAAGCCGAGCGCCTGTTGCGCCAGCGTTCGCGCCACGATGCTTTCATCGCCCTTGCGTGGCGTCGCGAGCAACGCCAGTGCGGCCGCGACCCGCGCGTCGGCCGTCGCATTGTCGCCGCGCAGGCGCGCGAGCGACGCCGCATCGACCAGCATTGTCGCCGGCAGCTTGGCGGGCACCGCAGGCTTGGTTGCGACGAAGATCTGTTCGGCCGACATGACCAGCGATTCGGCTTCGGCCATCCTGCCCTGGCCCGACAGGCTCTTGGCGAGGTTGCGCATATCGGTCGCGACGCGGATGCCGGTCTTGCCGCGGAAGTGCACCTCCTGGTCGACCGCGCGCCGGGCGATCTGCTCGGCCTCGCCGAAGCGGCCGGCATCGTTCAATGCGGCGGCGAGGTTGGCGAGTGCAACCGCCGAGCCGATGTGTGATGGCTGCAGATATTTCTCGGTCAATGCGTGGACCTCGCGCGCCAGTGCCAGCGCCTCCTCCACACGGCCGGATTGCGACAGCGAGTCGAACAGAACCGTGTGGTAGCTCATCCACGCCATGCGGTTCTTGTCGTCGGGCTTCATCAACTCGAGACCGCGCCGCCCCTGCTCAATCGCATAGGCCAACCGCCCCTGCCGGTTGGCGTTAAAGGCGATCAGGCACAGCGTCGTGCCGACATCGATACTGTCGGCCCCAAAGCGCTGCGACTGGATCGCGAGAACCTGATGCAGCAGCGTATCGGCCTCGTCGCGCCGACCAATGTCGCCGACGACGGTCGCCTTGTTCATCAACATCTCGACGACACGCGGGCTGTCTCCGAGCCCCGCGGCCTGAAGCTGCGCGATCGCCTGATCGAGTAGCTTGAGCGCGCCGTCGTGGTCGTCCTGATCGCTTAGCATGACCACGAGCAACAGTTGCAACTGTGCACGGTCATCCGCGTCGGGATGAGGCTGCGCCTCGACTTCGGCGAGTAGCGCCCGCACCGCCTTCGCCTGCTCGGCAAGATCCGCCTCGCCGATGAAATTCGTCCGCGCAACCACCCGGTCGTGCAGCGTGGGCGGTTCAGCGCCCTGCGCTGCAACGGCAAAAGCCACCGACACGGCGGTCGCGGCGATTTTCCAGATGACGAACATTGGAGTCGTGTGCCCCCCGGCTCGATGTCGGCGAGAAGCGACGTCACGGTATCTGTAGAGCTACTCGGACGAGGCTCAGGATACAATTCAGCCGGACTGCGACATATCGGCGGTTGCCAGACCGGCAGCGTTTACGCCACGACCATCGCCCGCCGCCGCCGCGCCGCTGCGCCGACCACGCCGAAGCCGGTGACGAGCAATGCCCAGCTGGCGGGCTCGGGCACGGCACCGATTGAGGCAGAGGCTGCACCGATCTGAACGTTGTCGATGGCGGTGTTCTCCGTACCACCCCGGTCGGCGATGTAGGTTGCATAGGCGATCGGGACCGATGACACCGCCCCGAAGAAGCCATAGGTGTTGGCGCCCTGGGTCAGCGTCGTCGCCGAAATCAAACTATTGTCGGCCGCATATAGACTGACCGTCGGCGGGCTGAACCGATTGGTATAGATATTCAACCCGAACGCTGTGAACGTCACACCGCCGGATAGCCCGATGCGAAAAGCCTCGTTATTGTCAGCAGATAACGTCCGCGATGATGGCAACGGATTGGTGCCGCCCGACGCCGAGAGAATATACAAATCATAGGCGCCGGGCAGAGTCGCGAAGGTGATGCCGTTGCGCACCGGCAGTATCTGAGGGCCGTCGGGCAGACCTTCAAAGGTTTCGATATGCGCGACTGTGGCCGCGGCATCGAAACTGGACTGCGTCGTGTAAGTGGTGACCACCGCTCGCGCCGCGCCGGCGGCAAATAGCGAGCCGGCCGTTGCAGCAAGAATTCCGGCCCCGATGATTGCCCTGTGCATAGTTACCCCCAAATGCGGAGCCGATGCAGGCCCGATACCTTGGCTAGTGGGCGGCGCCGTCGCGGGCACGTTACAAATACTGTAATGTCGAGACTTACGCCTCCAGATGGACTAGTCATCGTGATTTGCACCTGAATGAACGTCCGAAGCTGGGGAACGAGCAAACTAGCCCAAGAGCCCGCAAAGGCGAGTTTCCGCTGCTAAGCCGTCAATAGGAAACGCCGCGAGTCGGTTGGGGCCGTCTCTTGGCCTCGCACAAGCCTACTCAATGAGAATTACGGCTGCGCCAATCACAATTCCTGCGACGGCAAGCGCTCGCTGCGATGAGACGGCCTCATCGAGAAAAAGCAGGGCGATCAGCAGCGCCGTTACCATTCCGGTCTCTCGAAGCGCGGCAAGCGGCGCCGTTGGACCTAGCGACAGCGCGGTCAACGCTAGACCATAGGTCACGATTGACAGAGCCCCGGCGGTTACCCCGGGCCGCCACTGCACCGCAAGATCGGCAAACAACCGACCTTGCGTGAGCACGGCGAACATGATGACGCTCTCGCTGCCGATCAGAACGAAATCCCAAACAATATAGCTGATGACGGTGGGTGCTGCCCGCACGCCGTGCGCGTCGGCTACGGTGTAGAGCGCGGTCATCGCGCCGGTCAGCAAGGCCCAGCTGAGCGCCGAACGGCTGAGATGGCGCCCGGCGACGAGCGCCAGCATTGATCCTGCGACGAGCGCGATACCGGCCAGCGCGGCCACCGAGACGCGTTCACCAGACACACCGACGCTGACCGCTGCAGTCAGCAAGGGTGCGCTGCCCCGCATGACAGGGTAGGCTGCGGAATAGTCGGCGACGGCGTACGCGCGGATCATGGCGTAGAGATAAACGATGTGGACGAGGGCGCTGACACCCAGCCAGGTCCACGCGCCGTTCGGCCAAGCGACGAACAGCATGGCCGGCAATAGGATCACAGCGCTTGCTCCATCGGTTGAGGCTCGAGCCGTCATCCGTGCCGCCACGGGGTCCGCTTCTCCCGACTTGCTCCCACCCTTGACGATTGCATTGACTGCGGCATGCACAGAGCCGGAGGCGATCATCAAGACGGCGGGTAGCGCGAGAAACATCGGCCGAAGCTAGCCCGCCTTATTCACGAGCCTTCCCGCCGGGGCTTTGCCGACCCGGTTTGAGGTTTAGCGACCGCGTCGGGCCGCAGTTTTCGGTGGCGCGGGGAACGGCGCGATTTCGGGTGTTTGCGGTGTTGCGGGGATGGGCTTGATCGGCGGCACAGCCGCATCGTCTATGGGCTGGCGGCGCGCAAGCTGAGGGCGACATGGCGGAACAGCGCCGCATCGGGGCAGGCGCTGGCGAGCGCGATGCGGATACGGGTGGCGGTCTCGACGACCCGGGCGGCGACCTTGATCAGCCGCAGGCGGATGGTGGCGAACTCGGCGGTCCTGAGCGCTGCGGTTTGCGGCAGCGCCTGGCGGACGGTCCACATCAGCCAATAGGCGGCGGTGTGGAGGAACAGCCGCATCTGGTTGGCATTGGCCGAGCGACACGAGGTGCGATCGCTCTTCAACTGGGTCTTGTGCAGCTTGATGAGGTTCTCGGCCTGGCCACGGGCGCAATAGAGCGTGTCGTAGATGTGTTCGGCGCTGCCGGCCTTGAGCGAGGTGACAACGAAGCGGATATCGAGCCCCATCGTGCTGGCCTCGATGCGCGCGACAACTCGCCGGCCAGTGTCGCCCCAGCTTTTGGCCGCATAGGAGGTCTCGGCATAGCGGCGCAGCACCGGCAACCCGCGTGTGGCACGGTCGACGCAGACCGCGTCAGCAGCAGCGACGATGACGGGATCGGCATGCAGCGTCCGGTTGCCGGGAAGGCCGAACACGTAATCGACCTTGTTGGCCTCACACCATGCCATGATCTCGGGGCGGCCATAATGACCATCGCCGCGCAGCGTGATCGCGGTGTCGGGCCAGTGCGTCTCGATACGCCGGTGCAGCCGACGGATATGGCCGGCGATCTCGGCGCCCGACGGCGTCTTGCCGGTGCGCAGCAGCATCGCCACCGGCCGCCCGGTTGCGGTGTCGTAGACATGGAGGGGCAGGAAGCAGCGCTCGCCATAATGGCCATTCCAGAACGACAGCTGCTGACCGCCGTGGACGACATCGACCGTCTCGTCGATGTCGAGCGTCACCGCC
>Ga0209724_1001614_pt1 | contig 20357 bp, 18 predicted proteins | sample grotaG_FD_184143 | JGI IMG/M metagenome (GOLD analysis project Ga0209724, IMG submission 184143) | Glacier valley bacterial and archeal communities from Borup Fiord, Nunavut, Canada, to study Microbial Dark Matter (Phase II) -... | ecosystem: Environmental > Aquatic > Freshwater > Ice > Glacier ...
TGATAAACGTTATTTAAATGATGGCAATTTTGTTTCTGATCGTGAAGCAAAAAATCCGTACAAAGCAACAACCGCTGATCTCGAAATATTGAAAGATAAATCAATCGATTATAGGGTATTAAATATGGCAGTCGGTACTTTTGCTGATGCCAGTACCTCATATTATCACCAATCAATTGGTGGTTATCATGGTGCAAAAATGCGACGTTACCAGGAATTAGTTGATTTTCAGATTGATAATGAAATGGCATTGATTGCACAGCGTTTCCCGAATATAAAATCTCAGGAGGGAATGGATTCATTATTTCTTGGTTTGAATGCACTCAATATGCTTAATACCAAATATTTCATATTTAGTCCCGACGCTTCCCCGATATTGAACAGTCATGCACTTGGTAGTGTCTGGCTGGTCGACAAATACAAAATTGTTGATAATGCCGATCAGGAAATTGCCGCAGTAAAACTGATTGACCCTGCCAAAGAGGTGGTTATCGATAAGAAATTTCAGGAGCAGCTTTCAGGCATTTCATTGGCAAACGATTCAAGTGCGAAAATCTCATTAGTTTCCTATTCTCCCAATGTCATGACTTATCATTATCTTGGAGATGGGAATCAGTTGGCTGTTTTTTCGGCTATTTATTATCCCAAAGGGTGGAATGCCTATATTGATGGCAAAATCGTTCCACACTTTCAGGCTAACTATGTATTGAGAAGTATGTTATTGCCAAAAGGGAATTATGATATTGTGTTCAAATTCGAACCAGCATCATTTTTAACAGGACAAAAAATCTCCTTCTGGAGTTCACTGCTTCTTTTACTCCTAATTGCTGGTCTATTGACAAAAAAGTTTCTCCTTCCTGAGAAAAAATAAATTGAAGTTTTTGACGAACGATATTTTACTATGGCAAAAAAGAAACCGCAAAAACTAAAGAAAAGCTTGTTTAGTTCTTACCTGACAACTACGCTCAGTATTTCCATGATTCTTTTCCTTTTCGGATTATTGGGGTTGTTAATAATCAATGCTCAACGACTTTCCGATTATGTGATGGAAAATATTGGCGTTACCCTGATTTTGCGGGAAGATGCCAAAGAGGCTGATGTAATGAAACTTCAGAAGAACCTTGAAATGGCCAGTTATATTAAATCTACCCGGTTTGTTGACAAAGAAAGTGCCGCGGTTGAACTAAAAAATGAGTTAGGTGAAGACTTTGTTGATTTTCTGGGGTTTAATCCTCTTCTCTCATCAATTGACGTAACTGTTTATGCGAGCTATGCGAATCCAGACAGTCTTGCCTTGCTTGAAAAAAAGCTATTAGCCAACCCGGAAATTCAGGAAGTATACTATCAGCGAAATCTCGTTAAACAATTGAACTCCAATGTAAAAAAAATTAGCTTTATATTGTTGGCACTCTGTTTGTTGATGTTTGTTATTTTCACTGCCCTTATCAACAATACAATTCGTTTATCAGTTTATTCAAAACGGTTTTTAATAAACACGATGCAATTGGTTGGCGCAACCCGTTCGTTTATTCGTTGGCCATTCATCGCCAAAAGTGCCTTGCATGGAATATACGGTGCATTAATTGCATGTTTCATGCTTTTAGCTATCTTTTTTTCGTATCAGAATGAGCTAAAATCGTTCGTCGATTTTCAAAATCCGACTGCCCTTGTGATGCTTGTCGGAGGCATTTTTATCATTGGAATTTTTATTACCGTGATTTCCACATACTTCGCAGTAAATAAATTTTTACGATTGAAGTTCGATCAGCTCTTTTATTGAACTATCTTTGTAGGTTAGAAATAATATCTGTTTTAATGGCCATAAACATCGAAAACAAGGAGGATAAGGGGTTTGCCCTTGGAAAAGAAAACATTCGCCTTTTGGCGATTGGGTTTCTGATAATAGTTGTCGGATTTGTTTTAATGATCGGAGGTAAAAGTAACGATCTCAATGTGTTCAATAAGGAAATTTTTAATTTTCAAAGAATTACACTTGCCCCGATAGTTGTTATGATTGGATTTATTTTTGAGATCTATGCAATCATGAAAAAACCTGGATCAGACAAATAAAGATCCAATAATTAATGATGCAATCAGAAATAAGAACGTTCGATTTTCAAAAAGGAGAAATATTGGTTTTTGATAAACCGCTCGACTGGACCTCATTTGACTTGGTTCACAAAGTAAGGTATATTATCTGCAAACATTTGAAAATTAAAAAATTGAAAGTTGGGCATGCTGGTACACTCGATCCCAAAGCTACTGGAATATTAGTATTGTGCACCGGTAAAGCCACCTCGAAAATTGATTCTCTTCAAGCAGATGAAAAAGAGTATGTTGCTACTTTGAAATTTGGCGCAACAACACCTTCTTATGATCTTGAAAGTGCTGAAGACCGACAGTTTGATACCTCAAATCTCACAAAGGATCATCTGGTTGAAGTTTTAAAGCAGTTTATTGGGACAATTTCACAGATTCCACCCGGCTATTCAGCCGTTAAGATTGATGGTAAGCGAGCCTATGAATATGCGAGAAAGGGGATCGAAGTTGAAATAAAGCCAAAAATTCTTGAGGTTAAAGAAATAGAAGTATTGAGTTTTTCCATTCCGGAGGTAAAACTAAGAATAGTTTGCGGCAAGGGCACTTACATAAGGGCACTCGCTCGCGATATAGGGGAAGCTCTCAATAATGGGGCCTACCTTACCGGATTACGCCGTACAAGAGTTGGAGATTACGACCTTAATCAGGCAATTAATCTGGCTGAATTTTTAAAAAATCAGCCAATAAATACTGATATAGAATTGATATCCAATGAAATATATTAACATCCGCATAAATGTCATCATCCATGAAGCTTTCAAAATTTAAGTACAATTTACCGGAGGAACTTATTGCGCTCCATCCGACATTAAACAGAGATGAATCTCGTTTAATGGTTTTAAACCGTAATACCGGAGAAATAGAACACAAAATATTTAAAGACATCGTTGACTATTTTAAAAACGACGATGTAATGGTGTTCAATAATACAAAAGTATTTCCTGCCCGACTTTACGGTAACAAAGAGAAAACCGGAGCGCAGATCGAAGTTTTTCTTCTTAGGGAACTAAATCGTGAACAGCGCCTATGGGATGTATTAGTTGATCCTGCTCGTAAAATCAGAATAGGCAATAAACTTTATTTTGGAGAAGACGATCTTCTCGTTGCTGAAGTTATTGATAATACAACCTCGCGTGGGCGAACTTTGCGTTTTCTTTTCGACGGATCATACGAAGAATTTAAAGATACGCTTTATAACCTGGGTGAAACTCCGCTTCCAAAGTTCATTAATCGTCCTGTGGAAGAAGAAGATGCACTCCGTTATCAGACGGTTTATGCCGAGCATGAAGGTGCAGTTGCTGCTCCAACCGCGGGTTTGCATTTCAGTCGTGAGTTGTTAAAACGTCTCGAAATAAATGGTGTCGATTTTGCCAATATCACACTTCATGTGGGTTTAGGAAATTTCCGTAGTGTTGATGTAGAGGATCTTACCAAGCATAAAATGGATTCTGAACAGATCTGGATCAGGGATGAAGCCGTTGAAGTCGTGAATAATGCAAAGCTTAACAAACACCAGATATGTGCTGTTGGTACTACTGTTATGCGTACGCTCGAAAGTTCAGTCTCAACAAACGGAATGTTGAAGCCTTATGAAGGTTGGACAAATAAATTTATTTTTCCTCCTTATGACTTTACTGTTGCCGACAGTATGATCTCAAATTTTCATTTGCCACTTTCAACTTTATTGATGATGGTTGCTGCCTTTGCGGGATACGATAAGCTTATGAACGCCTATAAAGTTGCTATTAAAGAGAAATATCGCTTTGGTACTTATGGTGACGCCATGTTGATTATCTGATCGATATAGTAATATTATTACACAACAAAGGCCGGAATTTTCCGGCCTTTGTTGTGTAATACGCTGAATAGATTATTTTTTGACTCTTTCGTAGTAGGATCTGTCGCGGGTATCAACGCGAATAACATCTCCCTGATTAATAAAAAGAGGAACCATTATAATTGCTCCAGTTTCAACAGTGGCTTGTTTCAATGCTGTTGAGGAAGCCGTATTGCCACGATCACCCGATTCAGTATAAGTTATCTCAACTTCAATGAAAGGAGGAAATTCAACGGTTAAAGGTGTTTCTGTGTCAGCATGGTACATGATTTCCAATGTCATTCCTTCCTTCATCAGATCTGCGTTATCTACAAGGGCAGCTCCAATCGAAACTTGTTCGAAAGTCTCTGAATTCATAAAATTGAAACCCATTTCATCCTTATAAAGATATTGGTAAGGGCGGCGCTCGATACGGACGGTGTTAATTTTCGTCCCAACGGAGAAGGTATTGTCAATTACCTTTCCGGTTTTCAGATTCTTCAGTTTTGTGCGGACAAAGGCAGGGCCCTTTCCCGGTTTTACATGTTGAAACGAAACAACCTGGAATAATTGTTCGTTGAATTCAATACACAGCCCGTTACGGATTTCTGCTGTAGTTGCCATTGTCTTTTGTATTTATGATATTTATAAACTAACTAATACCCGGAAGGGAAATTTTTTGCAAATTTAGACAAAACGACGAAAACAATGAAAAAATATTTCGGTTCTTTGTTCGCGATGATGGTTTCCTAATATGCTTAAAATTAGATAAATATAATTTTGGTCATTGTTTTGAATAATTCAGGGCTAAGTTAGTCTGCCAAATTTCTGCATGAAAACTCCTTTAAATTCAGCCAAACGGAAACATTTTATTTGGCTACCTTTGACGACGTTTAATTTTCACCTCCTTTAATGACCGGATTACTCTCCTCATTTTCGTTATCAGCTTTCGATTGGATATTGATTGTGTTTTGCGCGGTACTCATAGGAATGTCAAAAACCGGAGTTCCCGGTGTATCAATGATCGTAGTTCCTACACTTGCTTTAATTTTTGGCGGTAAACAGTCTACAGGTATTTTGCTCCCTATTCTTATTATGGCAGATGTATTTGCAGTAATCTATTATCACCGCCATGCGAAATGGAAACATCTGGTAAGGGCGCTACCCTGGGCTTTTGCAGGTCTTTTTGTTGCTCTTTGGGTTGGGAATCTTGTAAATGATGAGCAGTTTAAGCGAATAATAGCTATTACAGTTTTCGTGAGTATTGCATTAATGATCTGGAAGGATTATTATTACAAGAAAGAGTTTACCCCTGATAAATGGTGGTTTGCGGCTTTAATGGGAATTGTGGGTGGATTTGCCACTATGATTGGGAATGTTGCAGGCCCCATCTTTGCTATCTATTTATTGGCCATGCATTTAAATAAAAAGAGTTTTATTGGAACTACGGCATGGTTTTTCTTTATCATTAATTTGTCAAAATTTCCGCTTCAGGCACTTGTATGGAAGAATATTAACCTTAATACACTCACCGTTGATATTCTGGTTTTACCTGCAATTGCTTTAGGAGCTTGGCTGGGCGTCTTTTTCGTGAAACTGATCCCCGAAAAAGCTTATAAATGGTTTGTAATTGTGATCACCGTTTTATCAGCATTTTTAATTCTGATCTGAAAATTTCGCACATAGATCTGATTTATATTTATTTGATTATGTATTACTTATAACGGAAATTTACAGGTTTTTTGTTACGGAAGTTTCTGCATTTGCTCAAATTATTATAACTTTAGCCCGTACAGGAGTTTGAAATTTCAAAATTAATGATTGATTCAGGTTATTTTAAGCCCTGATATTAAAGAAAAAATGAAAACGATGATTTTAAGCAAGAAGCAAAGATTGATGATTTTAGTTCCAGCCGGAATTCTGGTCGTTTTATCCCTATTTTTTATTTTACGTAGAATTATTCCAAAGGCTATAAAATCAAGTGATTGCATTACAATTACTGTTGAGCAAGGTGATGTTTATGAGCCAATTGTTGCGACGGGTACGGTTGAAGCTGAAAATGAAGTACTGATACGAAGTCCATATTCAAGCATTATAAAGCAGATAATTAAGGAGCCGGGAACACGCGTTCTTAAAGGAGAAGTTATCCTCGTGATGGAAGACGAGAGGATCAAAGATGAAATTGACAAGTTAAATGATCAGCTTGAATTGAAACGGAATACATTAGAAAAGAATAAACTGAACGAATTTAGTACAACTGTTGATTTGAATTACAGTGAAGATGTGAAAAAATTGAATATTACCTCTTTAAGATCGCAACTTTCAGATGAAGAGCAACTCTTGGAAGTTGGTGGAATTTCACCTGCGAAAATCGTAAAAACAAAACAGGAAATCAATCTTGCTGAAAAAGATCTTGTAATGCTGAAACAGAAAAATTCAATACGATTAAAACAGTTAAAAGCGGAAGAGAAAGGATTGAATCTTGGTATTAATATAGAGGAGAAAGAATTGGCGGAGAAGGTAAATACGCTTGTTAAGATGCGTTTAACAGCTCCTTCCAATGGCATCATTCTCTCAATTTCCAATAAGGTGGGAGAGAAAGTAGAAAAGGATAATGTATTAATTCGGATGTCTGATCTTTCCACTTTTAAAATTGCTGGATCAGTTGACGATAAACTTGCCGATTATATTAAAACAGGAAAGAACGTTTACGTTGTGATCGATTCCGAAAGATTGCCAGGTCGTATCGGGAATGTAACCCCAATCATTGAGAATAATAAAATCCAATTCAACGTACATCTTGAAGAGAAAAGTAACCCGAAACTCATTTCTAATCAGAATATAGTTTTATGGGTGGTTGGTAATGAAGCCGAAAATGCTGTGCGAATTAAGAACTTAAATATTTTTGAAAAAGAGATTCCTAATGTTTTGTATGTTTTAAAAAATGGGGAGGCATTACGTCGGGAGATTAAAATAGGAATTAAAAATCCTGATTATCTCCAGGTATTATCAGGCCTTGAAGCCGGAGAAAAAGTAATAATTCCAAAACGAGGGATGTCGGCGTTTCACAATTCCAGTAGTGTTGTAGTAAACAATTAAATTAATGAATAAAAAGCTATATATAAGTGTTTTAAATGTTTTTCTTCTCTGTTTTTTTGTCAATATATTGCAGGCTCAGGAGAAAATAGCTGGTGAAGCGGCAAAAATAAAAATGAACCTTAGTCTTCAGAATGTTGTCGACTTGGCAATTGCGCAATCATCAGCTGTGAAATACGTTCAAAACACAAATGTCAATTATTTCTGGCGCTGGAAAAACTTCCGGAAAACTTTCCTTCCTAATCTTGTTATGTCAGGAACGTTACCTAGTTACAACCAATCAACCGTACCAGTAACCCAACCTGACGGAAGTATCGAGTTTAAAGCCGTCTCAAATCTGCTGACATCTGCTAATCTATCTCTTAATCAGTCCATCCCTCTGACAGGAACGTCTATTTATGCATCTACATCAGCCAGCAGGGTGCAGGACAACTACAAGAAGCAGACAACCTTCTCAGGAAATCCGATCTCTTTTGGCTTTTACCAGCCAATTTTTGCCTATAACTGGATGAAATGGTCCAAAAAGACAGAGCCATTGATTTATAATGAGTCGCAAAAGAATTTTATTCAGTCGATTGAAGAAATTGCCTATACGGCTACAGCCCGTTTTTTCAATTACCTGCGTATACAGACCAACTTTAAACTTGCTGAAAGTGCTTTAAAAAATAGCAATGATAATTTACGTATTGCCCGAACCAAACAAAAGCTTGGTCAGATCTCGGAAAACGATTTCTCCAGAATTGAACTTTCAGTTTTGAATGCTCAGAAGGCGTTAAACTCGGCGGAAATGCAACTTAAAAACTCTGATTTTGAACTTAAATCGTATATCGGCCTTGATCAATATCAGGAAATAGAGTTGCAAATGCCATTAAATATTACGCTATTTGATATAGATTCAAAAAAGGCACTTGAAGAGGCAAAAGTTAATCGTCCTGAACCTGTTAACTTTGAACGGCGATTGATTGATGCAGACAGAGCTTTGACCCAGGCAAAGCGGGGAACCGGATTAAGCGCCACTTTATCTGGAAGTTATGGGCTTTCTAATAGTGGTGAATCACTTCCGGGAATCTATCAGGATCCACTCAAATCGCAGGTTCTGCAATTAACCATGAGTGTTCCGATATTAGATTGGGGACGTGCAGCTTCAACAGTGAAGATGGCCGAAGCACAACGGGATCTGGCTCAATTTGATGTTCAAAAAGCCAAAGAAGATTTCGACAGAAGTGTTATCGTTCAGGTAGAACAGTTTGGTCTGTTAAAGGATCAGTTAAAGACAGCAAAAGAAGCCGACCGTGTTGCTGAAAATGGATATAGAATTGCATTGAAACGTTTTCAAAATGGTGAAATCAGCATTACGGACCTTAATATTGCGCTCGCGGAACGTGAAACGGCTAAACGCGATTATATAGGCTCACTCGCTACTTATTGGCTTGCATATTATAATCTCAGGATTTTGACACTATATGATTTTGAAACCGATCAAAAAATTAATTACGAAAATCCGATGCTTTCCTCAGAAAAGGGCACTTGATGCAAATTGATTATTTCTATTTGTTTTTAAATAACCTAAATTTTTCAGTCGATCTTTATAATCTTTTTCCTGTATGAAAACAATTTTTCAACTTATCTTATTTGTAGTCACTTTTGCGTTTTTTACACAGTGCAATTCTGCTAAACCTGTGAAATCTATTGAGGATCTGAAAACTGCGTTTAACAGCGAATCGACTACATCCGAGAAATATGCTAAATTTACCCAAATAGCTATAGAAGAGGGATATGATACCATTGCCAAATTATTTGAGGCAACCTCAAAATCAGAAAAGATTCATGCTTTCAATCTTGGAAAAGTACTTGAAAAATACAATGGTAACGTTGGTACTTCTGAAATTGGTAGTTACGAGGTCAAAACTACACTCGAAAATCTCAAGAGTGCTATTAGCGGCGAAACTTACGAAATGCAAACCATGTATCCCGGATTTATCCGAAACGCAGAAAGCGAAAGAGCTGCCGAAGTGGCTAAGTCATATACTTGGGCTTGGGATGGCGGGAAAAAGCATTTAAGTTATTACAGGCAGGTAGAATTGGCTATTGTAAAGGGGAATGAAAATGGTCTCTTCTTCGAGTGGTATGTATGTCCCACCTGTGGAAATATTTATAACTCTTCTGGTGTAGCAGAAAGTTGTGATTTCTGCCTTACCAAAAAGACGAATTTTATTGGATACACCGAAGAACTGGAGGGAGAATAAAAAAGAGATAGCATTAGGCCATCTCTTTAAATTGAAATTTGATTTTTTAACTGCTAAAGCGCATTTACTGCACTTAGGGCAGCTTCATAATTAGGCTCATTTGTTACTTCTGGAACATGTTCGACGTATCTTATAATTCCCGATTTATCGATTACTACTGTACCGCGAGCAAGTAGGCGTAATTCTTTTATAACAAAACCATATTTCTCACCAAAGTCGAGGTCTTTGTGATCTGATATCGTCTTAATGTTTTCCAAACCCTCTGCTGCGCAAAACCGGCTTTGAGCAAAAGGAAGATCGCACGATATAGATAAAACAACCGCATCTTTCAGTTGATTTACTTCCGCATTAAATCTTCGGTTCTGAGCAGCACAAACACTGGTATCAACCGAAGGATAAACAGCTATAATTATAGTTTTTCCGGCAAAATCAGATAATTTAACCGGAACCAATCCTGCTCCAACAGCAGTAAAATCTGGTGCTTTATCACCAACTTTAATCTCATTGCCAAGCAATGTTAAAGGATTGCCTGCAAATGTTACTTTAACTGAACTCTCTTTCATCTCTTAAAATTTATTTTAACGAAATATATTAAGGAAACAAATCGTTTAACGAAAAGTTCCTGCAAATTGCGTAATCAAGGATTTGACAGATGAACTCCATGTTATGTTGAGGCTTTATTGCTCTCTTGAACGACTTGATAACTTATTAATATAATACAATCCTAATGCTTTGATTGAGTCTGAATTTTTGGCAACAAAATTTGTTACTCCGTATTGCACCAAAACTCCTGCAAGCCGTAATAGTGGATTCTTCGATGATCGAACCAATAATTTACGTGATATATATCCTGATATTAAGCCTGTAATAGTTTGAATAAGTGTTTCTTTTAAAGCAGATGGTTCGGCAATATCAGTTAACATTTTTCGCAAAACGTTAACCGGTTTCAAGCTTTCGAATGTAACTGTAAACTGCTCCCTAAGCAACTTCCCTTCTTCCCTTTGCCTGCGCTCAATCACTTCAATTGACTTCCTAAGCGCTTCGGCTGCTATTATTTTCTGCATGAATGAAAAATCACAATGTTAATCTGTACATAAATAAATTCTTTCGCCTTATAATTGTCCTGTTGAGTAAATTTGGAAATTATTCGGGAATCTGATCCTCTTTTAATTGATCTTCCTTAAGTAATTGTTCAATAATGGAATTACTTACAGGTACCTTTATCCATTTATTACGGAAGATGTAAATTATTAATCCGATAAAGGCATACAATCCGGATATCAGAATAAATCCGAGCCAGGCTTTACCCAATAAATCGCCAATAAGCAGAGCCATGGCGATATTTAGATTTACGAAGAAAAGGACTAGAATAACCAAAATAGCAAAACCTGAAGCTAAGTTGGAAGTCAATTCAGCAAATTTGTCTGTGGCCTTTAATTTAAATAACTCAATGCTTGTCTTCGTGTATGCCTGAGCACGTTCAAGCAAAACCTCCACAGGAGTTGTTTTGTCTTCCATTTTTACCAATTGATTAATTAAAGCTTCAAAATTCCGGGTGGCAATTTAACACTAAAGACCTTTATTGATATTTTCAGGTTCACCTTCAGCCGAATCTTTCGCTTTCTTGATGAGAGTTTCTACTCTTTCGGTTACGTCCTCAATAAAATCGTTCATTTTTTTGGTCAGATCATCAGCGTAATCCTTCCCTTTTTTAGCGATTTTTTTTCTTGTTTCGCACCCTTTTTCAGGGGCAAAAAGAATACCTAACAAGGCTCCTGCAGCAGCACCTGCCAAAACACCTAATAAAACTTTTCCTGTACTCATGACGCAAGATTTTAAATTGTTAATACCCAATTATGCAATATGTTGGGTCGTAAATTATCGAGAGCAAATTTCACAATAATAGAAGAAATGTCATATTTGTATTATTGGTCTATTTAGCACATTCGAATAATTGAACCAATCGCACATTTGTAAAGTTACGAAATAAACAATGAAAATGACGAATGGTTTATAATTATTTATGCTGAAATTTGTTTTAAATATTCTCATTTTTACTTGTAAAGCAAAAATTATCTGGGATTGCATTATTTTTTTGTAAAAATGAATACAGGTAATTAATACTTTTATAAATTTGTAGCGATTAACCCCTCACATACGTAAAATTACTGAACGTCCTACTTATGCAAATTGAATTGTACAAACAACACCCGAGGCACTATATTGCAGTTGACTGTTCCATTTTCGGCTACGAAGATGGAGAACTTAAATTATTGCTTTACCCTAGAGGATTTGAACCATCTATTGGTAAATGGTCGCTGATGGGTGGTTTTGTTCAGGAAAATGAATCTATGGAAGAGGCGGCCCGGCGCGTTCTGTTGCAAACTACCGGCCTGAAGGATATATTTTTAGAACAGGCATCTGCTTTTTCAAAGCCCGATCGTGATCCTGGTGCAAGAGTAATAAGCATGACATTTGTAGCCCTAATTCGGATTGATATACACGACAAAGATCTGGTACGCGAAAATGGTGCGCATTGGTGGCCTGTAACTAAATTGCCAACGCTGATTTTCGATCATGAGGCAATAGTGGAAAATGGCCTTTCCCTTCTTCAGCAAAAAGCAAGTATTGATTTGATAGGAAAAGAATTGCTTCCTGAAATGTTTACTTTAATGCAATTGAGGAATCTCTATGAAGCGATTTTCCAAAAGACTTTTGATCCTGGAAATTTCCGCAAAAAAGTACTTTCAATAGGTATATTGGAAAAGTTGAATTTAAAAAATACAACTGAATCAAAAAAAGGTGCCTTCTACTACCAATTTAAAAAGGGTGAAGCGGGAATGAAAAATGAACGTATTGTCAAATTTCCATAAGTTCACTTTTTAAAAGTACATACAACCTTTATCGCGAATATTTGTGTCGCTTTAAAAATTATAGGATAAACAAAATCTTCAAAGAAAAAGAATAATTGTTATTTAAATAGTACTAATTAAAGTTTTAAATCATGACAAACACATTATTTAAACAGTTCGAAGTTTGGTTTGTAACAGGAGCACAGCTGCTTTACGGAGGTGATGCGGTCGTAAAAGTCGACGCACACTCAAACGAAATGGTTAAAGGATTGAACGAATCAGGCAATTTACCTGTAAAAGTTGTTTATAAAGGAACTGCTAATTCGTCGTCTGAAATTGCAGAAATTATGCGTGCTGCAAATGGAGATACAAAATGTATTGGTTTAATTACCTGGATGCATACCTTCTCTCCTGCTAAAATGTGGATTCATGGTTTGATGGATTATAAAAAACCATTAATGCACCTTCATACACAGTTCAACGAGCAAATTCCCTGGTCAGAAATCGACATGGATTTTATGAATTTGAATCAATCCGCTCATGGTGACCGTGAATTTGGATTTATTACCAGTCGTTTACGCAAACCACGTAAAGTAGTAGTAGGTTACTGGAAAGATAAATCAACTCACGATAAAATTTCTGGCTGGATGCGCGTTTGTGCCGGATGGGCTGAAGCTCAAAATATGCAAATCATCCGTTTCGGTGATAACATGAACAATGTGGCTGTAACTGATGGAGACAAGGTCGAGGCTGAAATCCGTTTAGGTTACCATGTCGACAATGCCCCTATTGCAAAACTGGTTCCTTATGTGGAGGCAGTTACCGAAGCAGAAATTGATGAATTAGTAGCTGAATACGAGAAACTATATGATTTCGCTGATGATTGTAAAAAGGGCGCTGAAAAACATATAACTGTACGTCTGGCTGCTGCTCAGGAAATTGGGTTACGCCGTTTCTTACTGGAAAAAAACGCAACGGCTTTCACTACCAGCTTCAACGAATTGGAAGGAATGTCTCAATTGATGGGCTTCGCTTCGCAACGATTGATGACCGAAGGTTATGGTTTTGGTGCTGAAGGCGACTGGAAAACAGCTGCTCTTACCCGTACCATGTGGGTTATGGCTCAAGGTTTACCAGGTGGATGTTCGTTCCTTGAAGATTATGTATTGAACTTCGATGGGGCAAACAGCTCTATTCTTCAATCGCACATGTTGGAAATCAACCCTGAAATTGCAGCTGGTAAACCACGCATCGAAGTTCATTTCTTAGGAATTGGTGATGCAGGTGTTTGTGCCCGTTTAATATTTCAGGCTCACGAAGGTGATGGTATTGCTGCGACTATTGTCGATATGGGTAACCGTTTCCGGATGATTGTTAATGAAGTAGAAGTGATAAAACCGGAAGCATTGCCTAAATTGCCTGTTGCCTGTGCTTTGTGGAAACCAATGCCTAACCTTGAGATAGGTGCAGGTGCCTGGATTACTGCAGGTGGAACTCATCATTCGAGCTTCTCGTTCTCTGTCACTACAGAAATGTTGGAAGATTACGCCGAAATTGCTGACATCGAAATGTTGATTATCGATAAAGACACCAACATCAGAGAATTCAAAAAAACCATACGTAATAACGAAATGTATTACCTATTAAATAAAGCACTTAGGTAATTCACAATTTCATGTGGGTTTTTAACTTCGATGTTTGCCGCTGTAGTCGATGGTGTTTACATTGAATTTGAAGACTGACATAAAGCAATCTTACATCAAAACAACCCAACAAAAAATTATGAATTGGAACTCAACTGAATTTATTTGGCTCGATTGGACGGTTATGGCGATCGGGATTTTGGCTGTTGGCTGGGCTGTATGGCGGTCGGTACAAAAACACAAACGTTTGCAGAAGGGTGCCGACAGCGAGGATTACCTGTTCGGTAAAGGCGAACCATGGTATATCATTGGTGCTGCTATCTTTGCTGCAAATATCGGCTCTGAACACCTTGTTGGACTTGCCGGCACAGGCGCAAAGGCAGGTGTAGGAATGGCACACTGGGAGATGCAAGGCTGGATGATACTCATTCTGGGATGGCTCTTTGTGCCGTTCTATCAATTGATGAACATTAAGTTGGGAAAAATCATCACAATGCCCGACTTCCTTAAAAATCGCTACACACCTGCAACGGGTTCCTGGCTGTCTATCATCACACTCATAGCATATATTCTGACCAAAGTGAGTGTAACAGCGTTTACCGGCGGAATCTTTATGGAGAGTCTTCTTGGCTTGCCTTTTTGGTACGGAGCTATCGGATTGATCGTGTTAACGGGTATCTTTACCGTTTTGGGCGGCATGAAGGGTGTGATGACACTGTCGGCAATTCAAACACCAATTCTTATCATTGGTTCATTCCTTGTGCTTTTCTTAGGATTGTCAGCGCTTGGAGGCGGCAGTATCGCTGATGGTTGGACAGCGATGATTGACTATTCTAAAACGCTAAACGTAGGAGCAGACGGCGTTGCATACGGTACAAACCACATGTTCCACCTTGAAACGGGTGACCCGTTGTATGACGACTATCCTGGATTTTGGGTATTTCTCGGAGCAACAATTATCGGCTTTTGGTATTGGGCTACCGACCAACACATCGTTCAACGTGTTCTCGGCCAACACAAAGGCGAGTCCAGCGAGGTTGTGATGATGCGTGCGCGCAGAGGCACTATTGCTGCCGGTTATTTCAAATTGTTGCCTGTATTTATGTTCCTGATCCCCGGTATGGTAGCAGCTGCATTGGCTGCACGGCCCGGCAGCGGCTTTACGTTAGAAAACCCTGATACAGCCTTTGGCTCAATGGTTAAGTTTGTATTGCCTGCCGGTGTGAAAGGTATTGTTACCATAGGTTTTATTTCCGCATTGGTTGCTTCTTTGGCAGCATTTTTCAACTCTTGCGCTACACTGTATACAGAAGACTTTTATAAGCCAATGTTCAAAAATAAAAGCGAGGTTACATACGTGCGGACAGGTCGTCTTGCGACTGTTGTGGTTGTTTTACTTGGTATTGCATGGATACCAGTGATGATGAGTCTTGGCAGCCTTTACTCCTATCTGCAGGGCATTCAATCGCTGCTCGCTCCTGCGATGGTAGCCGTATTCGTAATGGGAATATTTTCCAAAAGAATTACGCCCAAGGCAGGTGAAGTTGGTATGATTGTGGGCTTTTTTTTAGGTATGTTGCGTTTGCTGACCAACATCTTTACAAATACAGGTAAAGATGTAATGACTGGTTGGTACTGGGAATCCACAGGTTGGTTTTGGCATACCAACTGGCTTATCTTTGAGATCTGGTTGCTCGTTTTCATCATGTTGATGATGGTTGTAGTATCATTTTTCACGCCGAAGCCGACCGCTCAACAGATTGAGTTTATCACTTTCACAGGTGACTACAAAACCCTTGTCAGGAATAGTTGGAACAAGTGGGATGTAATTGCTTCGTTAGGTGTAGTTTTAGCTTGTGCTTTTTTCTACATGTATTTCTGGTAAATAAAACCAAAGGATTAGTGCCCTGGTTCTGAAAGGGGGCTAATCCTTTCTTAAAGACAAATACTTTATACATTTTGCTATGTTATCCGATTTAAAAGAACTGGTTTTCAAGGCTAATCTTGATCTGGTAAAGCATAATCTGGTACTTTTTACCTGGGGAAATGCAAGTGGAATTGATCGTGAAAAAGGGTTGGTCGTGATTAAACCAAGCGGAGTTGAGTATGATGTGATGACAGCTGATCAAATGGTGGTTGTCGATCTGGACGGGAACATCGTTGAAGGTGAATTAAAACCTTCTTCTGATACACCCACGCATCTGGAACTATATAAAGCCTTTGCTCATATTGGAGGTATTGTGCACACGCATTCAACTTATGCAACATCATGGGCACAGGCAGGAGTGGCAATTCCAATCATTGGAACGACTCATGCTGATTATTTTGCGGATCAAATCCCTTGTACCCGCGATATGAAAGTAAATGAAGTGATGGGAGATTATGAGAAAGAAACAGGTTTGGTGATCATTGAACGGTTTTTAAACCTGAACATTGAATATATTCCGGGAGTTTTAGTGAAAAATCATGGGCCTTTTACATGGGGAAAAGACCCCAACGAAGCGGTTCACAACAGTGTTGTACTGGAAGAAATTGCTAAAATGGCATTTATTGCGCACTCAGTCAATCCAAATCTAAAGATGAACAAATTACTTTCAAAAAAGCATTTCGAGCGTAAACATGGAGCGAAGGCTTATTACGGTCAAAAATAAATCATTGTCCTCAAATTATTAAAATTGATTAACCATGAAAAAATATGTTATCGGAATTGATTACGGTACTGACTCGGCCAGAGCAGTCATTGTTAATGGATTGAATGGTGATGAAGTAGCTTCGTCGGTTAAAGCCTACCCACGTTGGGCATCAGGAAAATTCTGTGATCCGGCTAAAGATCAGTATCGCCAGCATCCGCTCGATTATATTGAAGCAATGGAACATGCAGTGAAAGAGGCATTGTCCAAAGCTGGAGAAGAAGTTGTAAAAAATATCGGTGGCATATCTTTCGACACGACTGGAAGCACCCCGATTTTAGTTAATGATGCTGGAATTCCGCTCGCATTAATCGCAGATTTTGCAGAAAACCCTAATGCAATGTTCGTTTTATGGAAAGACCATACAGCCGTAAAGGAAGCTGCTGAAATTAATAAGTTGTGCAAAAGCTGGAAAATTGACTATGCGCAATACGAAGGTGGAATCTATTCCTCAGAATGGGTTTGGGCGAAAATGTTGCACGTACTTCGGGCAGACGAAAAAGTTCGTAAAGCGGCATACTCATGGATTGAACATTGTGACTGGATGCCGGCATTAATTACTGGAGTTACGTTACCTGAAGAAGTTCTCAGAAGCCGGTGTGCGGCGGGTCATAAATCGATGTGGTTCGAAGGTTGGGGTGGTTTGCCTTCCGAAGAATTTCTCACTACACTCGATCCTTGCCTAAGAGGTTATCGGGCAAAATTGTATGATAAAACCTATACAAGTGATGTGAAAATCGGTAACCTAACTGCAGAATGGGCCGAACGATTGGGCTTGTCCGTTGATGTGGCTGTTGGAGTTGGCGGTTTTGATTGCCACTTTGGTGCGGTTGGTGGTGAAGTTACGCCGAATGTGTTGGCCCGTGCAATAGGAACATCCACTTGTGATATCATGGTAGCTTCATACGATCAGATTGGTGATAAACTGATTGCCGGAATATGCGGACAGGTAGACGGATCGGTTATTCCGGGTTACATCGGTCTTGAAGCAGGACAGTCGGCTTTTGGTGATGTTTATGCCTGGTTTAAAAAAGTTGTGGCATGGCCATTAGAGAATATCCTCTCCAAATCAACCATTATCGATTCGGAAACGCGGGACAGGCTAATTGCCGAAACCATGGATCAGATTATCCCGGAATTATCCGCTGAGGCAATGTTAGTTCCCATTGAAGAATCGACGATTATTGCTGTAGACTGGATGAATGGCCGCCGGACTCCTGATGCAACACAGGAGGTTACAGGGTCTATAACTGGTTTAAAGTTAGGATCAACTACTCCAAAAATATTCCGTGCGCTTGTTGAGGCAACGGCCTTTGGATCAAAGGCAATTGTTGACAGGTTTGAGCGTGAAGGGGTTGAAATTAAAGAAATCATCGGATTGGGAGGTGTGGCAAAGAAATCACCATTTGTTATGCAGACGCTTGCTGATGTACTGAATATGCCTATAAAAGTCGCCAGAACCGAACAAACGTGTGCCTTTGGAGCAGCAATGTTTGCATCGGTGGTCGCAGGACTTTATCCTAAAGTAGAAGATGCCCAGAAAGCAATGGGAAAAGGATTCGAAAAAGAATATTTCCCCAATCAGGAAAACGTTGTAAAATATGCTGAAATCTATCATAAATATCTGAAAATTGGTGCTTTTACTGAAAAAGAGCTTTGATATTTAAGGTAGCCACGGGCCTTTTCGCGGAATGTAATTTCCAATGAGGATGACGATATAATATTGAATTATAGTCATCCTCATTTTTTTCTTATTTGTAGAAACTTTTTTTCCCTTATTTCGCCTACTTTAGCCAATTATAAAAAAGAAATTTTAGTAACGATATTTCTTTTTTGAATCGACAGGTTGTAGTGCAATTAAGGGTTGAACCTTTCGGCGCGCCAGAATGTTATATTACATAATTGATTAAGCATGATTATCCCTGAGAATATTAATATTTTAATAGTCGACGACAACGCTTTGGTTCTTAAAGCCTATGCGAATGTTCTTTCGAAAAGGGGGTATCGTGTTTTAACAGCTGGGAATGGTAACACTGCTCTTCGTATTATTAACCAGGAAAAAATTTCGCTGATACTGCTTGATGTAATGTTGCCTGACCTATCCGGGTTGGAAATACTGAGAATTTTAAAATCAAATCCGAAAACAGAACATATTTTTGTGGTCCTTATCTCTTCACTTGCGACTTCCCCGGGAAATCAAATTGAAGGTATGGAATTAGGTGCAGATGGTTACCTGGTCAAGCCAATGCCGGTTTGGGAGTTAGTTGTGCGGGTCAATGGTTTTTTAAAGCACATGAGAACCATTGAACTCTTAAAGATCAGTGAAGAAAGATACCGGAGAATTTCAGAAAGGACGGAGGAAGCGTTAAAGGAGTCGAACGCCTATTTGAGTGCAATACTTGAAAACAGCAGTAACATCTTTGTTGCGCTTGACCGGGACTACAGGATACAATTTGCAAATAACCTCGCAATTGAAATGTCCAAAATTATTTATGGAAAAGAAATTGAGGTTGGCAAATCATTTATGGAGATTATTAGTGCCGATCAGTTAGATCTTTTTTATCAGGACATCAATTTAGCACTAAATGGGAAACCGGTATATGTTGAAAGACGTTACATTCGGGAAAATGGAATTCCGACCTGGTTTAGTATTCAATACTCACATTCAGCCGATTATTTAGGAAACACAATCGGATTGTTTATAATTGTTTCAGATATTACAAAGCGGAAGGAAGATGAAGCATTGATTCTGAAGTATCAGACTGAACTTGAACAAACTGTAGAGATTCGTACAGCAGAACTCGTTAGCTTAAACAAGGGGTTGCTGATGGAAATCAGTGAACGCAAGCGGGCTGAGCAAGAGTTGAAGAAACTTTCGAGTGTTGTTGAACAAGCAGCAGATCACGTTCTGATTACTGACAGATACGGCATTATTGAATATGTGAATCCTGCTTTTGAGGCAGGAACAGGGTATTCGAAAGATGAAGCAATAGGGTTATCTCCAAATTTTCTAAAATCGGAGAACAGTGATCCTGAAATGTCTAAGGAACTTTGGAAGACGGTCTTACAAGGCCAGACTTATCGGGGAATAACGGTCAATAAGAAAAAGGATGGCACGCTCTACTACGAATCAATGACAGTGACACCTCTTTTAGATACGAACAATAATATTACCCATTTAGTCTCTGTCGCGAGTGACATAACCGAGCGGCAACAATCAGAAAACGATAAAATAGCAAGAGAGGCAGCTGATCAGGCGAATAAAGCCAAGAGTATGTTTCTTGCCAATATGAGCCATGAAATCAGAACTCCAATGAACGCCATTATCGGGTTTTCTGATTTGCTTTATTCAAGCATAAAAGATGCCAGGCAACGTTCGCAGATTGAGGCTATTCGCAGCAGCGGAAAAAATCTTCTGATAATTATCAACGACATTCTTGATTTGTCGAAAATAGAAGCCGGTAAACTGGTGATTCAAAATGAGCCTATTAATATCCATAATATTATAAAAGAGATTGAAACAATCTTTGCTCATATCACAAATGAAAAAGGAATCAAGTTTGTTATTGATAAAGTAGACGAGATTCCTACATCCCTTCTGCTGGACGAAACCCGTATCCGACAGATTCTTTTCAACCTGATTGGCAATGCTGTGAAATTTACAGATACTGGAGAGGTCAGGCTTTCAGTGATGGAAAAGTTAAAGGAGAACGACAAGATTGATCTGATAATCTCAGTTAAAGATACAGGAATAGGGATTCCTCCCGATCAGCAGGATCGGATTTTTGAAGCTTTTAATCAGCAGGAAGGACAACGTACCGTCAAATATGGCGGAACCGGATTGGGTCTTACAATTACCAGGCGCCTTGTGGAGATGATGGGCGGAGAAATCGTCTTAAAAAGTGAGCCCGGGA
>Ga0209724_1001616_pt1 | contig 20354 bp, 19 predicted proteins | sample grotaG_FD_184143 | JGI IMG/M metagenome (GOLD analysis project Ga0209724, IMG submission 184143) | Glacier valley bacterial and archeal communities from Borup Fiord, Nunavut, Canada, to study Microbial Dark Matter (Phase II) -... | ecosystem: Environmental > Aquatic > Freshwater > Ice > Glacier ...
CAGAAGATCGGCCAAAAGGTCGGCCAGAAGGTCGGCCAAAAGGTCGGCCAGAAGATCGGCCAAAAGGTCGGCCAGAAGATCGGCCAAAAGGTCGGCCAGAAGATCGGAATGATGGCGGTTGCGCTCGCAGCGCTCGCGCGTGGAGCGAGCGCGGATGGTGATGCGTACGTGCCGCCCGACTTCATGACGGCCCTGCCGCCGTTGCCGGCCTCGGTCGAAGCAGCGAAGGTCTGGCGGCTCTCGCTGAGCGAAGCGATCAGCGTGGCGCTGCATCAAAACCTCGGCATCGTCTTCGAGCGGCAGCAAGTCGAGGTCGCGAAGCTCGGTATCACCGTCGCTACGGGCGCGTTCGAGCCGGTGCTCTCCGCGCAGCTCGATCACAACCGCTCGGATTCCCCGCCGATCACGGTGCAGGAAGGCAGCGCGAACCAGAACATCTCGTTCGTCACGGACGATTGGCGGATCACGCTGAGTGATCGGCTCGAGACCGGCACGCAGGTCGCCCTCGATTTCTCGAACGGGCGCGCACGCTCCTCGGCGGGCACCGCGGTCGAGCCGTTGAACTATCGCGCGACCCTGACCGCCTCGGTGACCCAGCCGCTGTTGCGTGGATTCTCGCCGGACCTGGTCGTGCCACGCATCGATATCCTGCGCGCGAAGATTGCTTCGGAGCGCGAGCGCGCGCAGCTCGCGGTCGCCGCGGCCGAGATCGTGCAGCGGACCGAGAACGCGTACTGGGACGTCGTCCAGGCGCTGTACAGCTACGATCTCCAGCTGCGCTCGCAAAAGCGCTCCGAGGATCAGATGGCGCTGACGCGACGCCAGATCGATGCCGGCCTGATGCCGCCATCGGATCTGATCGCCGCGTCAAGCACGCTCGCACAGCGCAAGCTCCAGGTGCTGGTCGCCGAATCGACGATCGATGCGAGCTATGACGCTTTGCGCGCGGTGCTCAACCTCGCGCACGAGGAGTGGGCGCGGCCGATCCTTCCAGTCGAACCACCGCAGTTCGATGCGCAGACCAGCTCCGCCGAAGATGCGCTCGCGATCGCTATCAAGCATCGCCCCGAAATCATCCAGCTCGATCTCGATCTGCAGACCGCGCTCCTCGTCGTGCGCCAGGCCGAGAATAACCGCTTGCCGCAGCTCGACCTCGGGCTCTCGGGTCAGTTGATCGGCCAGAAGAATATGTATGGTTCGACGCTGAACGAGGTAGGCGATGCCGATGCGCACGCCTACAGCGTGGTCCTCAACTTCTCGTGGACCCCGCTCCAGCGCGCGACCCGCGCCCAGGCCGAGATCGAAAAGACCCACCACGACATGGCCGTCGTCCGCCGCGACCAGGCCCTCCAGGACATCTGGTTCGCGGTGCGTCAGGCGGTTCGCGACCAGACCAGCGCGGCGCGTCAGGTGCTCGCAGCCTCGAAGTTTCGCCAGCTCTCGACCGAGAGCCTCGAGGTCGAGCAGCGCAAGTTCCTCTCGAACCAGTCCTCGAATTTCGTCCTCGGCCAGCACCAGGACGAGCTCGCCGCAGCGCAACTCGCCGAGCTCACAGCGGTCCTGGTCCACAAGAAGGCGACCGCGGCGCTCCTCAAGGCGACCGGCGAGCTCCTGGACCAACGTCACATTCAGCTCGACGTCGCCCTCCCGCATAAGTAATAGTCACCCTGATGAGGGCCGCCTGCTTGGCGTTGGGACTTAGTGCGTGTGCGATCGCGGGTACACCGAGCGGCCACAGCGGCAGCGGCGGTGACGGCGGTCAAACCACGCCCGATGGTGGCACCACGTCGCACGGCTGCACGATGTCGTGCGACGACAGCAACGCGTGCACGACCGATAGCTGCGATGCCGACAACACGTGCGTCCACGCGACCGATGCGTGCGACGACGGCGATGCGTGCACGACCGATACCTGCGACATGGTGACCGGGTGCGCGCATGCGAACCTCAACCACGGCACGATGGCGTTCACGCCGACCAGCACGATCCAGACGTTCGCGGTGCCGACCTGTGTCACCTCACTGCACGTGCGCGCCGCGGCCGGCCAGGGCGGCAGCGTCACCGGGCAAACCTTCACGGGCGGCCTCGGCGCGACGCTCGAGGGTGACTTCCCCGTCGCGGCCGCCCAAGTACTCAGCATCGTCGTCGGTGGGGTCGGGATTGCGGGGCTCGGCGACGCGAACGCGGGCCAGCGCAGCGGCACCGGTGGCGGTGGTTCGTACGTGGTCCGAGGCACGACGATCCTCGTGATCGCCGGTGGTGGTGGTGGCGCGGGCGGAAGCGTCGCGGTCACGGACGGTGGCGGCTGCAACGGGGGCGCCGGCGTCATCACGCAAAATGGATCCGCCGGCTCCGGCCAGTTTCCTGGCGGCGCGGGAGGTACTGCCGGTGGTGGAGGCACGTTCTTTTCGAACAGCGCGTATCAAGGCGGCACCGGTGGCGGCGGCTACTCCGGCAATGGAATCGGCAGCTCGAACGGCAATTCGGGATCGCCCAACGGTCCAGGTGGCTCGTTCACGAACGGCTCCGCAGGCGGTGCGGCAGGGGACCAAGGTCGCCCCGGTGCGTTCGGTGGCGGCGGTGCGGCAGGCTTCACCGGCGGCGGTGGCGGTGGCTATTCCGGTGGCGGTGCGGGTGGCTACGGCAGCGGCACGTACAACGGTGGTGGTGGTGGTTCGATCAACAACGGCACGAATGCGATCAATACGCCGGGCAACCACGTGGGTGCCGGCACCGTCGTCGTCACCTGGTAGCGCACGGCCGCGACGACCGGCGTCATGTCCATGATGACTACACGGTGGTTGGCTACTCGGCGTGTAGCGCCTGGATCGGATCGAGCTTCGCGGCGCGCATCGCGGGATAGAGACCCGACGCGACACCGACGATGATCGAGACACCGAGCGAGAGCGTGATCGACCATGTCGTCACGACGGTTGGCCAATCCGCGTAGACCGCGACCCCGCGCCCGAGCGCCACGCCGAGTGCGACGCCCAGCAGCCCGCCGAGCAGCGCGAGCGAGAACGCGGTGACGAGGAACTGGAAGCGAATATCGGAGCGGCGCGCGCCGACAGCACGGCGCACCCCGATCTCTCTGGTCTGCTCGAGTACGGAGGCGAGCATGATGTTCATGATGCCGATGCCACCGACGAGCAGCGAGATGCCGGCGATCAAGCCCATGACGAGGTTGAACAGCTGCTGGGTCTGCTTGGAATGCAAGAGCAGCGCTTCGGGCACGACGATGTCGTAGTCGCGTACGCCACCGTGGAGCCGATCGAGCAGCGTGCCGATCACGACGCCGGTCTCGCCCGCCGGTGCCTTCTCGTCGAGCCGGACCACGATCTCGGCGAGCGGTGACTTCATCGGATCGCGGTCGAGCTTGCGCAGAGCGGTCGTCGAGGGAACGTAGATCTCGTGCTCGCTCGACGACACCGAGACGCCTTGAACTTGCGAGACCGGATCCGCCTCGGACGCGAGCACGCCGACGACCTCGAACCAGACGTCGTTGATCTTGACGTCCTTGCCGAGCGCGGGGTCGGCGCCGAACAGATCGCGGCGCACGCCCGCGCCGATCACGCAGACCTGGCCGTGGCGAGTGAGATCGTTCTTGTCGAAGAACCGGCCCTCGGCAAGCGCGAACGCGGTGACCTCGCGATGCCGTTCGCCGACGCCGTAGACTTGCGCGGTGGTCTTCGCGCCGGCGGCGAGGACCTTGTAGGGATCGATCTCGACGCGCGGGGTGGCGAACGAGACGCCGGGGACCGCCTCGTCGATGGCCTCGATGTCGCGTTGCGATAGGCCGATCGATTTCTTGCGGAGCTCGGCGAGCTCGTCGGGTCTGTACTGCTTCGCGCGGAGCACGACATTGCGGGTGCCGAGCTTGTCGATCAGGGCGAGCGCCTGGCGTTCCGCGCCCGCGCCGATCGAGAGCATCGCGATCACCGCACCGACGCCGAACATCATGCCGAGCATGGTCAGCGTCGTGCGCAGCTTGTGCTCGCCGAGGCTGCCGAACGCGGTCGAGAAGGCATCGAGGATGCGCCTCACTTCACCGCCTTTTCCGCCGAGCCGGCACTACCGAGCGCGTCGAGCGTGCGCGTCGGATCGCGCAGCGCGATCTCGTCGCCTACTACGATGCCGCTCTTGATCACGACGCGCCCCGCGCTCGATACGCCGAGCTCGACGGCCTGGGTCATGAAGCCCGTCGGCGTGCGCTTGTAGACGATGGGCTTACTGTCCTTCTCGAACACCGCCTGGCGCGGCACCACGATCGCGTCTTCCTGATCGAGCACGAGCGCCGCGCGCACGCGTTGGCCGGGCTTCATGATCGCCTTGTCGGTCGTGGCGAGCGCGATCATGACGCCGAAGTAGTTGACCGGCGAGTTCGGATCGCGCGGCTGTGCGAGCTTGTCGACGACGCGGACCTTGCCCTTCCAGACTTGCTCGGGGCGCGCCTCGACGATCACCTCCGCGGGCTGGTTCTCGACGAGGCCGCTGCCGTCGACCTCGAGGACGTAGACCTCGGCCTCCATCGCATCGAGCATCGGAATCTCGCCGACCGGCTGGCCGGGGAACAGCGAATCGCCGACCTTGCGCAGCTGACCGCGCCAGTTGCGGTTGAGCACGAGGATGCCGTCGTACGGCGCATCGAGCTCCATCGAGCGTAGCTCCTTGTTCGCGTGATCGACGGCGAGCTGCGCCTTCTGGCGCTGGACGCCGATCACCGCCGAGGTCGATTGCGACCGACGGTGCTCGATCTGCTTGGCCTGGCTCGCGTGCGCTTGCTTCGCGTCGGCGAGGTTCGCGTCGATCTCGGATTCGATGATCTGATTGCGCGAGAAGATCTGCGCGTCCTTGGATTGGAAGCGCTTGGTCTGCTCGAGCTCGCTCGCCGCCATCTCGGCATCGGTCTCGCGACCCGCGATGGCGGTCTTCGCCTTGATCTGCTCGCTCGCGTACTTTGCATTCGCCGACGCGAGGTCCGATTGGCCATCGCGCAGGCGCTTCTCCGGATCGCTCGGATCGAACTTCGCGACCGGCTCGCCCTGCTTCACGTACACGCCGTCGGCGGCGAGCCACGCGACCTTCATCGGACCGAACTCGCCGGCCCCTTGCGGGGCGGTGATCTTCGTCGCCTTGACTGCACGCAGGTTGCCCTCGGCAGTCACGCGACGAACGAACTTCTCGCGCTTCGCGGTGTACGTGGAGGTCTCGTCACGCGGGCCTGGCGTGCGCAGCGCGAACCACCACGCACCCGCACCGATGCCCACGAGCCCCACGAGCGCGAGCGCTCGCCGCTTCACTTCGCACCCGGATCGATCCGAGAAACCCGATCACCGGCGGCGAGACCCGATTTCACCTCGATCGCCGAGGCCGAGCGCTTGCCGAGCACGAGCTTCACGCGCTGGAAGCCACCGCTCGTCGCGCGATAGGCGACCGGACCCTCGGGCGTCACGAACACCGCTTCGGTCGGAACCTGGATGACCTGCGCGAGCTTCTCGGTCTCGACCTGGCCGCGGAAGCGCATGTTCGGACGCAGCGGCACGCTGGTCTTCGCGAGCTCGATCGACAGCTTCGCGACCTTGCTCGGATCGACCTGTGATTTCGCACCGACGTTCTTCTCGATCTCTTGCACCGAGCCGTGGAGCTCGACATCTGGCAAGGCATCGAGTCGCAACCGCACGGGCTGCGCGACCGCGACCTTCGCGAGGTCGACCTCGTCGACGATCCCCTTGCCCTTCATCTTCGCGAGCCCGACGATCCGCATCACGGTATCGCCGCGGTACGAGGCATCGCCGACCTTACGCTTCTCGCCCTGCCAGTTCGTATCGAGGACGACCGTGCCATCGCGCGGCGAGGCAACCTCCATCTCTTTGAGCGATTTCGCGAGCAGCTCGGCGCGGTGCTTCGCGTAGGTCGCCTTCTCCGACAGCTGCGCGATCTCTTGCTCGTCGGAACGCTTCGTCGCGTCGGCCTTGTACTTCGCACCGGCGAGCGCGAGCTTCGCGGTCTGCTCGTCGAGCTTCTCGGTCTCGAGGTTGACCGCGGCCTCGAGATCCGAGGGCCCCTGCACTTTCAACGAGGCCTTCTTCACCGCGGACTCGGCCTCCGCGACCTTGAGCTCGTCGTCGCGCCGCGCGAGCGCCGCATCGTCGCTCTTCTTCTCGAGCGTCTTCTGCGCGGCCTCGGCTTCGTTCTGCATGTCCTCGAGCGCGCGCATCACGTTCGAAGGATCGAACGCGACGATCGGCGCGCCCGTCTTGACATCGTCTCCATCGGACGCGAGGTTCGCGATCTTGAAGTCCCAGATCTCGCCGATGTTCGGCGGGTGGATATCGGTCGAATCGACGGCTGCGAGCTCGCCACTGACCTCGACACCGAGCACGAGGTCGTCGCGCTTGACGTCGACGAACTGCAGCTCCGCCTGCTTCTTGCTGCACGCCGCGAGCGCGATCAGGAGCAGCCCGCGCTTCACTCGCCCCCTCCGATCACGACGGTGTCGCTTTCGTGCAAGCCACTCTCGACGATGCAGTGCTGCGCATCGCACGCACCGAGCTTGACGCTGCTCGCGAGCCTGGCACCGCGCGGCACGAGCAGTGCAGCTTTGGCGCCGGCTTTGACCATCACGATCTTGACCGACATGCCGACGCGCAGCCGGTCCTTGGATTTTCCCTTCTCGAGCGAGAGCTTCACGTCGAACGCGCGGCGCAGCGAATTCTGACCTTTGATCCGCGCGACCGGCGTGATGCCGGCGACGGTGCACGAGATCGGATCGTCCGGATACGCATCGAGCACGCACGTGCCGACTTCACCGACGTCGATGCGGCCATCGTCGACGTCCGAGAGCTCGCTGTAGATCTCCATCTCTTGCGCTAGATCGGGCATCGACACCACCGCCCACCCTGGCTGGACCGAATCACCGATGTGATACTTGTGGCCTTCCCACGGATGCTCCTGCACGAGCACGACGCCATCGCGTGGCGCGACGAGCGTGAGCTGCTTGATCGTCTGATCGGCGACCTGGATCGCGTGGCGCGCCTTGTCGAGCTCGATCTGTTTGACCGAGAGATCGAGCGAGCTCGCCAGGCGGTCCGAGAGCACGTCTGCCTTGGCCTTCTTGACCTCGGCCTCCATCCGCTTCTTCTCGAGCTGACGCTCCTGGATCTCGCGCTTCGCGAGCAGATCCTCGGGCACGTCGGCGCGCAGCGTGGCCTTCTCGTACGCGACCTCGTGCTGCTCGAGCAGGTTCTGCTTGTTCGCGGTCTCGATAGCCTCGAGGTCCTTCGCGCTGCGGAACGTGGACTCGGCATCGAGCAGCGCGAGCCGCTTCTGCTCGAGATCCGCGGTCACCGTCGAATTGTCGAACTCGAGCACGCGATCGCCAGCCTTGACCATCGCGCCGTCCTCGACCATCCAGCGGATCGCGATCTTCCACATCTCGGTGCGCGGCGCGACGAAATCGACCGCACTCGGCGCGCGTAGCTCGCCGGTCATCACTTCACGCACGCCAAGATCACCACGCGTCACGGTGCCCGTCCGCATCGCGGTGTGCGAGGCGTGCTGCTTCTCTCCACCATGACACGCCACCAGCACCAGCAATGCCGTCCACTTCATGCCGCGCCTAGCTTCGCGAACGCGACGTCGCTGCCCTTGCCGTCCAGCGTGACTTTGCCATCGAACACGCGGATCGCGCGTGGACAGCGCGCCGCGATCTCGGGCTCGTGCGTCACGATGATGATCGTGTTGCCCTCGTCGTGCAGCACCTCGAACAGACCGAGGATGTCCTCGGTCGTCGAAGAATCGAGGTTGCCGGTCGGCTCGTCACACAACAGCAGCGAGGGCTCGGTGACCAATGCACGCGCGATCGCGGTGCGCTGCCGCTGACCACCCGAGAGCTGATACGGCTTGTGGCCCATGCGATGGGCGAGGCCCACGCGCTCGAGCGCCTTCTTCGCGCGCACGTCGCGCTCGCGCGCGGGCACGCCGCGATACTGCAACGGCAAGCCGACGTTCTTGACCGCCGAGGCACGATGCAGCAACTGAAAGCTCTGGAACACGAACCCGATCTGGCGATTGCGCACGGTCGCGCGGTCGTCGTCGGAGAGATCCTGGACGTTCTTACCGTCGAGCCGGTACTCGCCGGCCGACGGCGTATCGAGACAGCCGAGGATGTTCAACAGCGTCGATTTTCCGCTGCCCGACGAGCCTACGATCGCGACCATCTCGCCGCGCGCGATCGAGAACGACACGCCATCGAGTGCGGCGATCTTTTCATCACCCATCACGTAGTGGCGAGCAATGTCGACGAGCTCGATCAGGGGCGCCATCGCGAGCTCCAAGCGTACACCGACCGAGACACCGCGCTACAACGCGAGTTGCGCGTTGCCAACAAGTCACGTTCCAGAGCGTCGGAGGTCCGCGATGTCAACGCGACGCTCGACCAGCGAACGTTCGAACCCGTCGGCGCCGAGGTTGCGCCAGGTCTGGTACTCCGCCTCGCTGATCGGAAAGATCTGCGCGAGCGTGATCGCGGGTGGCCCGACCTCGAGCGGCAGATGGACGTTCCACGCCTTCGGCGAGCACACGTAGACGTGAGGCAGTCGCTGCGAGAGCTCGCCCGCGGCGAGCGATGCGACCACGTCGCGTACCATCGTCCCGGGCTCGGGGAAGAATTCGGTCGTCGTGAGATGAAAGCCGAGGTTCGCGATGATCTGACCGCAGACCTCGCTATCGACCGTCGATGCCATCAGCAGCTCGACGCGTGGCCTCGCCTCGGGCCAGTCCTTGTTCGACACGCCCATCGACACGAACGTCCATTGCCCGAAAACCGGCAGGTTCGCGATCCGACCCACCTCGATGGCGTTCTGAGTCTCCTGCGCGTGGCGATACGTGCGGCCCGAAAACGCACCGAACATTTGACGCAGGAGGTCGGCCGCGCGCGTCGAGACCTTGAGAAAATGCGCGAGCTGCGGGACGCCTTGCGCCATCGTGAGCCAGGTCGGCTGGAGTGCGAGCGTGCGGCGCAGATAATTCTGCGCGACGACCTTGTTGCCGATTTCGGCGTGGGCGAGTGCGCCGCCCCACAGAGCGGTCGCACTGTCCGATTTGAGGCCGATCGCTTGATCGAACGCACACGCGGCCTCGTGCGGCTTGCCCATGCACAGGAGGGCGTGACCGAGGCCTTTCCATGCGACCGAGTGCGGCGGGAACATCGCGGTCGCGCGCCGGAATCGGTCGGCCGCCTGATCGAAGTGTTCCGCTCGGAACATCTCGTGACCTTCACTCACCAGCGCATCAGCCGCCGCCTGACTCACATCGACGAGGTACCACGAGTTGATCCGCGATGTGCTCTGCTATGATGCGCTTCAGATGAGCGCGTCCGTCGGAGCCGATGTCGAAGCCCTATGCTCCAAGTGCGGTGATGTTTGGCATGTGGTGGTCGCCAAGGTAGGTGAGTCGATCGTCAAGGTTCATTGTAAGGAGTGCAATAAGGAGCACCGTTACAAGAATCCGAAAGCCGCGCCGAAAGCCGCGCGCCAGCCTTCGATGGCGACAGCCAAAGCGGCGCGTGAGAAGGCTCCCGTCGAGCGATTCGACAAGCCGCAAGTCACGGCCGACCTCTCGAAGCCGCCGCGGTCGTACCGAGCGTCAGAGAGCTTTGACGTCGGCGATCGCGTCGAGCATCCCAACTTTGGCCAGGGCGTCGTCGAGATCTCCGAGCCCGGCAAGGTCACCCTGTTTTTCGCAACCGGTCGTCGCGTCCTCGCGCAGGCAAAGGCGCCGAGCAGCAACTCGCTCGAGCGTCCGAAGCCTTTCGACTATTCGAACCCCGCCGGCGGCAAGCCGGTCGGCCAGAGCTGAGATGGCACGCATCCGCTGGCTCGGCCCGGTGATAGCGATCGTCGGTATCGGCGTCGCGGGTCTCGGTGCCTGGTACATGGTCCACGCGCGACCCGAGCCCGGCGACGTGATCGATACGATCTCGCTCGATGCGGACACGAAGTTCGTGATCTCCGACGAGAAGAACCACGATCGCTCGTTCATCGAGCTCGATCACAAGGGCGAGCAGCTCTGGCAGGCGCTGATCCCGCACTACGCCGGCGAGAAGGGTCGCCCCGCGATCGCGTGGAACGATGTCGCGGTCACCGTCCGAGTCGAGCGCAACGGTCGCGCCGAGGTGTTCGCACTCTCGATGCACGATGCGACCAAGCTCGGCGGATTTCGGCTCGCTCCCGAGCACGATCCGATCACGGTCCAGCCCGGCCCCATCACGCTGACCGATCACATCCGGTCGTACGAGATGGTCGGGGGCGAGGACTGGCACCAGCTCATCGCGGTCGATCTGCGCACGGGCAAGGCCCTGTGGAAGGTCGACCTCGGGCACTGGAAGATCGAGGACGCGGGCGTCCAGACTCCGTACGTCTGGGTCGTCCAAGGAACTCGCAAAGACAAGCGCTGGTACAACGTCCTCAACGGCGTCGAGAACAAGTCACTTAACTAATCGAAATTGTGTCACTTTCAGAGCGGTGAGGCAGGCATGCAGCCTCACTCACGCGGTATACTTTCGATTTGATGGCCGCCGAGCGACAAAGTGAGATGCACGAAGTCAGCGCGGCGCATGCTGTGCCCGAGCTCGAGCCCGCCCCACGGCCGTCGTTGCGTGTGACCGAAGTGCCCGGTCGGACCCCGCCCGCGCCCGGGACCAGTAGCGATGTCGCGCCGACCGCGCTCGATGCGCCCGAGCTCTATCTCAACCGCGAGCTCACGTATCTCAACTTCTGCTGGCGCGTGATGCACGAGGCCGAGGATGACCGCACGCCACTTCTCGAGCGCGTGAAGTTCCTCGCGATCGTCAGCTCGAACATCGACGAGTTCTTCCAGAAGCGCATCGGTGGCTTGAAGCAGCAGGTCGGCGCGCAGGTCCACACGGTCACGCCCGATGGGCGGACGCCACAACAGCAGATCGCCGACACGATCGAGCTGATCACGCGGCTCGAGGCCAAGAAGATCCAGATCGTCGAGAAGACCCTCGGCGATCTCAAGGCGGTCGGTGTGTGGCTCGCACCCTTCAAAGAGCTCGACGCTGGCGAGCGCGCGTGGATCCGCGAGTTCTACATCAAGAACATCTTCCCGCTGGTCACCCCCCAGGCGATGGATCCGGCGCACCCGTTTCCGTTCGTCTCGAACCTCTCTCTCAACTTGCTCGTGTCGTTGCGGTACACGAACGATAGCGAATCGCTGCTCGCGCGCGTCAAGGTGCCGATCGGGGGTGGGCTATCGCGCTGGGTCCGGCTCGGCACGTCACGGACCTTCGTCGATCTCGCCGACGTGATCGCGAACAACCTGGACCTCTTGTTCCCTGGCATGGAGATCGAGGCGTGCTCCCTGTTCCGGGTCACGCGCAATGCGATCACCGAGCGGGATGAAGAAGAAGCCGACGACTTGCTCGAGCTGATCGAGATCGAGCTGCGTAATCGCCGGTTCGCGCCGGTCGTGCGGCTCCAGGTCGACAAGAACATGCAGCCGCAGCTCCGCGGTCGTCTGGCTGCCGAGCTCGGGCTCGACGAGATGCTCGACGTGTTCGAGGCCGAAGGCATGCTCGGGCAGCGCGATCTCATGGAGATCGGCATGCTCGACATTCCGGAGCTCCACGATTTGCCCCACGCGCCCGCGCAGCCGGTCGACTTTTTGACCGAAGGCAACATCTTCCACGCGCTCCGCGACGTGAAGCAGATGCTCGTGCATCACCCCTTCGAGTCATTCCAGGAATCCGTCGAGCGTTTCTTCAAGGAAGCCGCGGACGATCCGAAGGTCCGCGCGATCAAGACCACCCTGTATCGCACCTCGAAGGACTCCGAGGTCATCAAGCACCTCGTGCGCGCCTCGCGTAACGGCAAGCAGGTCGCGGTCGTGCTCGAGCTCAAGGCCCGTTTCGACGAAGAAGCGAACATCAAATGGGCCTCGCGCATGGAGCGCGCCGGGATCCACGTCACGTACGGCGTTGTCGGGTTGAAGACCCACACGAAGATCACGCTCGTCGTGCGCAACGACTACGACGGGCTTCGTCGCTACGCGCACATCTCGACAGGCAACTATCACGCCGGCACCGCGCGCATGTACACCGATCTCGCGCTGTTCACGTGCGACGACGCGATCGGTCGCGACCTCACGGAGCTGTTCAACTACCTCACGACCGGCTACAAGCCGCGCCGCAAGTACCAGAAGCTGCTCGTCGCACCGAAGCAGCTCAAGCAAGCACTGCTCGAGAAGATCGAGCGCGAGATCGCGAACGTCGGAGCCGGCGAGCGCGGCCATATCCAGTGGAAGCTCAATGCGCTCGAAGATATCGACATCGTGCGCGCGCTCTATCGCGCGTCGCAGCGCGGCGTGACGATCGATCTCGTCGTTCGCGATACGTGTCGGTTGCGTCCAGGTCTCGAAGGCGTGTCAGCTTCGATCAAGGTGGTCAGCGTGGTCGGGCGGTTCCTCGAGCACAGCCGGATTTACTACTTCCACAACGCCGGCAAGCCGGAGTACTACATCGGCTCCGCGGATGCGATGCAGCGCAACCTCGAGAAGCGGGTCGAGGTGCTGTGCCCGATCGAAGATCCACGGCTGCAGACCGAGCTGCGCTTCATCCTCGATACGTTGCTGAGCGATCAACGTGGCGCGTGGGACATGCAGCCCGATGGCAGCTACGTCCAGCGCAACGGCTCGGGTGCGAAGCACAGTCAGGTGCAGCTCATCGAGCGCACCGATCGCCGCTTGAAAGAAGCGACGCGGCTTCGCCGGCGCAAGATCCAGACGGTCTCCCGCAAGCGGCGGTAGACTAGGCGCGCCGATGAAGAAGCGCGTCGTAGTGATCGGAGCAGGCCTCTGCGGCTCCCTCGTGGCCACGTTACTGCGCAACGACTTCGAGGTCACGGTCGTCGAGCAGGGCCGGAAGCAGAAGCCGCTATTTGACGATGTCGATTGCCCGACTGGCGATCTCAACACCTCGATCAATCGCGGCGAAGGCCTCGGCGGCACGACGAACTACTGGCACAACGCGCTGATCGAGCTCGACGACAACGACCTCATCAAGGCCGGGATCGAGCCCAAGGGCATGCGCCCGTACTACGCCAAGGCGTGGTCGTTCTTCTTGAACGATAGCGACCTCGCCGAGTGCAACAAGGCGTGGGAGGCGAACAAGGCGGTCGTCGAGCATGGCGGCGCGACCGTCGCGCACATGGTGTTGCCGCAGACGCGCCACAACCTGTGGAAGCTCGCGAACCAGAAGTATCCCGGCGATCAGATCGAAGTGGTCTACGGCCACGCCGAGAAGATCTCCGACGGTGTCGTCGAGGTGAAGCAAGGCGATCGCATCATAAGGATCGAAGCGGACTACGTGATCGCCTCGGCCGGTGGCCTCGCCACGCCGGTGCTGCTCGCAAAGTCGCTCGGCCAAGAGGCAGGGTTCGTGCCTGGCTACCACGACCACCCGATGGCGTACGTCGCGAAGGTCAAGCTCGCGCCCGAGAGCCGGCTCAAGCAGATCTCGTGTACGACGTTGTTGTCCGCCGAGGTGCGTGCTGGCCTGACCTACGAGACCGATGGCTTGAAGACCGCGGTGTATCTGCGCCCGGCCGCGGACATGCGGCTCGGATCGATCACGGGGCCCGCTCGCTACATCCTCTCGGACCTGCGCAACGATCCGTTCTCGCCAAAGAAGATCATGATGCTGCTCGGCAACCTCGAGGCCGTGCGTGAAGCGATCTTGTTCAAGACTCGGCTCGGGTTTCGCGGCAACTACTTCTCGCTCTTGATCCTCGGAGAGCAGACGCCGCTGGCGACGCGCGGCATCCAGATGAGGGGCACCCACAAGCCGCTCCTCAACTGGGAGGTAACGCCCGAGGAGCTGCGGTCGTACGAGCAGAGTGTCGCCAGGTTCCTCGCCGAGTTCGCCGACGACATCCTCGAATCCAAGGTCGTCCCTCACGGCACCTGGGCGTTCCGCAACGCCGCGCATCACTCGGGCACGGCGAACCAGTTCGTCGAGCACACGCGTGACACGACACTCGCGTTTTATGCCGTCAAGGACATCCCACACGCGTACGTGATGGATGGATCGATCTTGCGCGCCGCCGGGATCGCGAACAGCGGCCTCACGCTGATCGCGCTCGGCTTCAAGCTCGCCGAGCACCTGCGCGCGCTCGCCTAGTACTTCTCACGGAGAACATGACCCGTCCGCTCGGTCAGGTACTCAGTCGGCGCCTGGTCACCGCTAGTTGGCGCTAATCAGCGAGTGAGAATGGCGTGAACGCGGTCTTGTCGTCGAAGTAGTCCTCGTGCTCGGCGCGCTTGAGCCGACCGACGACGAAGTACGTCACCGGTGTGAGCACGACCTCGACCCCGACCTTGAACAACCAGTTGAAGATCACGACGCCGATGATCGTGTGGGTCTCCCACTGGCCTAGAAAGGCGATCGGATAGAACAGGACGCTGTCGACGAACTGGCTCGTGAACGTCGACCCGATCGTCCGGGTCCACAAGTGCTTGCCCTTGGTCAGCACCTTCATCTTCGCCATCACGAAGCAGTTGACGAAGTCACCGACCCAGAACGCGACGATCGAGGCGACGACGATCCGCCACGTGTTGCCGAACACGATCTCGAGCGCCGGCTGGAGCAGTTTGTTGTAGGGCTCGTTTGGATCGGTCGGCGCGTGGACCACGAACAAGCCCATCACCGTCGCGAAGATCATCGCGCCAAAGCCGGCCCAGATCACCTTGCGTGCGCGCGCGAAGCCGTACACCTCGGTCAAGACGTCGCCGAAGATGTAGCCGATCGGAAAGAACAGGTTGCCGGCACCGAACGTGATGCCAAACATCACGCAGGTCTTGCCCGGACCGATCAGGTTCGAGCACAGCAACACGGTCACGAACCCGACCATCAAAAGGTCGTAGAAGCGGTAGTGGCGCTTGTTCGGAGTGGACTCGCTCATACGGCGAGCCCACTCTAGCTGATCGAATCGGCGAAGGTCAGCCGCTAGCGGGAGCGCGGAAAGGAGATGATCGTCGCGTCGGGCGCGACCGTCGCTGCCCCCCCGCACTCTTCGAGGATCGCGAGGACCGTCGAATCGAGCGGGACACGATGCGCGAGCTCGATCCGGACGCTCTTGAAATCACTATCTGGATAGACTGCGATGAGGATTTGACCGATCCGACGAACCGCCACGATCGAGCTCCCGAGCATGCGATCGAGCAGCTCGGCGAGACGCTCCGTTTGTGCGGTGACGAGCATCGGGTCCGGGTCGGTCGCGAGCACGATCTCGACCCCGGGAACCTCGCCAACACGTGTTATCGCCTCGCGAATCATCCGGTCCAGAGCGAGTGGCCGCGCAGGCGACATAGAGCTCCCATATCCTACCAACCGTGGACCTACAAACAGAAGTCCACCGAACGTGGATATCGCGAATCCGGAACTGGTCGATGGATCCAAGCGATGGTAACGGCCAAGGATGCGCTACGAGCCCTCGGCTTGGTGATTCGAGCCCGCCGCGAATCGCGCGGCTATACGCAGGCCGAGCTCGGCGCGCGGGCAGGCATCGTCGGCAAATATGTCAGCGAGATCGAGCGCGGTACGCGCGACATTCCGTTCAGCACGCTGCACGCGATCGTCGAAGATGGGTTGGCGAATCATCTCGACGTGCGGTTCGGTAATGCGCCCGGCCGCAGCATCAAGGCCGCGCTGCCCCGAGCGGTCGAAGAGGTCGCGCGCCGGATCGCCGAGCTCTCGCCGGAAACACGCACGACGGTGCTCGGGATCGTGCGCCAGCTGCTGCGCTTGGTGACGAAATAGCTACGGGATGCCAAAAGCCGCCGCACAGCACGAACTCCGGCGGCGTGAGCCCGAGCGACGGCGACGTGATGCCGAGGCTGCTCCCGACCGGGAGTCCTCCTACCTTGTCGTACGATGCGAGCGCCGCGACGGTGATCCGGCCGACCTGGTAGATGCGGTCTCGGAGTGTTCGAACAATCGTCCGCCGAGCTTCGGCTCGAACGCGAGCTCGGGCGAACACGGCACCGTGACGATCGCGGTTGCTTTTTCTCCGCTCATTTCCTCGCAGCCCCTCGGCGCTCGATGTGCGCGGCGAAGCCGGCGAGTTGCTCGCCCCAGAACCGTTCGACTTGATCGAGCCAATCACGCAGCTCGCCAAAGCGTTCGCGCCGCAACGAGTACAAGCGCACGCGCGCGTCGTCTTCGAGCGAGGTCTCGACGAGGCCACTCGAGCGTAGCACCCGCAGGTGCTTGCTCATCGCTGGGCGACTCGCATCGAGCGCATCCGCGAGATCGCTCGCACGCCGTGGCCTGGCGCGCAACAGATCGATCACCCCGCGGCGCGTGGGATCGGCGAGCGCGACAAAGGTTTGATCGAGAGTCACGACGTCTTGTCGCGCAGGCGCTGCATGAACCACCAGTGATGGCCTTCGAGATCGATCACTTCGTAGCTACGGTCGACCCAGTAGTCATCGCCGTGGTCGGTGGTCTTCGGCTCCACCACGATCGTCGCGCCCGCTGCTCGCGCCCGCTCGCAGTGCACATCGACGTCGTCGATATAGACGCACAAGGCCTGGGTGCAGGCGCCGCCGAGCTGCTGCGGGCTCTTCTGCCACGGCCGATCCTTACCCACGTTGTCGCCGACCATGATCAAGCCTTCGCCGAGCGTGAGCTCGGCGTGGACGACCGTCCCACCTTCGCCGTCGACCTTGAGCTGGATCTCGAAACCGAAGACCCGGCACAACCAGTCGACAGCAGGACCGGCGTGCTCGTAGGTCAGGCTCGACGAGATGCGTGACCAGCCTTTGGGAACGGGTTTGGATGCAATGACCATGGAATGTAGTTAACCCATAGGTTAATTATCTGCAACGCCGGTGATCCGCGACTGTCTCTGCGACAGCATGTGCGACATCGCAGGGCGGCAAACCTGCCTCGCAACTATTTGTGATCACTGTGCTTAGACCTGGCATTGTCCGTGAAATGTAGCTCGACCATGACCACGAACAATCACCTCGCGTCGATCACGGCTCGCCAACGCACCTCGCGTCTTCGTGACGCGGTCTTCGCGGCTTGCGTGGCCCTCGCCGCCATCGTGGGCGTGACCTCGGTTTCCACCGCGGCGCAGGCCGCTACGCCGACGCACGTCGCGCACCGCTAGTTCTGTTAGGGTCCGGCCGAAATGGCCGCCGAAGTTCACGTCGTCGCGCATCCGTTGGTCCAGCACAAGCTGACGTTGATGCGCGACAAAGACACGAGCACCAGCAAGTTCCGCACGTTGCTTCGCGAGATCAGCACCCTCCTCGCCTACGAGGTCTGCCGCGATTTCCCGACGACGATGATCGAGGTCGAGACGCCGATCGGCAAGACGATGGCGCCGGTGCTCGATGGCAAGAAGCTCGTCTTGATCTCGATCTTGCGCGCCGGCAATGGCCTACTCGACGGCATGCTCGATCTGATTCCATCGGCGCGGGTCGGCCATATCGGCCTGTACCGCGACCACAAGACGCTCGAGCCGGTCGAATACTACTTCAAGGTGCCGGACTCGATGTCGGAGCGCGACGTGATCATCGTCGACCCGATGCTCGCGACCGGTAACTCGGCGGCGGCCGCGGTCGAGCGGATCAAGAAGACCGGGCCGCGCTCGATCAAGTTCATGTGCTTGCTGACCGTGCCCGAGGGCCTTGGGGTCTTCCACGCGGCGCACCCCGACGTCCCGGTCTACACCGCCTCGATCGACGAGCGGCTCAACGAGAAGAGCTACATCGTCCCGGGCCTCGGCGACGCGGGCGACCGGATGTTCGGCACGAAATAGCGGATTGAGGTTCTCCGCAATAACGGATATAGATCCTGTTTGGGTCTGGTCAAAAAGAGAGTCGACAAGTCCGTGGCATCACAGAGCAAGACCACGCGTGGCGGCAGCAGCGAGGAAGCCGCCTCGTCCTCGCCGTCCGCGGTCTCGACCGCAACGCCGACCGAAACGGCGGACCTCGCGCCGGTCGTCGGCGCGAACCTCCGTCGCCTGCGCACGCGTCGCGGCCTCTCGCTCGAGCGCCTCGCGCAGATCTCCGGTGTCTCCCGCGCGATGCTCGGTCAAATCGAGCTCGGCCAGAGCGCGCCGACGATCAACGTGCTCTGGAAGATCGCCCGCGCCCTCGAGGTCACGTTCTCCGCACTGATCAGCGCGCGTACTCAATCCGGTGCCCTCGTGCTGCGCGCTTCGGAATCGAAGATCCTCACGAGCAAGGACCGCAGCTTCAGCTCGCGTGCGCTGTTCCCGTTCGACGAACCGCGTCGCGTCGAGTTCTACGAGCTCCGGCTCGCCGCGGGTGCGGTCGAAGATGCCGATGCACATCCGCCCGGCACCTCGGAGAACCTCGTCGTCACCGCGGGCACGATCGAGATCGATGTAGCGGGCGATACCCACAAGCTCGAGACCGGTGATTCGGTCTTGTTCGAAGCCGATACGCCGCACGCGTATCGCAACGCAGGTCGCACCGAAGCGGTGATGTACCTCGTGATGACGTACGCCGAAGAAATCGGTTGATTCTCGGTTGATACTTCGGCGGCGAAAGCCGTCATCGCGCGCCGCGTAATGGGGCAACTGTCGAAGTCGAGGTCGCGGCGCCCGAGCTAGCCAGGTCCACTCGCCGATGCGGCCACCTGCGCGCTAAGCTCGTCCTCGAGATTGCCTAGAACCGGCCGGCGACCGCGAGGACGCCACCCCCGCCGCCGAGCCACGCGGTGACGTTCGTCTTCTCGTCGCCGGTCGATCGCGTCGCATAGCGAATCACGCCGAGCACGATCAAGCCGGCGCCCGCACCTCCGGCGATCACGCCGAGCGTGCCGCGCGATTTCGCTTTGTCGTCGAGCGCGAGGAACTGCTGATAGGTGAGCGAAGGGCTCCTGGAGTCGGCGTCAGCGGCGTGGCCCGACATCAACATCGCGATGCCAACACCGACGCTCGCGATGCCGAGGATGGCGAGGGTGTCGCCGAGGCCATCGTCGTACCAAGGCGAGCTCGTAGTGACGACCGGCGGGTTGGCGAACTGAAGAGCCGCAGCGCGATCCGCTTTCGCACGTGCATCCCGATCGGCATCGGCCTTCGCGGCGCGATCGGCTTCGGCCTGGCGGCCGCGATCGGCCTCGGCACGTTCCGCGGTCGCCTTGTCGGCGGCGGCTCGTGCCGCGGTCTGATCGTCGGCGATGATCCGCTCGCACTCTTCGAGCTGGTCCCTCACGACGGTCTTGTTCGCTGCGGGCAACTTCGAGACGAGGAGCTTGCCGTAGAGCACGATCGCCTTCTCGCAGTCGCCTTGCTTGCGTTCGGCTTGCGCCCACGCGAACAGCGTCTCGACGTCGGCTTCGACTGCGTACGATTTGCCGAATGCCGCGCTGGCGCCAGCGTAGTCGTCTTTCCGATACGCGGCGACGCCCTTGGCGAACTGCGCTTTGGCCGCACGCGATCGGGGCGCGGCCCGGGCGGGCGCGGCAAAAGCGAGCAGGGCCGCGAGCGAGATCAGTGCTTGTCGGTGCGAACCGGCATGAACGGCGAGTCGGCGTCCCACGGCTTATCCTCTTTGGATCTTGCCACGGGGCGTGGCCTGGGGCGCGGGTTCTTCTTCGCGACCGGCTTTGCAACATGAGAGACCGGCGCAGGTTTCTCCACCGGGACCTCGGTAAGTGGCGGTTCCTCGACGGTCTTTGCGGGCTCGGCAGCGTCCCAGATCGGTGGCGGGATCGGTGGCGAGACCGGTTCGATGATCGGTTGGACCGTCGGGGCCGCGAGGACGAGCGCCGGAAGATTCGCCGCCGGCGCCAGCTTCTCCGCCGAACCAGCGCCTGCGAACGCGATGACCGCGGCGATCCCGCCGCCGACCGCGAGGATGCCGGCCCCGGCGAGGATCTTGTTCCGCCGCGGCAACTTGATGAAGTTGGTCGGCGATGCGAGCCGTCGGACCGCGATGCGATCGGTGACATCCGCGTGCCCCACGTGCAGCGGTGCATCGATCGGTACCGCGCCGTCCACCGCGAAGCCGTACAACGCACCGGGGCTCGCGTTCAACTCGCTCTGCGGATGGCTCACCATGGTGCCACCGTGCGGTGGCTGATATCCGTGCGCGTAGAGCGCTGGCAGTTGGCGCACCGGTTGGGATCTGTGCTGCACCTGGTGCGCGTAATTGGTGGGTATTTCGTCGTCGAGATTGGGCGGCAGTTGCGTCAGCGCGGTCGGCTCCATGATGCCGAGCCGCTCGGCCATCGCCTTGATTTGAGCGCGGGTCTCCGGATCGTTTGGATCGGGAGTCTTGCCGCTCTCGATCAG
>Ga0209724_1001619_pt1 | contig 20328 bp, 14 predicted proteins | sample grotaG_FD_184143 | JGI IMG/M metagenome (GOLD analysis project Ga0209724, IMG submission 184143) | Glacier valley bacterial and archeal communities from Borup Fiord, Nunavut, Canada, to study Microbial Dark Matter (Phase II) -... | ecosystem: Environmental > Aquatic > Freshwater > Ice > Glacier ...
TATTCAAATGAGCTAAGTGCCAAAACCATACTTGTAGATAGTTTCAACCAAAAACCACTAATTGATCGTTAAAAACAAAAGACAACTAAGAAAACGAAGGACACCATTTTACCTGCAGTTTTAAATCCGCGCATTCATAAATAGCTTATTCCTGATTTGATCCTGATTTTAATTCGTTCGTATATGAATGACTATTTACGGAATGAATCTGAAATAAACTTCATGAATTCGGGTAAAACACTACGCCAATATGACCAGTCGTGTGCTCCGTTCTGGATTCTAAATTCGTGCGCGATACCCTTATTTTTTAATGCCGTATGCAACAAAGCGTTGTTGGAAGACAACAGATCATCGTCGCCACAGCAGATATACCATCTTGTCTTACTTCCTGTGTTTTCAGAAAGATTTTCAAAATAGGTGATCACATCATAAGGTTTATACCACTCTGTTAATATTTTGTCACTAACCTGAGGGAACTTTTTCTTCAAATATTCGGAGTCATATTTCCGGACGGCGGCGCTTAAAGCACAAACTACTGAAAATTTGTCGGTCTGATGTACGGCATACTGCAACACTGCCGCTCCTCCTAAAGAGGCTCCGGCAATACCTCTGCTATCTTTATCTGTACGACAGCGATAATTCTTTTCTATGTATGGAATAAATTCTTTAAAAAAGAAATCTTCAAAATTAAAATCTCCTTCAGGGTCGTTGAAGTAACTGATTCTTTTCGATTCGAAGTTGGCATCTGGCGTTACAACAATCACAGGAGCAATTTCTCCGCTTCCAATGGCTTTATCTAAATACTGCTTTAATTCTCCATAATAAAACCAGGCCTGATGATTTGGGATTGTATTTGCCGGACCAGCCGGATGTAACAGGTATAGAACCGGGTAATTACGATCAGAAGTTTCATAACCGGCCGGTAAATAAATTGCATACTTACGATCCATTTTTAGGATATTGCTAGGAAGCGTTTTTGATTCATAAGCAGTTCCCTGAATTTGTGCCTGCGATGCAATTGCCCATAACAGGGCTACCAGTGAAATAGTAAGAACTTTCATAATGCTAAATAATAGTAGGTTTAAAATGTCGCTTAAAGGCCTGACATAAAAAAAGCCATGGACTCCTGGCAATTATATACAAGCGATTCATTCCAAATATACGCTTTCCTGATAATAATGTACAAACATTACACCAACTTTCTAAAGTCGAAGGCATTGATTTTATTGTACTGACATTTTCACGAATTTTCAAACAAGATATTTAATCTGCCTGATGTCGGAATAATTCCACCGAAGGTGGATAAATATTAATGACCCCCAATTTTTATTGGGGGGGCGCACGACTACTGAACCGCAACCCGAAACGGGTTGAATTAAATGTTATTCAACAAGGGTGTTGACTTTGATGAAAATTATTTGATGTAAATAATAATTCAACCCGTACCGGGTTGTTTCCTCGCTATGTCCATTTCCCCCAGTTTCGCAAGCTGCACTGGGGGTCATTAACATTCAACTCCTTCGGAGTATTTACACCTCAATATTTTTCCACTTTCACTTTTCGCAAATACACGCAGTATGGGATTTAGCCGATGAAAATCCTACGAAGAGTTGCATTTCATTAACTCTCCCCTGTCGACAAAGCACCGAACCCCGCCTCGGATCTGCTTTCAGAACTGCATTGTTTTTCAGGAATTTAGTTCTAACTCCTGAAGATTTTTCTTCAGCATTTTCGTAACGATCAGTTTATGAAATGGTTTAATCACGAAAAAATAGAGGCGTCCAAACCAGTTATTATATATTACGATTGTTGTTACCGTTACAATTTTATGTGATTTGTCATTTACAGGTTCTTCCAAAAACAATGACACCCTAAAGTTCAAATGCTTATCATCTTCCCCTAAAATGATTTCATCATTTGTCCGGATGAAAACCCTAAAAAGGCCAGCTTGTTCTCCGGGTTCAAATTTAAAGCTCTCCGGATGTTTTGTATCCCCAATATCATTTTTCAGACCAAATACTGATACAATTTTGTTTCTTAAAACAAGAAGAAATCCAATCCACTTTGGTCCGGGTTTTATAAAAACTTTCGCAACATCAACTATGCTTATCGTGTTGTTCTTTTCAGTTATATTTCCCTCATAACTATCAATATAACTATATCTATTACGATCAGGATATAGCAATGAGTTTTCCGGAATTTTTGTTTTGATAATTTTCATTTCCTCATGAACTCTTTTTAAAATAAGCGCTTATTGTTCCGGCAATGTGTCGTGATGGGAGTCGCCTGATTTAAGCTTCTTTGATTAGAAAACACCATTTTCGAAAGCAGCGATTAAACACCCGATATACTCACACCGGAGGAATGGAGCGGCAGATTTCCTCTTTCAAACCAGCCTGCCTCTTTAATTTCAGCTTCCTCTATCACTATTTGCTGCGTATCGTCAGCCTCGGCAGTAAAACCAAGCATCACAGAAGCGGAGAAGGGCCAAGGCTGACTTTTAAAATATTTCAGGTTCTTAATATCCAAACCAACCTCCTCTTTTACTTCCCGTACAACTGTTTCTTCGATCGATTCTCCAATATCGACATAACCGGCAATCAGTGAATATAAATCACTTTTATAATTTCTCCCTTTGGCAAGCAATATCTTGTTGTTGCACGTGATGGCGACAATAATCGCAGGTGATATTTTTGGATAGATTACCAGGTTGCATTTGGGACAAACAGTTGCCCGCTCTTCCTTTTTCAATTCGGTTTTGGAACCACATCTTCCGCAATATTGATTATTCGTATTCCAGGTCATCAACTGATGACCAACAGATCCCATCCATGCGAGCTCTTTGTTTTTCAGGTTTCGTAGAATAAAAACATCATGAAATTCAAATGAAGCATGATTGATCTGTGGTTCAGCGATCCCAAAACAACGATTGGAATTGATGGAGAACAAATATACCGGCGATTCGATGCTTTCGGTGAAATCGCTTTTACGCGGAATTTCATAATCCTCTCCCGATTTCTTTAACAATACCTCGTTGTCCCTATAACACAACAAAAAGTCATCATCAACAACTTCCTGGTAATTAAAATACTTGTTGTCGAAGAGACTGGGACTTATTTCATGTAACATTGATGCTATTTTTAATATTCCTGTTCTGAAAGATAAACCATCACTTAAGAGTGGTTTAAGAAAACGTAAAAATAGCTCTTATATTTTCAAATGTATCTGATAATTACTGCAAATTGTAATAGCTTGGATCTGTATGCTCTTGTTGCTTTTAGGATCTTTTCTCATGTTAAGTTCCACCAATCAATTTATTAAATTCCTGTCAATGAACCACAGAAGTTTGTTTAGCGAATATTCTTTGTTCAGCGTACTTTCTTCGCAATATTCTTTTGCCAGGTCATAAAAGTCCTTGTCGCCGAAACCCAATCCTGCGGGAATTTTTTTCAGTTTATACTCTTCTATTTTTGAAAGTGCTTTCTCAAAATGTCCTTGTTCGATAAAAGATGTTATTATTCCAGTGGTATTAAATTTTTCATTTCCAAGTAAATCATTTCGGAATTCTGTCATATTCCGGCTATTATTAGACTTTATAATAACCTGTTTATCAATTTTTTTTAACAGCTTCTCAATTTCAGGTTTTGGATTTAATTCATCTTTAATTTCAATTTCATACTCAAAATAACTAAATTCCCTTACGCAGAATACCGCATCACCTCTACGACTAAGAGGCATTTCTTTGAATAGTGGTTCGTCAATGATGTCCCAAAACACATTATCAATATTCATTGGTTTATAACCTGAAAAGCCTGAAATAACATTTTGCCCCCTTCTGATAAAGAAATAGGAACAAAAGAAGTGTTTTCCAACTACCTTAAATACAAAGAAACTTCTAAATTTCCAGCCATAAGTTTTACTTACTTCCTTTACAATTTTCATCCAAAGCTTTTCTTTCTCGCTATTCTTCATTTTTACTTGTTTTATATTGACGAAAATGCTGATTTTGATTCATCTTAAACTTATCACAATGTTTGGTAATTAAACTTAGCGCAGGATTTAACCGATGAACTTCCTGCAAAATGCTGCTTTTCAAAAAAACTCTTTTCTGTCATCAATACACCGAAACCCGACTTGGGTAGCTTGCAGTTGTGAGTTATATTTCTTTTAAAATATTACAACTTTATGAACTTTGCATTTACATATCTATTTTCTTTCTTAATTCTGAGTACATATGTATTGCGGGGTAGAAAATTTACGTTAATTGAATAGTTTATAATAGATCCTGACTGAACACTTTGTCCTTTTAGATTAAAGATCACATATGGCAAAGTGTTGTATTCACTTGAAATATTGAGCATTAAATTTGTTGGATTAGGATAAATATCTGTTTCTTTCAACATTTGAGTGATGATAATGGTAGGTGGGTCCGGAATAACCGGAACTACCGGAACATCATTCCCTGCATATTCATATGCTCCCAAATCCAATTTTTTATAAGTTAAATCAATTCGTTTATTTCCTATTAGATCAAAGAGGGGTAAAAATAAATGGGTAGTATCGGTAAGTCCTTTATTTATGGCAGGACTATTATTTAGTAATGTATAATCCAGCGAATCTTTTAATCTGAACAAAGGATCCAGGTTGAAATTAAGACCATCATTAGCTCCTTTTATGATATTATTTTTGACAATCGGATTTGGTATTCCTAATCCAGCTCCATTGTAAAACCCGACACCTTCCCTTGTATTATTCCAAAAAATATTATTCACAATAGTGGGACTGCAATATGAAGCATAAACTGTATTGCCGTTTGAGTCCTGTGTATTATTAACGATTGTATTGTTCGCAATAAGTGTAGTACCTGCGTTGTCCAAATTAATTGCGCATCCATTAAAGTTTGAACAGCCGCATTTATAAGCATTATAAGCAAAGAGATTATTAATGATTTTTGCAGTTACCAGATAACACTTAATTGCAACTCCATTGTTTATAAAAACATTGTTGCGTATTAACGCACCCTCAGTGTTGATATCAATGCCAGCTGACTTGTTATCCTTAAATAAACAATTTTCAACAATTAAACTCCCTTGAATGCTTAATATTATTGAACTTCCACTATTTTTAAAAAAAGATGAATTTCTTATTTGAACAGCTGACTTCTCACTGTATATACAACGCCAATTAAACGCCCATATATTGGTCGTATTGAAAAAACGGCAACTGTCGATAACTAAATCAGAACTAAATGAATTTACATAGGTTGCGAACGTTTCAAATGTATATCCTGTAGAAAAATTACAGTTTTTGATTTGAATATTATGCGAATTTTCGGCATAAATACCACTATTTTTTTTATCAGACCATTCGTAATAATTACTCTCAAAAGAACAATGATTAAAAAAAACATTTCTTGAATCCAAAATCGAAATAGTACCATTTGCAAAATGTCCATCTTTATTTAAGCCAGTGTTTCTTATCAAACAGTGATTTATAAACATTGTGTCTGTTCGATTTAAATTAATAAATTCAATACCGCCCCATCCTCTTTCAAAACGATTAGTTTCAACATAAAAAACAGTGGTGTCTACTGTGTTGATAATTACTTCATTCTGTTTTGTTCCCAGGATATTCAATTTCCCTATTACCTTGATTTTATAACAATCCTGAAACTGAACAAATGAACCTGGCTGCATAACCAGACTCCCCGATTCTTTTATTGTTACATCTCCTATAACTAATACAGTATCTTGAAAAGTAACATCGGAATTTATTACACCTTTAAACTGATTTGAAATAACCACTTTAATGCTATCGGTGCTTATAGAATTTGCAGACTTGCTGTTATCATTAATATTTAAGTAAACATAGCATTCACCCTTCCAGTTTATTTCGGGATTAATTTCAGTTATAATGGTTGAATCATTAATGCTTATAATACTGGCAACAACATGCGGACTATTTGTTGTTACTTTGAAACTTAGTTTGTCTTCAATATCAGCATCAAAATAATTTATTGGCAGTTTACTCTTTTGAGACCGAAGAATGTATTGAGTCTCCATCTTGCTGCCAAATGGTTTTCGATTTGGTGTTGTACTTTGATATTCATAAGCTCCTATATCAATTCGGGCTTTTGAATCATTATAAATTCGAGGGTTACCATCAATGTCATATTTTGGAATAAGGGCAATAGGAGTGGGGCTGCCTGAATTAATACAAGGAGAGATTCCTAATCTGTAATTTTCATTTTGAGTATCAAAAAAAACCGGCGGTGCATCTGTATTGTTTTTATAAATGCCAACAAAATGCTCATTGGCTGGCGGAAAATGGTCTAATATACCATTTATACCATCTTCAATATCACAAAATTGAAATTCAGGGAATGCATCCTGAGAATCAATATGAATAAGACTCGGTTTATTATAAAAGAAAATTGAATTTAATATTTTAATCTTGCCTCTTATGTAAATCGTTCCGGAGTTTGGATTATTGGTAATATTATTACAAATTGTATTGTTAATTAATAATGCATTGTCACAAGCGATACGCATACCTCCTGCTTCATAGGCAATGTTATTCGTTACGACACATCCAATCATTTCAAGATTTAACATCGATAATGACAGACCGCCACTGCTACTAGCCTCATTATTTCTAATAGTTGTATTAATAATAGTCATTGATCCTTGCTCGCAATAAATTCCTCCACCGCTTGATGCCTTGTTATGCCTTATGCATGAATTACTTATTATTAGCCTTGAATTTCTTTGGTAAATTGCTCCACCGTAATCTTCAGCAGTGCCGGAACGTGGTAATTGACCGCTTGAAGCATAACAATTTTCGACAACGCAATAACTAATTTTTGAGGTATCATTTGCTATCGTAATATCTCCAAATCTAATTCCTCCCCATTTGATAGTATCTTTGCCATTGAAGACTATCGAGTCTGATTTATTTCCTATTGCAAGTAATCTTCCCTTAACACTTAGTTTGTAATGTCCCTGGAATTCCACCTTAACACCTTTCTCTATCGTAAGTGTTTGATTATTTGGAATCTCAATTTCGCCAAATATTTGATAAGGAGATTTTGATTTTTCCCATAATCCACTGACATCTCCACTATTAATTCTCGTCTGAGAGAAACAACTATTTCCACATATAATAAGACAACTTACGACAAATAAGATTTTTTTCATAAATTATTTAGTTAGTTCACCGTTTCATTTTATTTCCAAAAGACTATATTCTTAACCAATAACGTACAGCATTCAGGATCTACATATAGGCAGAGGTTTCCACTACCGAATCTTCTACAAAAAGCAACATTTAAATTTATTACTTCCCTGTCAACGAAGCAACGAAACCCGACTTGTGGGTAGCTTGCTATTAGCGGTTCGTTGTTCTTTTGTCTTGGCATTATGAACCAAGTTTTCCTTGTCTTTCGTACTTTGTAAATACCAAAATGAATTTTCTATTGTCTTTGTCGAACGGGAAATATAATTTATAATCATTATCTTCTGTCCAAAAGTGAGTGTCTGTTGTCTTGCCAGTGAAAAATTGCTCTAAATAATCACAATCTTGAATTTCGCATTTGTAAAATGAGTTTCCATAGGATGGTTTCTTAAGTTCTTCTTTATTTGCCCATGGCTTGATTTCAAGATATGTAAGCTGTCCGTCAAACTTGTCGCTTACTATGAGCTGAACAGATGGAAATTTTTCCTTTTGATTTGAAAGAAAATTTAAAATATCTGGTATGTCCTTGACTTTTGAAGTGTCAGCAAGTCCAATAGAAATTTTGTTGATGCTCTCTGCATACCTGGTAATTATGTCGTTTGCTTCGTTAACAAGTTTATTCTTTTCATTTTGTCGAGTTAAGAAATCGCCAAGGAAAAGAAATGTCACCAATCCAATTACTAGTCCAATTACGATGACGCTGATTTTTTTTGTCATGAAACGTTGTCCATCGACCTTTATGTCTTGTGTTCTGCTGTCCGCAATAAGTCCAATATTTAAGCTAATGTTGAGTATTGCAGAGCAAATTACTAAAACTGCAGAGAAACCGATAAAGGAAAAAATGAAATCGGACGTTCGCTTGGTAAATACGTTTAAGTCAAATGTCACAGTTGTTACGAAACCAATAAAGAACAAGGCTATCACGCAAATTGTGAATACCATTGTCCAAGTTGTAAGGTTTGCTAATTTTATTTTGTTCGCTGTCTTCATATTATTGCTATTCAATTTATGTTTTCCTCTATCTAATCGAAAAATGATTGTCGTCTATTGACCTGCAAGCCTTAATGGTTGTGAGTTTACAACTCAGTTTAAATTTCTATATCATTTTCAACTTTCCTTTTGATTCCTGTTTGATCACTGCTATAATGATCGTTACAAACGACTGACAACTAACCCCTGTTACATATGAGGGGGAGCTCATCGCCAAAGCAGACTGTAATAGTTGCCTCCTCCTATTTATCCATTGCAGTTGCTTTTAAGCAACTAAAAAGGAATCTTTAAGTTGAAGTTGCTTTAACATCATTAGTTGGATTACTATTGAATTGAAAATCAACAAAGTTAAAATCAGCGTTAGCTAAATCCAATAATTGAAGGAAGTTGATTACAATTGCAAATCAGCGTTAGCTAAATCCGCACGAGCCTGGTTCTTCTTGTTTCACTCAATTTCGCTAAAAAGCTTTTGAATTTCAACTAACGGATATTTTTCAATTTTTAAAGCAACATTTGGGTTAACACTGTTCACTTTTTTTAAACAGTCAATACAAATTTCTCCTCCGTCACTAAGCTTCCCTGAAACAAAGGTCGGAGTATTCGTTAATTTCAGCTCTGTCGAGCATAATGCACATGTATTCATATCGATGATCTTTTTAAAAGTAATATAATATTGAAAGCTACTCACAGAACGGGTTGATTACTCACTATAAATTTCAGTTGCAATATTCATTCTTCCTTTGATTCTCTTTATTCGATGTGGCTTAAGCCGCTTTTGTTTTTTATTCAGTTCTCAGTTAGCTAAAGCAGACTGCAATAGATGCCTCCTCACATTTATCCATTGCAGTTGCTTTTAAGCAGCCGGGAAAGGAATCTTTCAATTGAAATTGCTTTAGCATCATTAGTTGGATTGCAAATACAATATTTGAATGGTGCGAATTACAATTGCATATCAGTGTTAGCTAAATCCACAACAGACCGGTAATAGTTGATGATATTCAGTCACTTTTAATTAATTTAAAATCATACTGTACTGGATTAAAATTGTTATCCCAATCCTCCACAATTATTGAATATACACCAGATTCCCCAAATATTGGCACCTGACTAGTATATGCTCCTTTTTTATCAACCTTTAGTTTGAATTTTTTATCCTCTTTTGCAAAATACAACCAGACATTTTTTATTTCTTCCGGTCTTGTTATTCTTCCTTTTATTATACATGGATTTTTCTTTATCAGGAATTCATGCTTGACATTTGTTGTATCGATAGCGTTATTGTTGATTTCCTTTATGCTTATCTCATGGGGCTTTCCAATAAAGTCATGAAAATAGTTAGTAATAGAAACACCTTTTCCATATGACGAGATTGCGATAATTCTATTTCTATTAGATACCGACAAATCGCTTAGATATTTATCGCCAGAGAAATCATATAAATAACTATCGTATTTCGGATAACCATTGAAATGTTTCAATATGGCTTTTTCAGTTGGTAAGTTGATATTATTTATGACGATGCGATGGTCGTGGCCAATACTCAGCAAATAATTTTGGTCGATAAATCGGATGCTCGTAATTATATTCCTGTGCGATTCCGTTAATTGGTAATAATCATTGTTTTTGAAAGAAAATATGGTAATTTTTTTATCATCGCCACAAGTTGCGTATTTCAAATTGTCCGGACAAATTGCAATATTTCTTATCCATGATTTTTGTAGTTGATGTGTGCTAATAATTTGTTTCTCCGGTAAACTCCAAATTGCAATTTTACCATTATTGGTCGAATAAACTAAAAAAGCTTCATCTAAGCTAAACTTTATATCAGTTATTATATCGGTATTGTTATCAATCTCTGATACTAATTCAAAGGATTGGGTTGACCATATTTTTATAATTGAATTGATGCTTGATGTAGCAATATATTTACCAGATTGGCTGAATTTAAGGCATGTAATCTTGTTGTTATGGGCTTTTATGGTTTCTATTTGTTTTTTGCCTTTGTAGAATAGTAAATTACCTTTTAAATCGCCAAGAGCTAATAAATCCAGAGCATTTGAAAAATCAATTTTGTTCGTTTCTAAGTTGTATGAATCAGTTAAAGACAATGAATTTGTATTGTATGTATGAACTTGGTGTTTATTATTCAAAACAAATAAATCATTTTCTTTTCCAAATTCGACAGCTATTATATTCTCTCCCTTTTCAATTATTTTTACGTTTTTAAGTTTTTGACTTAAACATATATTTGAAAGCAGCAAAAAAGCGATCATCAGGAAATTAAATTTTCTCATAATTAAGATATATTGTTTCTTCTTTTAAAAAATCTGTAATACAAGCCAATATTATATGTTTGAATTATAATTGTGTGTCCGAGCCAATCAGTTTTGTTTTGTGGTATATAGCTAAAATTAAAACTTCCATTTATGCCTATTTTATCTGATAACCTTAACTTGATACCTGCTCCACCGCAGATACCTGGAACTTTAAAATCTGTCTGTATGGATTTATAACTCCAATTAACATCATCAATTTGAATATATTCGCTATTGTTCTCTCCATGATAATGATAAGTGAGATCTGTACACTGATAATGAAAAATATTTAGATTCATCCCCAAATATAAGTAAGGGACAAATGAAGCTTTATTAATGATTTGATATTGAATCTTGAAATTTATGCTGCTTAATTTTAATTCCTGTGAATTATCAGATATTTCGATATTTGACTTAACTGCATAATCTGATAGGGTTGTATTTTCAATGCCAAGGGATAAGCTCACAGGAATTTCAACCAAATTATATTTAATGCTTATCATAGTTCCTGATCCATTTCTCGTTGAGTTTTCAAAATAATTGATATAACCCTTACTCGTATTTTTTTTATCAAATTGAGTTGAGAAAGTTTTTTCTGCAATCAGTTCAATTCTGTGCGAAAACTGGGTAAAACCAAAAAATGGCATTAATACAAGAATGAATATAAATATTTCAGATCGTCTACTTGAAATCCCATTCGACATATAATTTGTATTTAATTTCATTCTTGTCATTTAGTTTAATGTATTCATTTCCAAAATATGAATTGGAATTTAATAACTCAAAGATATTTATCTCGTAATATTCTTCCTGAGAAGAACCTACATTGCTTAGTATGACATAGTAAGCAGGGTCAAACCACCAGGATTTAAACCTATTTATTGTAACTTTAGTAGGTACGTAAGTGATGAATGAATTATTTATTGCCACTATTTTAGAATCACGTACAACATCATCTGCAGCATATCCAAAAGGAAAAGCTTCGTAAACCTTTAATGAAACTTTCTGACCAATTCCAGACATAATCCAGCCAGGTATATCATAAATTTCAATTTTTTGAATTGTATATGAATTTATATGTATCCTTTTTGTTGGTATGGTTATAGTTGTAACTGTATTTTCAACTAATGGATTTTGAAAAGTAAATGACGAATCCTGATTATATTCAACCAATCTGTCGTGGTTGTATGAGTTAAAGATTTTCACCCAATATTTTATGGGTTGAAGATTATCAAAGGAAGCAGAATTAACAGGAGTAATTGTTCCTCCATTAGGAGGATAAATATCTCTCAGACTTTTACTAATGACTGCTTTGCCAACCGGATTTTTGTATTCCTTTTCGCTATCATACAAGTATACCATGGATTTTTCCTTTAAACTCGAATTTCCATATTCAGGGTGTTTCCAATTGATTATTAAACTTGTACTTGTCTCATTGGTAATAACTATTTCATTTTTCTTACACCCCAATAAAAGGATGACTAAAAATAAAAGATACAAATATTGTCTCATATAGGATGTTATTTTGCAATTGGCCTTAGTTTGTTTATAAAAATGGAAAATCCGTTTAATCCATCCCAATATGGGAGGCTATATGTTGTAGTTACCGTTTTTATTTCTTTGTAAATGTACAAATAACTTTTACCAATCATCAGACAGATATTTTATTTTTTGTGAATATGTTTCCATTATAATAATGTGCATCTGATTCGTTTTTATTACATAGCCCTTTTACCTAATGGCTTTTCCACAAATAATTATGCTCCATATCTGCTCACTTCATAGAAATAACTATCGTAAAATTTGCAAACACAAATCCCTTCCTTCTCCAAAACAATCCCCCCTCAATTCTTTCCATCCCTAAATCACAACCTGCAGATTCTGCAGATTCATAATCCCGCAAACTTATCGCCTCTTCCCATTCTCTACCTGTTCCTCCCAATAATACCGATATCAGAAAACATCTATTTACATAATGGTCCAATTTTTACGATGCCATTTTTTAGTGCTGTGATGAAACAACAAATCGCTTTGATGGGGTAATAGCCTGCTTTGGTGAAAAAACACGTCACTTTTATGGAGCTACAAAGTGCTTTGGAGAAACTACAAAGCGCTTTTACGGAGTAACAAAGTGCTTTTACGAAACTAAAAAGCACTTTTATGAAGCTACAAAGTGACTTGTTGAAACTAAAAAGCACTTTTATGGAGTAACAAAGTGCTTTGTAGAAACTACAAAGTGACTTGTTGGAGTATAAAAGCGCTTTGTAGAAACAAAAAAGTCATCTATTGGCGTATAAAGTTGATTGCAGAAAATGATTTATTATTACAAATCAGGCTATTACGGATTTTAAATATAATACCATCATGGAAAGGTGCGTGTTCAGGGACTGAACATCGACATCGAGTCGACCGGGTGAGTATCGATGAAATGTATTGAAGAATTGAAGTGAACGGGTGAGTGTTCATGACATAAAAGAACATAAAAGTAAACAGTGGAGTGTGCATGAACTGAATCTCAACATCGAAGTGACCGGGTGAGTGTGCATAACTTGAACACTCACCGGGTCACTCTTGATCAAAGGATTTTAACAGCCCTTCGAGCGGTCGCAGACCCTCGAAGCGGCTATAAACCCTTCGAGGGTCTGCGACCGCTCGAAGGGTAGTGCAATCGATCGAAGGGTTTATAACTTTTTACCACATAGGGCGGTTCTGGTAAAAGTCGAGCAGTTTGGTGCGAAGCATATAGTTATATTTTGCGACTACCAGGTTCAGTTGCACCCGGTCGAAGTTGTTTTTTGCAATCACAAAATCGACGGGCGAAATGGCGCCATTTGTATAACGAATTTCGGCTGCATGAAACGACTGTCCAAAATCTTCCACCTGCGACAACAGCAGTTTATAGGTGGTATAGTCGGCATTCATGTTTACAAAATCCTGGACGATCGCCTGTCTTAATTGGATCCTTGTTGTTTTTGCCTGTTCCTGTACCTGCAGTTCGTTCACCTTCGCCAGCTTTAATTTATTCCTGACCTGCATATTGTTCGTTAGCGGAATCTGTAAACCAATACCAACTGCTGAATTATAGTTGTTCTTTAACTGGGTGTCGTAGCCAATCGAAAGCGAATTAAAATTCGACTGCTGGCTATAGACGGTCGTCTTCACATTATTGACCGTCACATAATTCGAAGTGGGAACATCGGTCGTACCGGTTAATTGCTGTATTTTGGCGGCACTCGAATAGCTCGTATACAAACCTCCGAATACCGAGAGCGTTGGCATCATCTGCCCCCTGATTGCTTTTATATTTCTGGAAGCACTCTCCACTTTCAGATCAGCCGATTTAACCAGGGCCAATTGCTGTGCAGCGTTTTCGTAAACCTGGTCCACCGTTTCCTCGTAAGGTTGAAACAATATCCCATCGGTAATGGCTGCCAACTGCATACCAGCTTCGTAAGGAACATTCATCAGTTGAGTTAATGTCTGCAACGCATTATCGAGACTGTTCTTTGTGCTTACCACCGTTAATCCGTCATTCGCAAGCTGACCTTTCATATCGAACAGATCGGATGGCGAAATAGCGCCATCATTATTCTTGATCTCCAGGAGATCCACTGTCTTTTGGGTGGCTTCCACCTGTTTCATCGCAATATTCAGTTGCTCGCGTGCGCTTAAAACATTGAGATATGACAGAATGATATTGATTGTTAGTTTATCCTTTGCATTTTGTTCGTCCATCTTACCTGCTTCATACGTCAAACGGTATTGCTTCATGTAATTCTGGATGCTGCTGCCATGCCACAGCGTAATACCTGCGTTCAACTGGTACGAGCCGGCTGTGTTTTGCTCGTTGATGTAAGCATTCGTGTAAGGGTTAATACTGCGCCCGTTATACTGCGTATGGGAAATCCCCGCGTTCAGGTCGGGCAGCATATTTGCCTTCGACTGGTTGTAATTAATTTTAGCCGATTCAGCCAGGAACCCCGCCTGCTTTACATCGGTGTTGTTTTTAAACGCAATCTCAATGCATTGCTGCAGTGTGTAAACACCACTTACAGCTGTCGTGTCCTGGGCTTTCGTTTTATTTGCGGCTGCAAACGAAATAAGCATCAACAGGATAGCGATTGTTTTATTAAAATTCTTCATGGCAAATATCATTATTCGTAATTTGTTTTAATATCAAATGTCATTAAATTGTCATTTAATGGTCATTGGTCATTCAATTTCATTGGTCATTAGGGGTCATTGGTCATTTGGTAGTCATTGAAGAGTCATTGGCCATTGAGTTGAATTGACAATTTAATGACCTTTTTTTAATGACTATGAATGACAATAAAATTTAATGACTTTTAATGACCATAAATGACTTTTTCAATGACTATTAATGACCTTTTTTAATGACTATTAATGACGTTTCTATTTTTCCACCCTTCCGTCGAGCAGGTTAATAATTTTAGATCCGTAAGCCGCGTTCTTCTCCGAGTGTGTTGCCTGGATGATTGTGACGCCATCCTCTTCGTTGAGCTGTTTAAACAGTTGCATGATCTCTTCCCCTTGTTGCGTATTCAGATTTCCGGTTGGCTCATCGGCAAGGATCAGTTTTGGTTTTGCGACCAATGCCCTTGCAACACCCACTAACTGTTGCTGTCCACCCGATAATTGGGCAGGAAACAGGTCTTTCTTTCCGACAATATTAAAACGGTCGAGGATATCAGCAACAATGGCCTGCCTTTCAGATGACTTCACATTCTGATAGAGCAACGGTGTTTCGATATTTTCGTAGACCGTTAATTCGTCAATCAAATGATAAGCCTGGAATACAAACCCGATATGTGTTTTATAAAACTGTGCTTTTTGTTTCTCTTTCAACAGGTGTACAGGCTGGTCCATAAACACGTATTCACCCTCATTAAACTCATCAAGCATGCCGATTACATTCAGCAATGTTGATTTGCCCGATCCCGATGGCCCCATGATGCTGATAAACTCCCCTTCTTTGATATTAAGGTTAATGTCCTTCAACAAAAAGACCCTGTTACCCCCTGAATTCACCCACTTGAAAATGTTTTTTAATTTGATCATGTTTTAATACTATGTATTTATATTTCTTATTCCGTTCTCATGCTCTTCACCGGGTTCACCAAAGCAGATTTGATACTTTGATAGCTGACCGTGAGCAATGCGATGCCAATTGTGAGCAGTCCCGCTATTGCAAACATCCACCAGGCAATATCAATCTTGTAGGCAAAACCCTGTAACCACCTGTTCATCGCATACCATGCAATCGGGAAAGCAATTAACAGCGCGATGGCAACTGGTTTTAAAAAGCTGAATGAAAGTTGTGAAACAATGTGCGAGACAGAGGCACCCAGCACTTTACGCACCCCAATTTCTTTCGTGCGTTGTTCTGCCGTAAACGTGGCCAGGCCAAATAAGCCAAGACAGGAGATGAAGATTGCCAGAAATGCAAAGTAATTGGTCAGTTTACTGACGACCTGTTCGTTGTTATACAATTTGGTATATTCCTCGTCGGAGAACTGGTAGGTAAATGGAAAATCGGGATTCAGCGATTTACAGATCTTTTCCAAACCGGCAATTGCCTCCTTTGTTTTACCTGCTTTGGTCCTGACAAGCACTGTTCCCCACTTCCACCTTTCATCGAGCCGTAAGATCAGCGGATCGATGGTCTGGTGGATTGAATTGAAATGAAAATCCTGCAAAACCCCGATGATCTTACCCGGACGGTTTCCCCACGAGATGGTTTGGCCAACCGGATTCTGTAAGCCAATCTTACGTACGGCTGTTTCATTCAGCAAATAACCGGCTGAATCGGTTCCGAAATCTGTCAAATAATCCTGACCTTCCACGATATTCAGTTTCATCGTTTTTACAAAATCATATCCAACAACGCCATCAGCAAATGAAACACTTACATTGGGATCCTTTCCGGGCCAATTAATACCGGAGGTATGGTGTTCGATAATCGTTGGTGAGTTTCTCATTTTTGAAACTGATAATATGCTTGTTTCCCTGGTCGTTTCGTCCTTGAAGCGTTTGAAGTTTTGGACAAGGTTTCCTTCTATCGGTAAGTAAATGAGGTTTTCACGATCATATCCAAGGTTTTTGGACTGTATGTAATCTACCTGGCGATAAATAACCAGCATACTCACAATAAGTATAATCGAAAGTGAAAATTGAAAGACAACCAATCCTTTTCTGAAGATTGTTGCATTCCAGCTAAATTTCAGGTTCCCTTTTAATACCCGGATCGTGTTAAGGGATGACATGAATAAGGCGGGATAACTTCCTGCGATGAGTCCTGTAATTGTTAACAGACCTACTAAAGATGTCCAGAAGAGAGGTTGTCCTACAGGAAGAAATAGTTGCTTACCGGTTAAGCTGTTAAAGACCGGTAAGAGTATCCCCGCCAGAGCAACAGCAATTATTCCCGAAATAAAGGTAAGCAGTAAGGCTTCACCCATAAATTGTGCGATCAACGCTGAACGAATACCCCCCAGCACTTTACGGATTCCAACCTCTTTGGATCGCCTCGCTGAACGGGCCGTTGCAAGGTTCATGAAGTTGATGCATGCAATCAACAGAATAAAGATGGCCACGATGCTGAAAAGGCGCACATATTCTATCCTGCCACCATCAATATATCCATCTTTAAATGTGGCATGAAGGTATTTTTCGGAATAGGGCTGCAGGTCCAGTTCTGTGACGGTTCCTTTGTCCTTTGCTTTATAACGGTAGATGAAATCCTTTATTTCAGCCCTTACTTTAACCGGATCGGCTTCGGGAAGCAGCTGGACATAGGTATCGGGACTCGCATTTCCCCAGCGTTGGACCCATGCATTTTGTTTTACAAAGTCAATCCAGCTTCTTAAAAAATCGAATTGCTGCGAAGAGTTGACCGGTATATTTTCGAAAACAGCTGTTACCTGAAGGTCTTCCTTGTTTTCGTAACGAATCGTATTTCCAATCGCCTTTTCAGGAGTTCCAAAAAACGATTCCGCCATTTTCCTCGAAATGGCAATGCACCCGGGCGTATTCAAAGCTGTCGTTGTATTTCCTTGCAGCAGTTTGTAGCTAAACATGCTGAAGAAGTCGGCTCCGGCAAATTTTCCAAACATTTTATTGACCTTGTCACCGGCCTCAAACGTATTTTTGGTACCAGGCTGTGACGCATAATCCATACTGCTGGTATATTTTATTTCAGGGATCACCTTTTTTAGTTCTTCTGCCAGCAACCCTTGTGTTCCATAACCTGCATCCACTTTCCCATCGTAATGCGAGCGTTCATAAACCTGGTACAATTGTTTCCCGTTGCTATGGAAACCATCCACATTACGTTCATCCTGTACCCAAAGCATGATCAGCAGGCTGCATGCCATACCAAGCGCAAGTCCTAATATATTAATTGCAGAGAAAGCTTTGTTTCGAAACAAATTCCTCCATGCTATTTTGAAATAATTCTTTATCATGGTTATTTGTTTTTATTCTGTTCTTAAGCTCTTTACCGGATTGGCGATTGCAGCTTTTATGGCCTGGAAACTTACGGTGATTAATGCAATAGCCAATGCCATTGTACCTGCAGCAACAAAGAACCACCAACTGATATCTATCCTGAAGACGAAATCCTGCAGCCACCTGTTCATTAAGTAATAAGCAATCGGCGATGAGAGTAGGATTGCAATCGCCACTAATTTCATAAAGTCTTTTGATAAAAGAGCAACAAGAATTTTTGTATTTGCCCCCAATACTTTGCGTATTCCAATTTCTTTTGTGCGGCGTTCTGTATCATAAGCCGCTAAACCAAATAACCCAAGACAGGAGATCAATATGGTAAGATATGCAAAGTATTTAGCAAGCGTAAGGGTGCGTTCCTCCGACAGGTATTGTGCCCTGAAAGTATCGTCCAGAAAATTAATATTTATTGTATAGCCTGGGTTCACTTTCGAATAGAAGGCTGTTATATTTTCTATGACTTTCCGTTCCTTTCCAGGTTCAATGCGAACCATTGCCATGCTTACATTGTCGGGCTTGCAATAAAAAATAAACGGTGAAATAGGCTGATGAATAGATGCAGTATGAAAATCTTTCATTACACCAAGTATGATTTTATCTTCCCCCCAGAATCTTACTTTGGTCCCAACGGGTTCCTTTATTCCCATCACCTTTACAGCAGTTTCATTCAATAACAGGTAAGAAGCATTACGACCCAGACTATCAGAAAAAGATTTTCCGGACTTTATCTGCATGCCAAGTGTCTGAACCAGCTTTTCGTCAACCGCCCTGACAATAAAATCAATATTCTTATTGTCAATCTTTCCGGGCCACTCAATACCGTAGGTTGACGATCCGCCATCTTCCCTTATCAGGGTTTGATTAATTCCTCCGGCTTGTACTACTCCAGGAATCCTGTTTAGTTCTTCAAAGAAATTTCTTTTGTTTTCATAAACTTTTCCTTCCAAATCAAAATAGACTACGTTCTCTTTTGCGTATCCAATCGGTTTGGTTTGCGCATACTCAATTTGCCGGTATACGATCATAACTGAAACGATTAAAACCAGCGATATCATGAATTGAAATACAACCAATCCCTTTCTTACGAAAAGTTCACCCGCCTTTCCCTGCAATTTACCTTTAAGAATCACCAAAGGCTTGAAACCGGAAAGATAGAAAGCGGGATAACTGCCGGAGATAATACCTGTTATTAATGCAATTAAGAAAAGAACTGACAGTTGACTTACAGAAAGATAAAACGATAAATGCTTTCCGGTAATAAAGTTAAAACGGGGCATTAACAGCGCGACCAGTGCCAGCGCAATAACAGTTGAAAGCGCAGTAACGAAAATCGATTCTCCAAGAAACTGGTAGATCAATGTACGACGGTTGCTTCCAACTACTTTTTTTATTCCGATTTCCTTGAGCCTTCCTGATACCTTTGCCGTTGAGAGATTCATGAAATTTATCGACGCAATGATTAATAACAGCAACGCAATCAGAGCGAATAATTTCACATTCGAGATTCTCCCGCCAACTTGCTTATCTCCTTCATAACTGCCATACAAATAGGCATCTGAATATTTCCTTACAAAAAGTGAGAAAATATTATTTTTATCGTACTTACGAATAAACGTTTTGATCTTCGCATTGAAGGCGGGTATATTAACCCCGTCATTTAATAATAAATAAGTCTGAGGTCCCGTATTACCCCATGATTTACCATTCAGCCATACATCTTCTATCAGCTTTTGCTTAGTCAGTACAAAGTCGAATTTAAGGGTTGAGTTGGCTGCCACATTTGCAAAGATGCCTGCAACAGAGGACAAATGATTTTTACCAAACACACTCCATTTCAAAGGTTTTCCTATCGCTGCAGCTGTGGAGCCGAACAGCTTTACCGCAAGATCTTCGGAGATCGCAATATTGTTTTTTTCTACAAGTACAGATCTATCATCCCCCGAAATAAGCGGAAAAGTAAATACCCTGAAGAAGGCATCACCCGAAAATACACCGGTCGACTTAAAGGCTTTTTCGCCATTTATCATCGTTACATCCATCCCCTCTTTACCAAGATTCATTACGGTAACAGCCTGTTCAATTTCAGGCAAATCATTTTTCATCGCTTCCGATAATGGTCCCTGGGTTGATTCCTGGACACGTGTGATTCCATTCTCCTTGCTTACGATCATTACCTGATAAAGCTTGTCATCATTTTTATGAAACTTATCCATACTTCTTTCGTCCTGCACCCACAGGTATAGCAGAAAAGCAAAAGCAAGTC
>Ga0209724_1001623_pt1 | contig 20265 bp, 15 predicted proteins | sample grotaG_FD_184143 | JGI IMG/M metagenome (GOLD analysis project Ga0209724, IMG submission 184143) | Glacier valley bacterial and archeal communities from Borup Fiord, Nunavut, Canada, to study Microbial Dark Matter (Phase II) -... | ecosystem: Environmental > Aquatic > Freshwater > Ice > Glacier ...
ATATTGGCCTATGCTATAAAGAATTAAACCAGCTGCATGAGAGTATTTCGTATCTGAATTTCGCATCAAAAATTGCCATACCTTATTATCTGGCTGACATTTACCATCATTTAGGAAATGTGTACGGGTTAAACAGAGAATTTAAGAAATCGATTGAAGCCTTGCAAAAAGCATATGAACTGGATACCACGCAATGCTCAGCTCTTTTCGAAATAGCAACCACCTACGAAGAGTTGCAAAAAGACAAAACACCTGCCATCAAATATTACAATGCCTACTTAAAGGCAACCAAAGAAGACAATGCCTATTACCGGAAACTTACCGAGTATGCCCTTGACAGGAAAAGGAAACTCAATGAAGAGAAGTTTTTCGAAGGGAAAAAACCAGAAAAACGTTGACTCGTCCCTATTTTGTTTACAAGTTTTGGGTTAATACTGTTCTTCCTTTTTGTTGCGGCGCATATATCGTTTTCGTTTCAGCAATCGGTAGTAGTTGCGCCTTGTTTTGTTGTTGCATTGCGTACCCCGGGTGTCGTCGTTCCTCCTTACCCGGGGTTATTCATATTGAACCCTTTCAGGGTAAGACTTCAGGCATATTCAATTTTCTATTATTCAAATCAATACATTGCAAATTAACTAATTGATTATATCGGTCAATCGCCCTCTCGTAATTCAGCCATTTCTCGTTGACTTACAGTCTCTCCATTTCTCTAAGTCTCTCGCTCTCATGCACACACCTTCTTATTTGATATCATGCAGATCATAAGGAGTTTCCTGATATACGTAGTAATTCAACCAATTGAGAAAAAGAAGATTGGCATGTGAACGCCAGCTTAGAACCGGGGCTTCAGATGCATTGTTCCCTTTGTAATAGTTAAACGGAAGATCAATCGGAAGACCTTTTTCGAAATCGCGCTGATACTCCCGACTCAGCGTTCCCCGCGAATATTCAGGATGACCAGTCACAAACAATTTCTTCCCATCATTTGCAATAACCATATAAACACCGGCTTCATCCGATTGGGAAATCAACTCAATTTCAGGAACTTTAAGGATATCTTCGGCATGTATTTCGGTGTGACGCGAGTGCGGAGCCCTGAAAACATCATCAAATCCCCTGAAAATAGGCAACTTCAATTCAGAATGACAATGATTGAAAACTCCAAACATCTTTTTCTCCAAAGGGTATTTTGGAATCCCGTAATGGTAATGTAAACCTGCCTGAGCTGCCCAACAGATAAACATTGTAGAAGTCACATTGTGATCGGCCCAGTCAAATATCTTGCAAATATCCTCCCAGTAATCGACCTCTTCGAAAGGAAGATGCTCAACCGGTGCTCCGGTGATGATCATACCGTCATATTTATTTTCCTTTATTTCAGAAAAGGTGTGATAAAACGTATTTAAATGATCCAATGAAGTATTTTTCGAAACATGCCCTTCAATCTGAAGGAAATCAATCTCAATCTGTATAGGCGAATTGGAAAGTAATCGCAGAAGATCGGTCTCAGTTGCTATCTTGAGAGGCATCAGGTTAAGAATAATGATTTTCAATGGACGAATATCCTGGTGAGCTGCGCGGGTTTCGTTCATTACAAAAATATTCTCTTCTCTGAGAAGATCAATAGCCGGAAGTCCGTCGGGTAAATTTAAAGGCATGATAAAGTTTTTTAACGAAAAATAAAGATAAGCGCTTTTTGCGGCGCATTATCTTTATTCAATACAAAATTAAAAATTATTCCGCTTAAGCGGCCTCATATTCTTTGATGCCAATTTCCAATGGCGTTTTGTTGGCAAGGTTATCTCTTACCGGACATCTCCCTTCTACAGTTTCAAGCCATTTCGAAAGGGCTTCGGGAGTGGCATCGGTTTCCGGGATCAATATTATCCGCAGACTCTGAAAACCCGCACGTTCATCATTCGATAGTCCTAAGAGCCGTGCAGGATTAATGTCACCTTCAACACTTATTTTTAGCGACTTAAGATTGATCTCTTGTTCCTTTGCAACCATATGTGCCACCACATTTAGGCATCCTGCCAAACCAGCCAAAATATATTCTACAGGATTTGCACCGTGATCGGTTCCACCCAATGCAGGTGGTTCATCGACTACAAAATTAAATGTGCGGGAATTTGAGACAAATTTAGTCGCACTATGGCTGTTACCTTTGGTTGAAAAATTTATTAAATTGCTCATTGTTTGAATATTAAATTGGAATTAAAATTATTGAAGCTTTAAAGATTTGTTTAGGCAATCGCGACTAGCAACTGGCTGCAAGTTGCCAACTGCCAGCTGCTTTTAGATTTTTGCAAATGCCTGTTCGAAGTCGGCAATGATATCATCGATATGCTCGATACCGACAGAAACGCGCAATCCGGCAGGTTCAACTCCAGCACGAAGCTGCTCTTCTTCACTTAATTGAGAATGGGTTGTAGCCGATGGCTGAATAATGAGGGTCTTTACGTCCCCTACATTTGCCAGATGGCTCACCATTAGCAGATTTTCGACAACTTGAGTTGCTTTTTCTTTTCCGCCTTTCACATTAAACGAGAGCACAGCCCCTGCCCCTTTATGCAAATATTTGGTTGCCAATGCATAATTCTCATTTCCTTCCAGTCCCGGATAATTCACCGATTCAACCTTCGGATGATTCGAAAGCCATTTTGCAAGTGCCAACGTATTCTCAACATGACGCTCAACTCGTAACGAAAGTGTTTCGAGTCCCTGTATCAATAAAAATGAATTAAATGGACTGATGGCAGGTCCAAAATCGCGTAATCCTTCTACACGTGCCCTGATGATAAAGGCGATATTTCCAAACGGACCATCTGAGCCAAATACTTCCCAGAATTTCAAACCATGATAACCTTCGGATGGCTCAGTGAAAGCAGGATATTTTCCGTTACCCCAATTGAAATTTCCACCATCTACAATTACGCCTCCGATAGAAGAACCGTGTCCTCCGATCCATTTTGTGGCAGATTCCACAACTATGTTAGCGCCATGTTCAAGCGGACGAAAAAGTGCACCACCGCAACCAAAGGTATTGTCAACGATCAAAGGCAGATCGTGCTTTTTTGCCAATGCTGCAAATTTTTCAAAATCGGGGATCGAATAGCTTGGATTGCCAATCGTTTCGAGATAAATTGCTTTTGTTTTGCCGTCGATCAGCTTCTCAAAGTTTTCAGGATTCAAATCTTCTGAAAAACGAGCTTCAATACCCAGGTTTTTGAAGGTAACTTTAAACTGATTGAAGGTTCCGCCATACAGATAAGGTGATGAGACCAGGTTATCGCCACTTCCGGCAATATTTGTAATTGCAATAAACTGAGCTGCATGACCGGATGATACTGCCAGTGCAGCAACACCACCTTCGAGTGCGGCTATTCTTTTCTCGAATACGTCCGTTGTCGGATTCATCAGTCGCGTGTAAATATTTCCAAACTCCTTCAATCCAAATAAATTGGCGGCGTGTTCAGAGTTTTTAAAGACATATGAAGTTGTCTGATAAATTGGAACCGCCCTCGATAATGTATTGCTATCAGGCGTGTGTCCGGCATGGACTTGTAACGTTTCGAATTTTGGTGTACTTGTGCTCATAACTATTTGTTTTAATTGTTACTGTTGTTTCTATTGTTTCTGTTGTTTCTGCGTTTTCTAATTGCTATCATCTAACTGTTTAACTTGAACATTTGTTTCAAAAAATTCACTGTGGATTGCTTTCACTGCCTGGGTACGGTCGTTTATTCCTACTAAAATATAACTCACAATTAAAGAAGCTCCTGAGCAACTCATCAGGACATTAATCTCGTTTTTTGCCAAAGCGGTAAAAATTCGTGCCGCAACTCCAAAATTTTCTGCAATTCCATTACCAACAGCAGCAATAACTGTTATATCCTCAACTATTTGAAGTCGCCCAACAACCGGAGGATCAATGGCACTTACCACCGCATAAGCAGTACTAAGATCCTTTTTGGAAATTAAAATATTGATTGATGTTTGTGATGTGAGAACGGAGCTAATATTAATATTGGCTATCAGAAGTGCATTTGTAACTTTTGCCAGAATACCTGGTTTTCCGCCTACACCAGAGCCTTTTAATTTAAGGATGCCAAAATCATCACTGTAAGTTACGCTCTTAACGATCCCTTTCGTAATAGTTTTCTCCGCGCTTACCACCGAAAGTGGCTCCTGAACATTCAATGCACCATAAATATTAAATATTCGAATGGGAATATGAGGATCACAAAGAGGTTCAACAGTACGAGGATGGAGAATTTTTGCTCCAAAATAGGCCAGTTCAGCTGCCTCGTCATAGGTAAGTTTCTTTATTTGAACCGGATTATCTACAATTCGGGGATCTGCGCTTAAGAAGCCATTCACATCTTTCCAGATATCGAGTGAAGAAGCTCCGATGCAACGGGCGATGGCTGCTGCTGAGTAATCACTTCCTCCCCGACCGAGTAAAGTCGTTTTTCCATCGGTCGAAAGACCATAAAAACCAGGTATCACATAAACAAAATCGCCAGCCAAAGATTCGCGTACTTTATTGGTTGATTTTACAAAATCGACAGATGCATTTCCAAACTCTCCATCGGTGATCAATCCGATCGCTTCCGGAAAAATAACCTGAGAATCAATACCTGCATTATTCAGGATTCCGTTTAGAAAAACTGCAGAAATCCGCTCACCATAAGCCAGTACATGATCTTCGAGTGCAAGAGATGCATCTCCTGTTAGCGCAATACCATGAAGGTATTTTTCGAGTTCTTCGAGTAAAATACTGATTTCATGTAAAATACTATTTCGTAAATCAATATCTTGAATATGCAATTCCAGTGTCTCCTCCTTCAGACTAAAAAGATAATTCGTAACTTTTTTGGCAAGTTGCTCATCGTGACGGGCTGTTTCGAGCGACTCAATCAAATAATTGGTAACGCCGAAAAAAGCGGATACGACAATTACCACTGGTTGTTTGTAATTCTTCACTACCTGAATTACACGTCCGATATCCTCCTTACATTTAAGGTTCGATCCACCGAATTTAACGACAGTTTTAGACATAATGATTCAATATTTAAATAATTTGGAAAACAAAAGAGATTTTGCCCTTTAGGAGCATTTTGATGAAGCCTTCAAACAGGTTTTGCCCGTAAGAAGGCTATCGCATGAACATAGATGTGAAGTGCATGTAAATTACAGAACTAAGAAAACCAGAAAAACATGGCTGTTCTCCCTGTGCGACTGATACACTATTTAAGTTTTCTCTTTTCATTCTGAATTCTCAGCTAAAAAATGAATTTTATTTCGGGACAAACATAGTGAGCAGAATTCATATTTCCTAATATCTTTTAATCATTCTAAATAAAAAATTAAATTATTTTTTAAGTATCTTAAAATAAACCACATGCAATTTAAAAATCCCTTGAAGTGTTTGCAACCACTTCAAGGGATAAGAATTATTCGGTTCTATGACGTTTGGTATTGGTAATTGGATTTTGTAATGATTGCTGTTGGCTTTTAGCAACTGGCAGACTCGCTTACAAAAAATAAGTTGTAATCTTAATACTTAAAGGATTACTGTCAAATAGTTAGAATATACATGCCAGCCGCAAGTTACCAATAGCCAGTTGCTCAATCAATAAACCATTTGAAAGCTGTTTGGAAATTTTACCCACACACTTCGTTAAACCATTCGTAGGTTATTGTTTAAGGGCTGCGGCCTTCTTTATTTGCGCCAGAAATGCTTTCCCCATTGTCTCGCCCCTGAATTTTGCACGCTCGGCAATCATTCCTTCGAAATTGGTATCAATGGTTTCAGTCCAAATTTTCAGCCATCCGTCAAAATGGCGCTGATCAATATTCATATCAAAGTGCATGGGGACAGGATCACCAAAATAATCGGGACGACGAAGTAAAACTGTATGCCAGAAGCGATAAAGCTTACGGTGGTGCATCTCCCAACGACCAGCAAGTCTTGTATTAAAAATCGGTCCCAGGAAAGAATCCTTCTGAACCGCGTCATAGAACTGATCGACTAAAAACTGAATATCTTTTAATGTTGAAATATCACCCTTCATAAGTTTACTATTTTTTTCAAATTTCATGATTTCCAGACTATAAATCAAATTTTAGGGAACTATATTTGTTAAATATTTGTTCTTACAAGGATAAAACATCAATTTTGATCTTAAAGTAATTCTTATCAATATGAAAATAACCGATTTAAAAGGAACTGTAAAATTAGTGAACGGTGTTGAAATGCCCTACTTCGGATTGGGTGTTTTCAAAACGAAGGAAGGATCTGAAGTTGAAAATTCAGTGAAGTGGGCGCTTGAAGCAGGTTACCGACATATTGACACGGCGGCCATTTACGAAAACGAACAAGGTGTTGGAAATGCAGTGAAAGCAAGCGGAATACCTCGCAACGAAATCTTTATTACCACGAAATCATGGAATGAAAATCAGCGTAATGGAACTGTGATGGAAGGTTTTGAAGAGAGCCTCAAATTATTACAGACCGACTATGTTGATCTCTACCTGATTCACTGGCCAGTGAAAGGAAAATACACAGCAACATGGAAAGTGATGGAAGAAATCTATCGCTCAGGAAGAGCCAAAGCAATCGGGGTAAGTAATTTTCTGCAACATCATCTTGAAGATATTTTCGGGATTGCCGAAATTAAACCGATGGTTAACCAGGTGGAATGCCACCCGCATTTGGTACAGCAACCATTGATAGATTTTTGCCAGGCGCACGACATCCGTTTCGAAGCGTGGAGCCCGATTATGCGTGGTGCCGTGAACGATATTCCATTATTTCAGGAGCTTTCTGAAAAGTACAAAAAGACACCTGTTCAGCTGGTTTTAAGATGGGATCTTCAAAAAGGAATCGTCACAATTCCAAAATCGGTTCACCAGGAACGAATAAAGAGCAATGCTGAGATCTTTGATTTTGAACTCTCTGAAGAGGATATCAGCCGTATTGACAAGTTGGATAAAAATGAACGTTTCGGTTCGCACCCCGATACTTTTACGTTCTAATTGATCATCCTTTACAAACGGCAGAGAATTAACCCATTAATATTCAATTGAATGTTAATGGGTTTTTGGTATTGGTTATTAAAGCGGTCATTTAGTATTGCCAGCCTCTTTTCTGGTAAGAAATCCGGTTAAATTAGTAATCAAAACAGTTCCTCCACCAATAACAATGAAGAGTTTATTCAGATTATCAAGAATAGACCTGTTGGCAATAAAGAGAAAAGTGATAAGACCGATCATTATCAAAACCAGAATCAGTTTATAACCATGCCAACTTGTTCCGGTATCGCCAAGTTTTTCCTTCAGTCGTGCTTCTTCTTCAACGGTATACCTGAGAACGACATGTTTTCGAAAACTTTCATTCATAAACCGGATGGTACAACCATTAACAACGAGCAAGCCCCTGTTAATCAATTTAGATACTACTTTTTTATTTTTACTGTTCACAATCATATCCTGTGCCATATCACTTAGAACGAATCGCTCCATCGGTGTACATGAGGCAAGAATACTGTCGTAATACAACTGGCTTAGATCCATAATCCTTGCGATTATACGATCCTTTATGATCTCACGAGGCACATTCAAATCCACCAGTTGATCATAGAAATCCATAATTTCATCAACGTATTTTTCAAGGTAGGTACTTTCAGTTAACTCCTTACAAATGGAGCATTTCAAATTTTCACCATAATCGCCCACGTTATCACTTCTGACGTGTCCGCATTCCGGTTTGGAATAGCAACTGGCCTGAGAAATAGATTGATCATATTTTTGCGGAGCATGAGATATGTTTATATTGGAGAGCATGTTATTAAATGAGAAGAGAAGTTGTTCGCACGTTTCAGCGATTGCATCAGCCTTGTCTTTATCTTTTAAATCTACTGTATCCTTTATCTTTTTTTCAAGATAGTCTTGTATCAAATAAGGGGCATTCATCCCGATGATCACCATCTTTTCGTTATGCCTGATCTTTTCGTTGATCGTAGCCAATTGCAGTTTTAATGATCCAACAGAGTAATAATCGAAAGCAAAATTCACAATGATCAGAACATCCTTTTCACCAGCAACATTCTCATTTACAACAATTTTATCTGGTTTGGAAAAGTCCTGAATGGTTAACGTAAAATCATTTTTTAACAGCCCTGTTATATGCTCTTCAATGTTTACAAAAGGAGAACCGATCACCATCACAGAATGTCCTGACGACAGCCGTTCATGAATAAAATTTTCGAAAATGTATACGTTATACATTTCAATAATGGAAATACCGAGCATCCTTCGCGTTCCGAACAAAATAAGCAGGTAGATGCCATAGAAAACAGAGAGTAAAAGGAGTATGAAAAAGATGTCATACTTCGGAAACAAAAATTCGGTCCTGCGCGGATTAAAGATATCCGGACGATGAATCGCTGTTGTAATATTGCAACTATCTGGTAGTTTAGATTTATCGTTCTCTGTAGTGGAAGTGTAACGAAAAATGAGCAAACTATCGCTTTGTGACCAGCGTTGATTGCCGTCCAGCAGACTGTTGCGCATGAGGTATTTTGTTTCGATAGAAGTACTGTCGTATATTGGTCTGAAAAAATTGATAAGATCTTCACCTTCCTGATAATCGCTAAAGTTGTTGCTTTTTGTAAGCTTCTTGCTTTCACCATCCTTTTCATTCCATGATTGCTTACCTTGAATATGAAACGCGGCACCCATAAAATTTGAATAAATGCCCTGCTCCATTCGTTTTTGATAGACAGTATCAACATATGAATCAAGAACTTTATTCTTATTTTCCATCAGTTTGTAATATTCTCTAAGTTGCTTGTTCCTCGATTCCCGCTGACGGGAAAGCAACAATTGATCATGTTTGATTTCCATGATCAACTCGTGATTGACCGATGCCTCAAAAAATTTAACGGAAGGCGCAACACTAAAAACCAAAAGCAACCCCAACACAAAACAAATATAAAATGTGACATTGCAATTTGAATATTTTATTGCAAAATCTGTCTTTAATACAAAATAACACGCTTCAAGAAACGCGATAATAACACCCTGAAAAATTAACAGATTAATTAAATCGTGGAGATTAAGAAATCTGATGGCTGCGATGTTAAAAAGGAAAATGAATGCCAGGTTTAAGATAGCAAAAATATTCCGCCCGGTCGATTTTAATGAAAACCCTTTTAATGCATATTTTATATAGGGAAAAAGAAATGAAGCCATTACAAGTGCAAAAAGAAGCGGATTAAGAATATTTGTGGAATTCGTCAAGCCGAGATAAAAGATGGTGATCAAAACAAATAAAACGCTCATAACTGCATAAATGCTGCTCTGGTCCTCCTTTGCACCGACAAAATCCATCAGTACATTTTTCCACCCCGAATTTCTTCCGAAAGGCTTAAGGGCATTCAGTGCAAAAATTTCCAATAATATAAACATCACAAACGCTGAAAAAAGTAGTAGTGTCATCATTAATCCCTGCACCTGATAAGCATACTCAGCATGTTTATCGTACATTGTCACAAGGTATAATGGCATGGGTGAAAGAGTCTTTATATAGATATGGTATGGTTCGTCGTAATAGTTAACATCGAGAATTTTGTCGGTGTTAGCAAATATTGCCGCCGATAAACTTTCGTCGTTGTTACATTCAGTTTTAAAATTTTCCTGCATGTTCCGTAACTTATCGGAATGGAACCAGACAAGCCCGCTTTTGTCGATAATACAGAACTTGAAATCCTCCGGAATTATTGGTTGTATAATGGAATAGAACCGGCCTGTCATTACGGTAACCATGTTAAAATATGATCTTTTCGACAACGCAACTTTGACATCCCCGCTTGTTCTCGAAACGATTGATTCTATGCGGAATCGTTCGCTTTCTTTAGCTGGAAGCTTCCAGTCTCCAGCATATTTAAAATAAGCGCGACTTTTATAATTGGAAGGATCATCCTTTCTAACGAAAGGGGTTAGTCCTCCCTTTTGATCCCCTATTGTATCCATCCAAAAAACATAGTCAAAATAGGGATAAGATTTTGGATATTTATACTTCGCTTCAAGATTACACCTCAAAATGTCAGCAGATAAAGGAAGATTTTCAACTGACTTTGCTAAAAATAAATCATCGTAACATTTTAGCTGATTGAATGCATCATCTAATTCTGTATTCAGCGATTTATGTATCGCTTCTGCAAGGTCTTTTAGCCTGGTTTCATTTTGGGATTTTTTCCAGTAAAAATTGGATCCGAAGAAAATAAAAAGCATAATAAAACTTGTACCAAGGAACAGGGATATAGCTGTATTTAAGAGGGTTCCAGATGTTAATTGCTCTGTTGGAGACATCACCTTGAGTTTAATAAAGGGTAATCCGAGGATAATAAGTGAAAGTACCATGAATATAGCGATGCCAATCCAGGGAGCCATTTCTTTCTTTGACTGGTTAATCAACCCGGTTTTGACAAGACCGCCTAAGTGCCAGGTCTTATTTTCAACTTCCACCTGGCAGATAAACAATTTATAGGCTTGATTAGATAGATTGATATCGTAAGTTGTAACTCCACTGATTGCTGCCGTTGAAGTCTTTCGGTTATTAACAAGGTCTATATACCCAGTAGACATTTCTATCGCTGAACCGCTTTCATCCCCCTTTGTCTGATTTCGCACTTGTTCAATGATAGCAATATTGGGTTTATTTGGAAGCGATGAATAGAAGATTGAACTATCAACAATCAGAATAAACTCATCAAAAATATTTTGCTGTATAAGACCAGTCATCAGCAAGTCGTATTTTGTCGTGAATTCAATTGTATTTTGACAATACTTCTTATAATTTTCGCCCAAAACGATTTTAAAATGTAAGCCTTCAGCTTTTGCAATGGGAGTCACTGTTATAAGATTACTTTTAGGCCTTTCTTTTACAAATGAATCTGAATTGAGGTATTCAAGGTTCTTGTTGTAATAATCAATAAACTTTCGATCACTTAACATTGATTTAAAACTGAGCGAATCCGATGAGCTTTGCTTTGTCAACAGACTGCGTTGCTCTTTAATTTTTGAATTAATTGTGATTGCGGGTAATTTCTGCGGGACTTGGCTAATAATATATTTAACATATTCAGATGCATTCATACCCATTGATTTGACTTTTCCCTCCAGGTTATGACTCATCTTTTCCAGAATCCTTGATTTTGTAGAAATAATATTGGCTTCCTTACCTTTGGTATAGACTTCCATATAAAAGTAATACCCAACCGCAAAAATGATTAGAACGGGAGCGATGATATATAAATTTCGGTTAAACTGTTTGCTTTTCATAGACAAAATTTTAATATGCTATTTATATAAAAGACTGAAAAATAGAAACCTATAAATAATAGAAGTACTTCGTGAGCGAAGCAATGTCGAATGAATAGTTGTTTTTGAGAAATATCAGAAAACCTTTATACTCCATGTCTTTCAAGTAGTTTCATTCAAAGAAAGATTTTTTTCTGATTGACTTAGCGTCACTGAAATTTCAGAAGCTATATTCTATCATTATAAAGCAATTGTATCCGGTTTTCAGGAAATGGCATCCGGCAATTAAGAAATGATATCCGAACATGACGCTATGTCAAAAGTAAATTGGGAAATGATCTTCGGAAGTCGTGAAATGACATCCGGAAATTGTGAAATGGTCTTCGGAAGTCGTGAAATGTCCATCTACAGTCAGGAAATAGCATTCACTTTTTGAAATATAAATGGGGAATATAAAGAAGATTGTGTAATCAGGATTTAAACCTTAAAAGTCATTAGTTTATTCTATCAAAAAAGATATTTTTAGCCACATTTTTGAAATCAAAATTCAATCCCTATGAAAAAACTATTATTGCTGAATGTGGTGATTCTTTTAGCCATATCTGCTTTCGGGCAAAAAGAACGTAATGCCATCGATGACAAGGACAAATGGAACCTGTCTCATCTGTATCCAAATGAAAAGGCATGGGAAGAAGCACGTGACAAAGTTGTTGCAGAGATGCCTAAAATAGAGCAATTTAAAGGCAAACTGACGAAATCGTCAGCCGACTTACTGGCTTGTTTAGAGTTCTCGACAAAATTGGATAAAGAGGCATCACGACTCTTTATTTACACGAGCATGAACAGCGATCAGGATACACGCGACTCAAAGTTTATGTCGATGCAACAAAGTCTTGAACAGATCTTTGCGGATTATGGCACGAAAACAGCTTTTATCGAACCTGAAATATTGACGGCTGACTGGAAAGTCATCGAAGGTTTTATTAAAGAGCAAAAAGCTCTGGCTGTTTATGAAAAGGACATGATCGACTTGTTTAAACAGAAAGAACACTCCTTATCGGAACCCGAAGAACGAATTTTGGCCCGTTCGTCAATGATAAGTGGTGTTGCCAATGATATTTACGGTACGTTTAAAGATGCCGAGATGCCCGCACCCGAAGTAACGTTGAGCGACAACTCGAAAATAAAACTCACCGCTTCAGCATTCAATAAATTAAGAACTTCGCCAAATCGTGCCGATCGTCAGATCGCGTTCGAAGCATTCTGGAAGAACTTTGCCAATTACAAAGCGACCTACGGTCAAATGCTTTACGGCAATGTGAAAGAGCATATTTACCGTGCCCAGTCGCGTAAATATGGTTCTGCCATCGAAGCATCGCTGTCGCCAAGGGATATTCCTGTTGCCGTTTATCAGAGTCTTGTTGACAATGTGAATAAAAATCTCCCCGCTTTTCACCGTTACCTTGCCATTAAAAAGCGGATGCTTGGTGTCGATACCCTCAAATACCTTGATTTGTACGCTCCTGTCGTTAAGAATGTCGATTTAAAATACAGGTACGCCGAAGCTCAAAAGATGGTTCTCGAAGCGCTTGCTCCGCTTGGAACAGAATATGTCAATACGGTAAATAAAGCCATTAATGAACGGTGGATCGATGTTTATCCGAATACAGGGAAACGCTCAGGTGCTTATTCAAATGGCGGTGCATTCGATGTACATCCGTATATCCTGATGAATTTCGATGAATCGTATTCTGATGTCAGTACGATGGCGCACGAGTTAGGGCATACGATGCAAAGTTATTTTTCGAACAAAACACAGCCATATCCATTATCACACTATACCACTTTCGTAGCCGAAGTTGCGTCGACCTTCAACGAAGTTTTACTTTTCAACTACATGATTAAGAATGTGAAAGATGATGATATCAAACTTTCGCTGCTGATGAATTGGCTCGACGGGTTCAAAGGAACACTGTTCCGTCAAACACAGTTTGCTGAATTTGAACAGAAAATTCATGAAGAAGTTGAAAAGGGAAATCCGTTAACCGGCGATTATCTTTCAGAAATATATGGCGATATCCTGAAGAAATATTACGGAAATACACAAAAGACATGTGTGTTAGATGATTATATCAAGATTGAATGGGCGAATATCCCCCATTTTTATATGAACTTCTATGTCTATCAATACAGTACTTCTTTCACTGCATCGATGTCGCTGGCCGAAAAAGTGATGAATAAGGAACCGGGAGCTGTCGAAAAATACCTGAAATTTCTTTCGTCAGGAGGTTCCGACTATCCGATCAACCTTTTAAAGAATGCCGGTGTCGATATGACCACTTCTGTTCCGTTCGAAAAAACAATTCAAGCAATGAATAAAGTGATGGACGAAATCGAAACGATTCTCGACAAAAAGGGGAAGAAATAAACCAAGACAAGCAACTGGCAATTAGCGGCTGGCTACTGGCAATTAAAAGCCAGTTGCCAGTCGCAAGTTGCCAATAGCATTGTTGATAGATTAGACCAGAAATACACGATATCCATTTCGGTTAACTTGAAAAAAAATCTCCCGCAGATTTCGCTGATCGACGCCGATTTAAAGATAAAAATCTGCGAAAATCCGCGTAATCTACGGGAGAAATATTTTTAAACCGGATTGAAGTTTTTACACGTTAAACCTGAAATGCATGATGTCGCTGTCCTGCACAACGTAATCCTTTCCTTCGATGTAAATCTTACCCACTTCGCGGCAGGCTGCTTCTGATCCAAGTTTCACATAGTCGTCATACTTTATCACCTCAGCGCGGATAAATCCCTTTTCGAAATCGCTATGGATGATTCCGGCAGCTTTCGGGGCTTTGATTCCCTTTACAAATGTCCAGGCGCGACTCTCATCAGCCCCGGTTGTAAAATAGGTTTGAAGATTGAGCAATTTATAAGCCGAATGAATCAGCTTGTTAACACCCGGTTCGTCAAGGCCAAGATCTTCAAGAAACATTTGTTTTTCCTCGTAAGTCTCCAGCCCCGCAATATCCGCTTCAGTTGCTGCGGCAATAATCAGAATCTCCGCTTTTTCGTTGGCAATGGCATCTTTCAGCTGTTGCGTGAATTTGTTTCCTTTTGCAGCCGATGCTTCGTCGACGTTGCAAACATACAAGACAGGTTTCTTGGTAAGCAGAAAGAAATCGTGGATCAATGCCTCCTCATCTTCATGCAATTCAAGCGTGCGGGCACTTTTTCCGGTCAGCAACACCGCTTTTAATCTTTCGGCAATGGCAACCGTTCTTTGGGCAACTTTGTCATTTCCAACCTTTGCCTGTTTCTGCAATTTCGAAATCCGGCTCTCAACGGTTTCAAGATCTTTCAACTGCAATTCGATGTCAACGACTTCCTTATCCCGAACCGGGTTGATTGAACCATCGACATGAATAATATTGTCGTTTTCGAAGCAGCGAACCACATGAATAATGGCGTCGACTTCACGAATATTCGCCAGAAACTGATTTCCAAGTCCCTCGCCTTTGCTCGCCCCTTTTACAAGTCCTGCAATATCAACGATTTCAACAGTTGTGGGAACCACCCGTTTGGGTTTATCAATTTCAGCAAGTCTGATCAGTCTTTTATCGGGCACAGTAATCACCCCAACATTGGGTTCGATTGTGCAAAAAGGGAAGTTCGCAGCCTGAGCCTTTGCATTCGACAGGCAATTAAAAAGTGTCGATTTCCCAACATTGGGAAGTCCGACTATTCCACACTGTAAAGCCATTATAAATACTGTTTATTTTAGTGGTACAAATTTACTAAATTCGCGGGGAATAATAAATTATGTGCAACCATTAAAGTTTATGGTACATCTACTAAACACAACTTCAGCCAACAATCAATTCAACGAAACTGAATTGACAGGCAATTAATCATTCAATCCATTAAAAAAAATTAAACTCAGATGAAAAAGCTTTACTCCTTAATCCTTTTTATTACCATCTTATCATTGAGCACTTCGGCACAGGACCGGATCATTAAAATCACCAAAGATACCATCGTCTGCCAGGTAAAAGAGATTGGCGACGACGAAGTAAAATACACACAGAAAGATTTCAGGGGCGATGTTGTATTTGGCATCGACAAAAATAAGATCAATAAGATACTTTTCAGCGATGGCAAAGAGCTTACCTTTAAAGATTCGATGTACGATCCGGCACAATATGAACAGCAAAATAAAAATGCATTGAAGGTTGGATTTTTATCTCCGCTATTCGGAGCTACCAGTTTCACGTTCGAGCATAGTCTTAAGCCCGGTAACAGTATTGAGGCAACATTGGGTATAATCGGCCTGGGAGCTGATATTGATGATAATTCGGCAGGTGGTGTATACTTAAAATTTGGTTACAAATTCATTAAAAGCCCCGACTTTTACCTCAAAGGAATGCAATATTCGCATATTCTAAAGGGAGCATATATCAGACCAGAGGTAGCCTTTTCAAGCTATAAATTCCAACCTGGGCCGACATATGATTATATGACTGGAAAGGAGATAAATAGCGGTACTACTGAAAATAATACAATGTTTGCTGTTATGATAAACCTTGGTAAACAGTGGGTAATTCAGGATAAGTTTTTATTCGACATGTTTGCCGGTGTTGGTTACGGATTTGGCTCTGCGGATAAAAATGACAACAATAATTACAATAATGATAGTCCATTTCATTATGCCTTTTTGGGAGGAAGTTCTGGCACCGCATTTGCAGTTACAGCCGGGTTAAGAATCGGAATTCTTTTTTAGCAGATTAAACCTTTCACTTTAATCAGTGTCTGAAAGACAGAATATCATATAATTGCAGGCAACAATAATGGATCTGAACGAGAAAGAGCTTATTGCCAATCTCAAATCTGATGGGAACAGGGAGAAGGCTTTTAAGGTGCTGGTAAAAACTTACCAGGTAAGACTCTATTGGCATATCCGAAAAATCGTGATGAATCATGATGATGCGGATGATATTCTGCAAAACGTGTATGTAAAAGTCTGGAAGAATGTCGATAGTTTCAGAGAAGATTCTTCTCTTTTCACCTGGCTTTTCAGAATTGCAACAAACGAATCGTTAAGTTTTCTGCAACAGCAACGCCGGCATTCAATTGTTTCGATGAATGAAATCAGCGAATACCTTGCAGAGTCACTCGAATCGGATGTTTATTTCGATGGCGATGAAATTCAGAAGAAACTTCAGCTGGCAATCGTTCAATTACCCGAGAAACAGCGCATTGTTTTTAATATGAAATATTTTGATGAAATGAAATACGAAGAGATGTCAGAAATCCTTACCACTTCGGTCGGAGCATTAAAAGCCTCTTTTCACTTTGCGGTAAAAAAAATAGAGGAATTTTTGAAAGAAGAGCGTAAATAGTTTAAACCTTTTGCGTTCAGCAATGTCAAAACGATAATAAAATGAAAGAAACAGACGAAAATATTGAAAATCAGTTCGAAAATCCCAAGAAAGGTCAACCTTTCCGGGTTCCGGAGGACTATTTCGAAACATTTGCAGACCGGCTGATGGTCAAGATTGAAGAAGAGGAACAACCCAATAAAAAAAGATCGCTGTTCTTTTATCTAAAACCAGCCCTGATGATGGCAGCAAGTTTTGCTTTCGTAATGCTTTTGGTTTATGTGCCTATCAAAAAATTCTTTCCTGCAACAGGAAAAGCATATCTGACCGGGCAAAATGTGAATATTGATTCTGTTGACGCTGCAAGCGCGGTACCAGTAACTTTGATCTCCTATTTTTCGGAGAGTCAATTCATGTCAGCAGTTACTGATATGACTGAATTTGAACCTGATTCGATATCGAATGATGATCTGGCTGATTATATTGCAGCCAATTACAGTGATTACGACGTTATTGCAAACAATTAAAACAAAAATATGAAATTCAGGATATTAATCATCGCTTTGCTTTTATTTTCCTTAACAGGAATCGCACAGCGAAAATTTGATCCTCAGACACTTGAGCTGATCAAAACTAAAAAAATTGCGTTTATGACCGAGGAGATCGGTTTAACATCTCAGGAAGCTGAAAAATTCTGGCCGGTTTATAATGAACTCGAAAAGGAACGTTATATGCTTATGGATAAAAAACGAGATCTCGAACATAGAAGTGAATCGACGAAAGCAGGAATGAGCGAGGCTGATTACCGTAAGCTGGCTTGCGAAATCGCTGCGACACATGCCAAAGAGGGAAAGTTAATTGAAGAGTATAACTTGAAATTATTAAATATTCTTCCTGCCGAAAAGGTGGTAAAACTATACCGGGCAGAAGGAAAATTCAGGGCATCGTTAATGCATGAATTCCGCAGAGGGCAAGAAGAAAAGAGAGATAGAGAAAGAGAAAGTAATAAATAGTAGATAGGTTCGTTTTAGATTAGTAAATGTAGTTTTAGTAAAGAGGCTGTCATAAACAATTGTTTTCAGACAGCCTTTTTTTTGGCACCCTATCGAATGAAGCGGCTGGCATTTGGCTACTGGCATCTCGCAACTAGCGGCTGGCAACTAACCACTGGCAAATAGGAACCCGCAAAATTTCAGTCGGTATTAGCATTTATAAAGATTTCGCCACTATGTGGCTTAGTTTTCCCAGTCCATGTTTTCTACAAAGATATAGCAACTTCGCAGCTTTCTTTTCAGCAACGTCGTTGCGTTATATTTATAGATGAATGCAGATCTTTCTGCTTGTGAAATGCCAGCGGCCAGTTGCCGGCAGCCAAAAGCTCAAAAAAAAGAATCACAATTACCTCATCGCATCTTCCAGCAAAATACCAACCAGCTCTTCAGTTTTGATGAGTAGTTGATCACCGGTTTCCATATTTTTTAAATTAATCATGCCCTGGGTTATTTCTGCCTCGCCGGCCAAAGCCACATATTTTACCCCTTTCTTGTTGGCAAAAATCATCTGCTTTTTCATTTTATCGGCATCGGGATAAATCTCGCTGCTAATCCCGGCCGCCCGCAACTTTAACAAAAGCGGTAGACAGTAACGCTCCTCGACTTCTCCGAAGTTGACAAACATCACCTGTGTGGCAGCAATGGCATCTTTCGGAAACAGATTGAGTTGCGACATCACATCGTAGATCCTGTCTGCCCCGAATGAGATCCCAACACCCGAAACACCCGGAAGTCCAAATATCCCTGTAAGATCGTCATACCGACCACCACCTGTAATTGAACCCATCTGAACATCCTTCGATTTTACTTCGAAGATGGCACCTGTATAGTAACTCAAACCACGGGCAAGGGTTAAATCGAGTTCTATTTCTGTTTCAAGTGTCATTGTTGAGAGGTAGTCAAAAATAGAACGCATCTCGGCGATTCCTTTCATCCCCATCTCCGACTGACCAATGACTACCTCAATCTGGTTCAGTTTTTCTTCGTTATTGCCGCTTAATTTCAGAATTGGCTGAAGCTTCACAATTGCATCTTCTGAGACACCTTTTTGTAATAACTCCTCATTCACCTTATCGAGCCCGATTTTATCCAGCTTGTCAATTGCCACCGTGATGTCAACAATCCGGTCCGCTTCGCCAATCGTCTCAGCAATACCAGCAAGGATTTTCCGGTTATTGATTTTTAAAACTACATTGATACCCAGATTGCGGAAGATATGATCTACTATCTGAATCAATTCCACTTCATTCAACAGCGAAACGGAACCAATGATATCAACATCGCACTGGTAAAATTCGCGGTAACGACCCTTTTGAGGCCGGTCGGCACGCCACACCGGCTGAATCTGGTAGCGACGAAACGGAAACGTAAGATCGTTTTGATATTGGACAACATACCTCGCAAACGGAACTGTAAGATCGTACCGCAACCCTTTCTCCGAAATTTTTGTAGTCAGCTTTAAACTATTGGGCTGATTCAATTCGGCAGGATTCACTGCCGAAAGATAATCACCTGAGTTTAATATTTTAAACAGTAGCTTATCCCCTTCTTCACCGTATTTCCCCATCAATGTTGAGAGGTTCTCCATTGCCGGCGTCTCAATTTGCTGAAAACCATATAATTTGAATACATTTTTTACGGTATCGAAAATATAGTTCCGTTTCGCCATTTCGATTGGCGAGAAGTCGCGGGTTCCTTTGGGTATTGAAGGTTTTTGTGCCATGCTTTTGTTAAAATTTTGAAGTGCAAAGGTAGGGATTATATCCAAAAAAAGAGGATGCCCTGATGGACATCCTCTTTATGAATAGTTTAAATTATTAACTAATTGAAAATGTAGCGTATTCCAAGCTGCATTGAATAAGTTGAACCATAACCAAGGGTGTTACTAAATGTATTAGTAATCTTCGCGTTATTGTAAGGATTTAACCTAAATTCAGGTTGTAGCAATTTACCATTAACAACGGTTCCCATGGTTGCGTTGTTAGTATTCACCAAAATATTGTTTTGATTATAATAATCAGCCAAACCCCAGTTTTTATTGAGCAAGTTACCAACATTTAGGATATCTAAACTCACCTGCAGCGTATTACGTTTGCCACCAACTTTGATGAAAAAATCCTGAGTTACCTTAAGGTCAAAAGTATTTCTCCAAGGGGTTACTGCACCATTACGTTCAGCATACTGTCCTTTGCGTTTCTTAAGGTATTTGTCCTGATCGACATAGGCAAAGAAAGCTTCACTTTGCTCAGCTGCAGTCCATATAAGAGCCCCAGTTTTTGAATCTTTATAATCAACAAATGTGATTTCAGACGCGTCTTTAGGAATATAGATCAGATTATTTGCACCACCATCACGTACTATACTTGAACTATATGTATAAGAAAAACGGCCTTGAGCACCACCTTCATAAAAGAGTGAAAAAGATGTTGCCATTGATTTCAGATATTCGCGTCTGTAAGAGATCGAAGAAATCACTTTGGTAGGTGTTACGTAACTTGCAT
>Ga0209724_1001625_pt1 | contig 20258 bp, 20 predicted proteins | sample grotaG_FD_184143 | JGI IMG/M metagenome (GOLD analysis project Ga0209724, IMG submission 184143) | Glacier valley bacterial and archeal communities from Borup Fiord, Nunavut, Canada, to study Microbial Dark Matter (Phase II) -... | ecosystem: Environmental > Aquatic > Freshwater > Ice > Glacier ...
GCGTTTTTGTCATCATTTCAACATACTGACTTTCAAATAGTCTTGCCTGGCCTTTATTATGTATTTTCTCTAATTTCATTGCCGCTAAATTAATGCTGTTGTCATTTTATTTAACAATTGTGACATCACTTTAAACTTCCGCAAATTTAAACATTTTTATCTTTTACAATTCGGTACATATATTGAAAAAATTATAGCCTTTTTTTGTATGATGGATATTTGTATTGATAATCACCTGATAACGATTATACAACAACCTGATTTCGTTTTTTGTTGATAAAATTTTAACATGCGGCCCAATTGATTAACTTAAAAGATTCCAATTATGTAAACAGGCTGCTTATGAAAAATACCATCGTAAGTACTTAAACAGTGATAGTTATTTTTTATTGATAATTGTTATGGCAGGTCAGCGATGCTCAGCGCAATATGTCAGTCTGCATTTTACGTAATATCATAATACTTTATCAATTTAAAGGTTTGATTCCTAATACGCCAATCATAAATTTTGTAATCTCCTGCTGAACTATTTCTACAGCATTTGATTTTATATACGAACCTATAACGTGGTTGTCTGCACCAGGTATAGCAACCGACCTTTTCAAATTACCAGGTGTGCCGAGTTCATCCATCATTTTTTTTATAGCAGCAACACTTACCACGCTATCCTGGTGAATTTTATCCTTATAATAATACAATGAAAGTGCTGGTTGTGTTACTCTCTTAAAAGTTTCCGGTGTCATGGAAGTTTCCAATAGCTCTTCTAACTCAACAGCCGCTTCAACCCGATAAGGCGTGCTCCAGTATTGCTTGTAAATAGCTCTTTCGTCTTTAGATTTTATATAACCGGATTGCAAAACTGAATGTGCTATCTGCAGTCCCCACCGGCTATTTAACAGAAAAGCGAACGGGTCATTAATAGCGATGTTAGGAGATAACATCAGCAGTGCGTTAACATCAGGATATTTAGCAGCGAGCATCAATGCGAAAGTGCCACCCGTACTTGTTCCCATCAATATTACTTTGTTGCCAATCTGCTTACCGATAGCGAGCGCCTCTTCTGCGGATTCCCAGTATTTATCTACGGTCAGGTTTACCAGCGCATCAGTTGTATCGATACCATGCTCTGCTAATCTTGACAAGTACAGGTTACAACCGAATTTCAGGGCGGTGTTTCGGTGCACCGGATCGCCTTCAGCCTGACTTGCAGTAAAACCGGGCAGGTAAACAATAGCGTATTCTGTTTTTTGTTTTAAGCTGTCATACCAGATTAGCCTGGCCTGGTTATCTGGTTTTAATTTGTGACCCGATTCCTTCATTTTAATATAATCTTCAAGCGCTGATGCATCAGATGGAACATTCGGCAATTTTTTTTTATAAAGAGGTGTGGTTGGGTGAGGACCAAGTGAGTAAACAATTATTACAGCTACTATAAAAACAAAGAACCATTTTCTGCGCATGGGCTATATAATATTTTTGAATTATTGAACAATAATAATTAATTAACAGCTATTGATTGCTTAAAAAATTCACAGCAAAATATCAAATCCATTAAGTAGTGATTAAAACAATTACTGGTAATTTAAAACTTTTAACAGTTAGCCTGTAAGATAACTTTTTTGGTTTGTTTGCCCCTCCGGGGAAAAATTGTACCTTCGCGCCTCTTTAGGCTTACCGTTATAAATTAAAACTATTTTGCAGGGGTGAGCGAAACAAATACCGCATTATGAATATTCGTAACATTGCAATTATTGCGCACGTTGACCACGGAAAGACTACCCTGGTAGATAAAATTTTACATTCAACCAATGTATTTCGTGCAAACCAGGATACAGGCGAACTGATAATGGATAGCAACGACCTTGAAAAAGAAAGAGGAATTACTATCTTCAGTAAAAACGCTTCGGTACAATACAAAGATGTAAAAATTAATGTTATAGATACTCCCGGTCACTCAGACTTTGGCGGAGAAGTAGAACGTGTTCTTAAAATGGCTGATGGAGTATTACTGCTGGTAGATGCTTTTGAAGGTCCGATGCCTCAAACACGTTTCGTTTTACAAAAAGCCCTTCATCTTAATTTACGGCCTATTGTTGTTATCAATAAAGTTGATAAACCTAACTGCAGACCTGACGAAGTTCACGATGCTGTTTTTGAACTTTTTTATAACCTTGATGCTACTGAAGAGCAATTAAATTTTCCTACAATTTATGGGTCATCCAAGCAAGGCTGGATGAATACTTCTCTTACTCAGACAGAAAATATTTTTCCTCTGTTGGATGCAATCCTGGAATTTGTCCCCGAACCAAAAGTTAATGAAGGTCCTTTGCAAATGCAAATTACTTCACTGGACTATTCTTCTTTCCTGGGACGGATAGCGGTAGGAAAAGTAGCGAGAGGCGTTGTTAAAGAAGGGCAGTCAGTAGTACTTGTACAAGCCGACGGATCAATAAAAAAATCAAAAATAAAAGAGCTATACACTTTTGAAGGCATGGGTAAGAAGAAGGCTACAGAAGTATCAGCGGGAGATATTTGTGCAATCGTAGGCCTGGATGATTTTAATATCGGTGATACTATGACCGATCCGGAGTTTCCTGAAGCACTGCCGGTTATTAGCGTAGATGAACCTACCATGAGTATGCTGTTTAGCATTAACAATTCTCCCTTCTTTGGTAAAGATGGAAAGTTTGTCACTTCCCGTCACCTGAGAGACAGGCTGATGAAAGAAACTGAAAAAAATCTTGCATTACGTGTAGAGGATACGGATAGTGCCGATAGCTTCCTTGTGTTTGGCCGTGGTATTCTTCACCTTGGAATATTGATTGAAACAATGCGCCGGGAAGGGTTTGAAATAACCATTGGTCAACCGCAGGTTTTAGTAAAAGAAATCGGTGGTAAAAAGCACGAGCCATACGAAAACCTGGTAGTAGATGTTCCACAGGATTTTAGTGGTAAAGTAATAGACCTCGTTACTCAGCGCAAAGGAGAGATGCTGATTATGGAAACCAAAGGGACAATGCAGCACCTTGAATTTGAAATCCCTTCCCGCGGTCTGATAGGACTTCGCTCAACGATGTTAACCAACACTGCCGGCGAAGCTGTTATGGCGCACCGCTTTCTTGAATACAAACCATGGAAAGGCGCCATTCCGGGAAGAAATAGCGGTGTATTGATTTCTAAAAACCAGGATAAAACAACCGGTTATTCAATTGATAAATTACAGGACAGGGGAATATTTTTTGTAGACCCGGGAGAAGAAGTGTATACCGGACAGATTATTGCGGAGCATATCAAACCAGGAGATTTAATCGTTAACGCAACAGAACCAAAAAAATTAACCAATCACCGCGCCAGTGGCAGCGATGATGCTTCACGCATTGCACCAAAGACATTGATGACTCTGGAAGAATGTATGGAATATATTCAACAAGACGAATGTATTGAAGTAACGCCAAAGAACATACGCATGCGCAAGGTAATATTGGATGAAGATGAAAGAAAGAAAGTGTCGAAGACAATGAAGGAACAAGTAGGATAAGAAAATTATATTGTGAGATAATATAAAATCCCTGTTAATAATTAACAGGGATTTTTAATTGCAGTATGCACTGCTATCACAGGCTAATTTTCAGTGACAAACAAATGTTTATTTCTTACCTCACACCTCAAAACCGCACTCGTCATAGCTACTACCTATCTTTGCTATTCGAACATAAAAAGTACAATTGGAAAAATCAAACTTTGTCGACCAGATAAGGATATTTTGTAAAAGCGGTCATGGTGGCGCCGGCATCAGGCATTTTATGCATACGAAATACAATGCACTGGCGGGACCTGATGGTGGAGATGGCGGCAGAGGTGGCCATATTATTTTAAAAGGTAACAAACAGTTATGGACTTTGCTGCACCTGCGTTATTATAAAAATGTTCATGCTGATGATGGAATGCCTGGTAAAGGCAACAATAGCAGCGGTAAAAGTGGCAAAGATTTTATTATTGAAGTGCCGCTTGGGACTATCGCAAGAGATGCTGAAACAGAAATGGTTGAAGCTGAAATACTGGAAGACGGACAAGAGATCATTTTGATGAAAGGTGGAAGAGGTGGAATGGGTAATGCTCACTTCGCCACTCCAACTAATCAGGCGCCTGAACATTCTCAGCCAGGAGAAGAAAGTGAAGAAGGTTACAAGGTGTTAGAGTTAAAAGTGTTAGCCGATGTTGGAATGGTAGGATTTCCAAACGCGGGTAAATCAACACTGCTATCTGTGATCACCGCAGCTACCCCTAAGATAGCTGATTACGCCTTTACTACCCTTACACCGCAACTCGGTATAGTTGAATACCGAAACAACCAATCATTTTGTATCGCCGATCTTCCCGGCATCATTGAAGGCGCGGCAGAAGGTAAAGGACTGGGACACCGGTTCTTAAGACATATAGAGAGAAATTCAATTCTTTTATTCCTGATTCCCGCCGACAGTAATGATTATAAAAAAGATTTTGAAATATTGCTTAATGAATTAAATGAATTTAACCCTGACCTGCTTCAAAAGGATTTTGTAATAGCAATCAGCAAATCGGATATGCTGGATGATGAATTAAAAACTGCTATTGCTAAAGAATTGCCGGCTGGTATCCCACACCTGTTTTTTTCTTCCATCACCCAGCAGGGATTAACTGAATTGAAAGATTTGTTGTGGAAAGTGTTGAATGAGGAATAGCTTTCAGCTGTAAGCAATCAGCTGTAAGAAATCAGCTTTCAGCAATCAGCTTTCAGCAATCAGCAATCAGCTTTCAGCAATCAGCTTTCAGCAATCAGCTTTCAGCCGTGTATCCTTATCAAACCGATTGGATATAGATACATCTTTTTAAAAAGTAAAACGGCATTTGTTGCTTAATACGATTATATCTAACATACCTTTTCAATAACTGATAACTGAGAGCCTCATACCTTATCACCTCATACCTCAAACTCATTATCTTTACAAACCTATGGTTCGCCGCAAAAATAAAAAGACCAGTGCCCGGTCTCTCATTTCGTTGGTGGTACTTGTATGCTTATTGGTAGCAGCCTGGTGGTTATGGAATCTCAAACAGCCGCACTTTGTACGCTACCCTGCGTTCGGAATTGATATCCCATCAAATTTTCCCATCCATGGCATTGACGTCAGCAGGTATCAGAATTACATTGACTGGGATGAAGTGAAAGCTATGCAGGTTGGGAATGTTCATATAAATTTCGCTTTTATAAAAGCAACGGAAGGACTTGGCTCCGTTGATATTTATTATACCCGAAACTGGGACAAAGTGCAAAATACAGGATTGGTTCGCGGCGCCTATCATTATTTTTTAGCTACAAAAAGCGGTAAAGCACAGGCGGAAAACTTTGTTAATGTGGTTGAACTTGAAAAAGGTGATCTCCCACCAGTACTGGATGTGGAACAGGCTTATGGCGTAACGCCTGATAAGTTGAAGAAAAATCTGAAAGAATTTTTAGAGACTGTTGAGTTGTATTACGGCGTCAAGCCAATAATCTATACTAATGTTGATTTTTACAATCATTTTCTAAAAGACGATTTTGATAAGTATCCGCTTTGGGTTGCGCATTATCTAAGAAAGGACAGGCCGCGCATCACAAGAGACTGGCTATTCTGGCAACACAGCGAACAAGGCAGCGTAAACGGTATTCTCACAAAGGTTGACTTTAATGTTTTTAACGGTGACTCAACCGCTTTTAATCATTTGCTAATGCAGTAATCTTTTAGATTGGACGCTCCACTTTATAAAATCAAAATCAAATCAAATTGTAATTTCGTTTACTAATATAGTACGATGAGCCAGGAAGAGACAGATGTACAGGATTTTCTTCAGCGTATAGCGCGATCATTTTTGGCCGGCGCCGCATGCCTGTTTATTAATATGACTGCAGGAATTTATGGTGGATTATTTTTTTTTAAAGAAAAACCTGCAATGGGAAATATAATTTTTTATATCTGGATGCTGATGAGTCTTGCCGCTTTATTATGGTTTCTTTACAAAACATGGAATAAAAGATTTCCTCATGGTTGACATCCAACATGAGGATCGTTCAAATGGTTTATTGTAAGTTTAACGGTAATTGATTTAGCACTTATGTCTTTAACGGAAAAATTAAGATCCGGCCAACGATGGCGCGCTTTGTTACTGAAGTTGATTACTTCAGAAAAAGGGATGCGTCCAAGATGGTGGGTTAGAAATTTTATAAACCCCCTTTATCACAAAAAAGGAAAGAGGACGGTAATCTTTCCAAGAGTACGTATGGACCTTATGCCCTATAATCATTTCGAAATAGGAGCTGATTCCACTATTGAAGATTTCAGCTTCGTAAACAACGGCATGGGTTCCGTAAAAATCGGTAACCATGTATTTGTGGGAGCTTCAAATGTTATAATAGGACCGGTAACGTTACACGACCATATCATGACCGCTCAAAATGTTGTTATGTCAGGATTGAACCATGGTTTTGCGAATGTAAACATCGCTTACCGCTACCAGTCATGTACGGTATCGGAAATAATTATCAACGAAGGTTGCTGGATCGGAGCCAATGTTGTAATAACATCCGGTGTAACAGTGGGTAAATATTCTATCATCGCCGCCGGAAGTGTTGTTACGAAAAGCATCCCTTCCTATTCTATGGCCGCCGGGAACCCTGCAAAACTAATCAAGCAGTTTAATCATGAAACTGGGAAGTGGGTGAAGACCAGGTTTGAGGTATGAGGTTGTCAGCTTTGAGGCAGTTGAGCCACGGAGACAGGGAAAAGTACGTGGCCAATATAAAATCATAAACCGTGTTTCTCTGTGCCACTTGCCTCCATGGCTCAACTGCCTCAAACCTCACACCTGATAACCTCAAACCTGGTACTATTCAACAATCCTCAACTTCGCATAATTAAGCATAATCTTTTTCTCCCCGTTGTGTTCAAAATGAACGGTGGCTATCGGATTGTGCGCGGCGCCTTCCATCTTTAGTACTTCACCAAAGCCAAATTTCTGGTGCTCTATTTTTTGACCGATCTGCAATTTAGAAGTATCACTAGGTGTAAAATCAGCACTCGGCACATGCTCAACGGTTTTAATAATCGGCTTGGCGATATAAGAAGATTTACTTTCCGTTCGCTGAGGCGGCGGGCCACTCTTTGAACCTGTTGATGGATTCATCCGATCGAAAGCGCTTTTATCATTCCAGCCACTACCATTGTTTCGCAGACCGCCACCGGCAAAGCTACGATCCAGGTGCTTTTCAGGCAACTCATTTAAAAAACGACTCGGCTCATTCTGTTGCAGGTTACCAAACCGGTAACGGTCTTTAGCATACGTGAGCCATAATTTATGTTTGGCCCTTGTAATGGCAACATAGAAAAGCCGGCGTTCTTCTTCCAGCTCTTCCCTTGTATTTATTGACATGGTGTTGGGAAACAGCGTTTCTTCTAATCCCCCAACAAACACAACAGGAAACTCCAGGCCTTTAGCAGCATGGATCGTCATCAATTTCACCACATCAGGATTTATTTCTTTTGAGTCCTGATCGGTAAGCAGGGAGATATTTTGTAAATAAGCGCCAAGGCTTTTATCGCCCACTTCACCTTCTTCATTAGCAGGTGTATCAGTAAATTCTTTTATAGAATTCAGCAGTTCTTCCACGTTCTGGTATTTAGATAACCCTTCAGTAGTCTTATCATTTAATAACTCCTTGATAAAACTGGTGCTTTTGCCGATGATAAATGCTACGTCAAAAGCATTCTTCTTTTGCAGTTCGCTTTGAAACATTCTTATCATCGTCACAAAATTATCTATCGTTTCAAGTGTTCCGGCTCTAAAGCCAAATTGCTTCGCCTGCTCCAGCACCTGGAACATAGAAATATTTTGTTCATTGGCATTCATCACGGCACGCTCGACAGAAGTTTTACCAATGCCGCGCGCCGGGTAGTTGATGATACGTTTAAGCGCTTCTTCGTCAAAAGGATTTACCACCACCCGGAGATAAGCAAGGAAGTCCTTTATTTCCTTACGCTGGTAGAAACTGATACCACCATAAATCTTGTAAGGGATATTCATCCTCCGCAGGCTTTCTTCGTAACTGCGACTCTGCGCATTTGTACGATAAAGGATAGCAAAGTCATAATTATGAAAATGGTTACGCAGCTTCTGTTCCTGTATGATATCTGCCACCACTTTACCTTCCTCATTATCAGTAGCTGTTCTTACCAGGCGTATTTTATCGCCCTCCAGGTTTTCTGTCCACAATGTTTTAGGCAACTGGCCTTTATTGTTGGCGATTACATCATTGGCAACATTAAGGATGCTTTGAGTGCTGCGATAGTTTTGCTCCAGCATAATAATCTTCACATCTTCATAATCCTTCTGAAACTGCAGAATGTTCTCGATGGTAGCTCCGCGGAAGCTATAAATACTTTGCGCGTCATCGCCTACAACACACACATTCTCGTGCATAGCTCCCAGCAGTTTGATGATTTCATATTGAGCCGGGTTAGTATCCTGGTACTCATCGATCAAAATATATTTAAACTTATGCTGGTATTTAGACAATGCCTCAGGAATGTTTTTCAGCAGTTTATACATGTTCAGCAACAGGTCATCGAAATCCATCGCGCCGTTTTTAAAACATCGTTTTGCGTAAGCGTCATAAATCTGTGCCATTGCGGGACGATTACTGCGGATGTCTTCCTGCTGAATATAGTAATCATTGGCATATTCCGCCGGTCCTACCAACGCATTTTTGGAGGCGGATATCCGGTTATAAACAGTGCCGGGTTTATAATGCTTATCATCTAGATTCAATTCGTTTACCACTGTTTTAACTACGCTCCTGGCGTCATCGGTATCATAGATAGTAAAATTGCCGGGATAGCCGAGTCTCGGCCCTTCGGTTCTAAGTATCCTCGCGAACACAGAATGGAAAGTGCCGATGTAAAGGTTGCGCGCTTCATTGTTGCCGAGAATTTTTTCCACCCGCTCCTTCATTTCTGCGGCAGCCTTATTGGTAAAAGTAAGTGCCAGTATATTAAAGGCATCGATACCGCAATGATTCATCAGGTGCGCAATACGGGTAGTTAATACTTTTGTTTTTCCGCTTCCTGCACCGGCCACTATCATAATTGCGCCATCGGTGTGCAGCACTGCTTCCCGCTGTGGTTCGTTCAGTCCTTTTAAATAATCGTATTCAAGCATGCTGCTAAGTTACGAAGCCGGCACCTGAGGTAGGGAAGTGTTAGAAAATATTTATCAAAGGATGTCACGCGGCTGTGTTGACCATATATGCTTAAGCTATCAATTATCAAAAAACCGGTGCGTTTCTTCTTTCGGCAAAAGGTACAGTTGTAATCAATTGGTAAATATTCGATAATAATTTTATTTGTAATTTTATTTATGGCGATGCTTCATCTAATCATCCGGGGAAAAGTTCAAGGCGTTTTTTACCGCGTGTCAGCAAGAAAAAAAGCAATTGAGATTGGCATAAGTGGTTGGATTAAAAATACACCGGAACTTCATGTGGAGGTTATGGCGCAGGGTACTGATGAACAACTACAACAGTTCATTGAATGGTGCAGGGAAGGTCCATCAAAAGCACGGGTCGATAATATAATTACGGAAGAAGCAACCGGGCTTCATTTTGAGGAATTTAAAATTCTTCATTAGGTTAACCTTGTTTATTTTGCCGCATTAATTTTATCGGTAATGAAAGGCAGCAAAGGTTTAATATTTTTTTTATTTATTCTTTCAATTCTTTCAGGATACCTGATGTCTAAAGTATCCCTTGTTGGAAAAGCCGGGATGAGTTTATTTTACAGGCGATATAATTTTTTAAAAATTTGGTGGCAAGGTACGTTGCTCATACTCTTAGCGTTAACCGCTCTGTATTTTTTACATAAATTTACCCGGGGAAAATGTAGTTTGATACAGGGTAAGATGTTTTATAAAGTATCCTGCTTCCTGGCAGTGACAGGTTTATATTTTACTTATAATGATTTCCGTCATACCCTTTCACATCGCTTGCTGGGCGAACGTTTTCATATCGGAGTATACCTTTTCTGGATAGGCTGGGTAGCTATTAGTTTATATTTTTTAACGAATCCGATAAATGAAGCATTACAACAATTGCCGGTTAAGCCCGATACGATTGATAATAAAAAGGTGGACTAACTTTTGAAGTGATTACCGCGCTATACGTCAATTATTATAATCATCATTATAAAAATTTTAAAGCATGAGTTACATTCATTCTAAAAATTCTTCCAGTCCTGCAAATCTTTACTATGAAGACTGGGGCAACGGAAAACCGGTTGTATTTATTCATGGCTGGCCTCTTAGTCATGAGATGTGGGAGTATCAATTAACCGAATTACCTAAACACGGCGTTCGTTGTATCGCGTATGACAGACGAGGTTTTGGTAAATCCAGTAAACCGTGGGAGGGATATGATTATGATACCCTGGCAGGAGACCTCAAGGCAGTGCTTGATGAATTAGATCTTAAAGAGGTTACCCTTGTTGGTTTTTCAATGGGTGGTGGTGAGATAGCGCGCTATTTTGGATTGCACGGTAGCGAACGTATTTCTAAGGTTGTGCTGATTAGTTCTATCCTGCCTTATTTGTTAAAGACGAATAATAATCCCGATGGTATTGACAAAGAATTTTTTGATAAGATGGCAGATCAGATCAAAGAAAACAGGGCTGACTTTTTAGAGACCTTTGGCAAACACTTCTTCGGTGTAAGTATGGTAAGTCACCCGGTTAGCCAGGCATATTTGCAATGGAACCATACGCTCGCGTCCCTGGGTTCTGCTAAAGCAACGCAGGACTGTGCTAAGTCTTTTTCTGAAACCGATTTCAGAGAAGACATTAAGAAAATAGATGTCCCTACACTTATCATCCACGGTGATAGTGATAAAACAGTCCCTATACAATCAAGCAGCGATCAGACGGCAAGGATGTTGACAAGTGCTAAATACATTGTTTACGAAGGCGCACCGCATGGATTGTATTTCACCGAAAGAAAAAGGCTAAATGAGGATTTGCTAAGTTTCGTAAGGTGAAATATATCGGTTATCAATCAGAAAATAATAAGTGTTCAATATAAAAAGCCAACGTGTATAACAGGTTAATAGATGTGAACAGGTATAAATAAGTAAGGCTGCTTCAACTGAAGCAGCCTTACTTGTTTTGTAGAAAGCATAACCGGCTGTTATGAATATTTAATCATGCATTGTTCACAGATGAAACTTCTTCTTTTTGTTTTACCGGTGTATTCTTTCAGGATTGTATGACCTAACGGACATTTTTTCTTTGTATACACTTCCCAGTGTTTTGCCAGTTGATTTATTTTCTTCCATTCTAAAAAATCATAACTATACACCTGGGTTTGCTTTATCATGTCAGTGAGCTTTCTTGTCGGAACAGCTCCTAACACAGAATCAGGATGTATCTTGACTCGGTACAATACCTCATTACGAATAATATTACCAACACCAGAAAATAAATTCGCATCCAGTAATACATCGCCTATTAAACTTTCAGGAGGATATCCAAGCAATAATTTTTTAACCTTTTTTGCATCCCATTCCGGAGACAGCATATCAAGTGACCAGTCATAAAAATCTTCAGGCCTTCCCTCCAGCAATTTTATTTTACAAATATAGCCATCGAAGGTTCCGTTGCTAAAATGCAAACTGATACTTGCATTCTTTCCATTCTTTGAGTCGTTGATACGGTAACTGCCAAACAACATGAAATGAATTCTAACCGTAAAGCCTTTGAAGCAAATAAGGTAGTGTTTACCCCAGGTTTTAATATCTGTAATTTTTTTATTAAGCAACCTCTTGTGATCAAGTGCTGCATAACCTTTAGCAACAAGCACTTCCTTACCTTTAAATAATTTTGTTTCTTCTTTAAGTATTATTAATGATGGCCCTTCCATTTAAATAACTATTTCAATAATAATAAATAATACCAGTAATGCCCAATGAATCAGTACTTACTATAAATATTATTCATTTCCGCCTCGAAGTTTACCTATTATTAGTTGAAGACTGATTGTTGTTTTAATATTTTTTTTGATAAGGTCAGGTCTGTCAAAGGAAAATTAACGCTGAAGATCAGGCGCATTAAATGTATCTCCCTGGGCGATATCTCCGGTATCATACCCTTTTTTAAACCAGTACATTCTTTGTTTAGAAGTGCCATGTGTAAAGGAATCGGGAACTACCTGTCCTTGTGCTTCCTTCTGCAGGCGATCATCACCGATAGCGTTAGCTGCAGTCAGTGCTTCGTCAATGTCTCCTTCTTCAAGCACACTTCTCTTGTCAGCATTTGTAAGATTTTTTTCATAATGAGCCCACACGCCCGCGTAAAAGTCCGCCTGTAGTTCTACCATTACGGAATACTTATTGTACTCCCGTTCGCCCATTTGTGAGCGAAGTCGGGCTACCTTATCTGAAGTACCCAGCAGTGTTTGAATATGATGCCCTACTTCATGCGCTATCACATAAGCCATAGCAAAGTCCCCAGGGGCATTGAATCGTTGAGCCAGCTCCTGATAAAAAGACAAATCGATATATAGTTTGTGATCACCGGGGCAATAAAAAGGACCTGATGCTGCACTTGCATTTCCACAAGCCGACTCTACTCTTTGCGTAAACAATACCATAGTTGGATTAACGTAACGCTGACCTTTTTGCTCGAAGACCTGCCCCCAAATAGTTTCGGTATCTTTTAAAACAACTTCTACAAAATTGGCTCTTTTGTCATCGGCGGCTTTCTCATCAGGGCTCATCCGTTGCGTTTGTTGTGTAGTGCCTTGCTCAATAATCTGAGGAAGCTGTGAAGCATCTCCATTGCCAAGCAAAAAATTAATCACTAAAATAATAACACCTACAACTCCTCCTCCTGCTACAAGACCACCACCAGAAATGCCGCGACGATCATCAACATTAGAACTGCTCTCCCTGCCTTGCCATAACATAATAAGTAAGATTTAATTACTAAAAATTGAAATTAACATCCAGCACTAAATATAATATTATTATCTGCTTTATACTATCCTTTCCCGCACCTGCAGATGCACCCTTTGCAACTTCGGTTACCGATATATTACCTTTTATGTTGCAGCAGCACATAAAACAATTTAATTCATATCCTTACCAGGAACGGCGCTCGTATCGGTAACATTGTTTCTATCATGCCTTCCATTCAGTTACTGCGCTGGTATGAGATTCAATAGAATTAAACTTATTTATAATTAAGCTTTTATATATAAATGCAGGAGTAAATAGTAACAAGATGCTTCATTCAATTATTCTGCCATTCATAAATTGAGGGGTTATTATTCATGTCAGGACTTAATTCAATAAAAAAAGGCTGTTCGTCTGAACAGCCTTCGTGTTTATTATAGAGCAACATTATTTAGGTAAGGTATCTCTTTTCATTTTTGAAGTATCCATTTTCATAGTAGAAGTATCGGTTGTCGTACTTGAACTAGTGGCTGGATCAGTTGACATCTTATTCATAGATGAACTGTCTGACTTGGTGTCTGAACCGGTAGCTGTAGAAGTTGTATCACATGAGGCAAAACCGATGACCAACATAGCAACAATAATAATGCTTTTCATAATCTGTATTTTAATTTATTAAGAAGTTGATAATATAATAATTATTTCTGATTCAATATCTCTGCCAAACACAAAGCATGCCGGATTTTCATTCGTAGCAACAGCATAATAAGCCGTAGCACAGTTTATTTTATAAAAAGATCAGCGCATTGTTGAATGCTTTCTACATTCCGGGGATGATATATATCTTATATAGACAGCGATTCTAAAATTATGCTATGTTAAGGCGCCGGGTTAACGTTTTCTTATGAACCGTTCGCCAAACTATCGCTTTATGATTTTTAAAAAGTGAATAGGAAAAACAATAAATGTCACTTTGTTTAATGTTATTCTTTTGATTAATAAGCAATCCTTTATAAAGCTGTAAGCGCAATTGTTTTTTCGAACCTATTTTTGCAGCATGCGAAAAAAGCCGGTGATATTACAAAAAGTGTTTGTTGAAGATTATGCGGCAGAAGGAAAGTCAGTAAGCAGGATAGATGGGAAAGTTATTTTTATTGAAGGTGCAGTCCCCGGCGATATTGTAGATGTTAGGATACTTAAAAATAAGAAAGACTGGGCCACAGGAAAGGTTGTTAATGTTCATGTATTTTCTAAAGACAGGGTGGAGCCTTTCTGTGAACACTTTGGGGTTTGCGGCGGATGCAGATGGCAAATGCTGCCTTACGAAAAACAGTTGCTATACAAACAGAATGAAGTAGAACAACATTTGCGGAGAATCGGGAAAGTGGCGCTTCCAATCGTAGCGCCAATAATGGGCGCAGATTTATCCCGGCGTTATCGTAATAAACTGGATTTTACCTTTAGTAACCGCCGCTATTTGTTGGAGGAGGAGATAAACGGTGACGGCTTCATACCACCTGAAAACGCACTTGGTTTTCATGTTCCCGGTATTTTTGATAAAGTTGTTGATATAAACACCTGTCACCTGATGGTAGAGCCGGCAAATCAGATCAAAAACTTTTTACGTGAATTATCCTTCCGGCAGGGTTATACTTTTTATGATATTAAACAACACCAGGGGTGGTTACGTAATCTTATCATCCGGATTTTCAGAAGCGGAGAGATAATGGTGAATATTTGTTTTAGCTACGAAGATGTACCCGGACACAAAAAATTACTCGATCAGTTACTCCATACGGTTCCGGAGATAACCAGTTTGTATTACACGATCAACCCTAAATGGAATGACAGCATATATGATCTCCAGCCGCGGCTGTATTCGGGTAAAAGCCATGTTATTGAGACGCTGGAAAATTTTAAATTCAAGATAGGTCCCAAGTCCTTTTTTCAAACAAACACCTACCAGGCTGAAAATTTATACATGATAACCCGTGATTTTGCTCAACTCACCGGTAATGAAACCGTATATGATCTTTATTGCGGCACCGGCAGTATCGGGATTTTTTTAAGCAGGATGTCAAAAAAAATAATAGGCGTTGAAGTAATAGAAGAAGCTATTGCGGATGCCCGTGAAAATGCGGCACTTAATAATATCAGCCATGCTCATTTTGTAGCAGGTGATGTAATTGATGTCTGCGGAGATACATTCTTTGAACAACATGGCAAACCGGATGTTATAATAACCGATCCTCCAAGAGCAGGCATGCATGAAAAATTAACCAGAAAAATTTTAGAGATGGCTGCTCCGGTAGTGGTATATGTTAGCTGTAACCCTGCTACTCAGGCAAGAGATCTTAATATTCTTGATGAGAAATATGTTGTTAAAAGAATTCAGCCGGTGGATATGTTCCCTCACACACAACATATTGAAAATGTAGTAAAGCTGCAACTGAGAAATAACAGCTGACAGGTTTTTATCTGGGCAGAAGATCGTTCACCACGCTATTCTTCCATTTAGTACTATTTAAAAAAAAGATTAGACAATAACATTAATTTTATATTTAAAACACATTTGAATGGCACAATTCGGATTTAGAATGTCTTTGCCTCCCGTAGTTAAAAATTTATTGATAGCAAATGTTGTAGTGTTCCTGGCTCAATTTGTATTTGCAAAACAAGGCTATCCGCTGGAACCATATTTAGCGCTGCAACCTCTCGGCTCAGGAGAATTCAGGATCTGGCAACTTGTCTCACACATGTTTATGCATGGTGGCATTGCGCATATACTTTTTAACATGCTTGGTTTATGGATGTTTGGCAGTGTACTTGAAAATCATTGGGGAGCCAAACGCTTTTTTCAGTTTTATATGATCTGCGGATTAGCTGCAGGGGTCGCACATCTATTGTTTTCAAATGGTAGTGCTATCGGCGCTTCGGGTGCAATTATGGGAATTTTTGCGGCTTTTGCTTACCTGTTTCCTGAAACCCCTCTATACCTGTATTTTATTCCTATTCCTATAAAAGCAAAATGGGCAATGCCAGGTTTAATTTTGATAGATGTATTCAGCGCCATATCACCGAGAATGGATGATAATGTTGCCCACTGGGCTCATATCGGAGGAGCATTAGCGGGTATAGTGTTAGTACTTATCTGGAACAAGACAAACCGTAAAACATTTTATTAACCAGTGCTGGGTCAGCAATAAGTGACAGCCTCCGGGAGTTAGATGCAGGTAGTGGTCGCTTATCTGTTAATTGCTGATCACCATGTACAATACTGGTTATAATTAATGGTACATGAAAAATATTAAACATGACACATAATTTATCATTCTGATTGTTCTTTTGTAAATTAGTACTTAATAAATGTCAATACAAATACAATGAATGTAAGGGAAGTAAAAAGCCGTAACAGGATATCGCTAGGGCAGGATGGGAATGCCCTGGTAAACCTGCTCATTTTAAACGCTGTCATTTTTATATTACTGAAGTTTATTTTTGTAATTTATCTTATTTCAGAAATAAATATTGCAGCATATTACAGTAATATATTTAACTGGTTTACACTTCCGGCTGATATTACCCGTTTAGGCTCGAGGCCCTGGACTGTACTCACGTTTATGTTTGCGCATGAAAAATTCCTTTACCTGCTGGGCAATCTTTTCTTTTTGTGGTCTTTCGGCTATATCCTGCAGGAGCTTACAGGTAACAGAAAACTTATACCAATTTATATTTATGGGGGATTGGCAGGCGCCCTTTTCTATGTGCTGTCTTATCATATTTTTCCTGCATTGCAACCCCACGTTTCTGATGCGGTTTTTCTTGGCGCCAATGCTTCTGTAATGGCAGTGGCAGTAGCTACTACCACTGTTTCACCCGACTATAGAATTTTCCCAATGATAAATGGTGGCATCCCCTTGTGGATAGTGACACTTATATATGTAGTTATTGATTTTACCAGTATTTCACCAGGAGATCCGGCAAGATATATTGCCCATCTCTCCGGAGCAGCTTTAGGTTTTATCTTCATTTACCAGCTCCGCAAAGGAAAAGACTGGAGTGAATGGATGAATAATTTTTTTGACTGGGGAGAAAACCTGTTCAACCCGGATAAGAAAAATAAAAGCAAATCGGCCAAAGATGAATTTTTTTACAAAGTAAAAGATGCTCAACCCTATAAAAAAACGCCTAATGTGACTCAAAAACGAGTTGACGAAATATTAGATAAAATCAATCAAAAAGGTTTTCACTTTCTAACGGACGAAGAAAAAGATATTTTAAAAAGAGCGGCTAAAGAAGATGATTTGTAAATTTAAGGCATGGTTCCTATCATCCGGAAATTAACCAAAAGATTTTTTATCGTTACCAATGTATTTGCCGTAATATTTTTTTTGGTTGCCTGCCTGGCTGCTTACTGTAACCCTGCTACTTACTGGATGGTAGCTTTGTTCGGGGTGGGTTTTGTATTTTTTACAGTGGCAGTTTTATTTTTCCTGGTGTTCTGGTTATTATTCAGATCAAAATGGATCTTTCTTTCTATTGGCGCATTACTGGTTGGCTGGTTTCAGATCCATGCGCTTTTTGCATTCCATCCGTTTAGTCACTTTTACGATGCTAAACAAAAGGACGCCTTCAGGATACTTTCCTGGAATGTATCCAGGTGGGACGAAATGAACAAACATGCAAAAGGCGGGATAAGTAACCGACTCAAAATGTTTAACTTTATCAAAAGCCAGGATGCTGATATTTTATGCTTCCAGGAATTTTTTGAATCAAGACGGCCGGATCTCTTCGATGAAAATATCCCATATATAACAAAACAGCTTAATTATCCCTATCACTATTTTGCAAGTGATCATATCCCATGGAATGGAATGTATGAACATGGCGTTGCAATATTTTCACGTTATCCAATAAGGGATACTTTTCGCATCAGGTACCCTGTTGCAGATTCGCTCAGGAGTAATGAAAGCCTGATAATGGCCACTATAGACATAAACGGAGAAAATATAAATGTTTTTACCACACACCTGCAATCTTTTTTATTTACAGGTAACGATTACCGCAGCTTAAAAACAATTAGAAAAGCCGATGACACAGATAGTGTTATGAATGCAGGTAAGGGAATCATCTCAAAATTCAGGCGATCATATTCGTTAAGAAGTCGCCAGGCAGATATAGTTCGGGGTTACCTCGACAGCAGTAAATACCCGGAAATTATTTGTGGTGATTTTAACGACGTCCCTAATTCATATACTTATTTTACTGTAAAAGGAATACGCCAGGATGCGTTTGTAGAAAAGGGATTTGGACTAGCAAGAACTTTTGTATTTATATCACCTACCCTTCGTATTGATTATATGCTGGCTTCAAAACAATTTAAAGTGATTCAATACAAAAAAGTGAAGCTTCCCTATTCAGACCATTTCCCACTGGTATCAGATTTTAAATTTCTCCCGAAGGGATAATCCCTTCAATGTTGTTGTAACCATAATTAAAGTTGTGCTATCAGGAGGAAGGATAGTCAAGCCTGGTTTTCCCGACAGTAAATATAAAGTCATTTCAGTCCCGACATGTCATTATCTTTAAAATCGCTGTAAGAATGATTTTTGAATTTACCTTCTGCTCCCTTCAGTAACGAAAATATATATTTGCATTGCTCATTCATTACTTAAGAGATAGCTTGTTAATAATAAATCATGACCGAACTAAAAGTATTAAATTCTTACACAAGACAGAAAGAAGTTTTTAAGTCAATCATCCCGGGACATGTGGGCATTTATGTTTGCGGACCAACCGTAAGCGGGGAGAGCCATTTAGGTCACGCAAGACCCTACATTACTTTTGATTTCATAACAAGGTACCTGAAACACCTGGGATACAAGATCAGGTATGTGAGGAACATAACAGATGCCGGACATTTTGAAGAAGAAGGCAGAGAAGCTGAAGACAAAATTGCTAAGAAAGCTGTTATCGAAAAACTTGAACCTATGGAACTGGTGCAGAAATATACCAACCTGTTCCACTGGGCCATGAACCAGTTCAACAACATAGAACCAAGTATCGAACCTACGGCAACAGGCCATATTGTAGAGCAGATAGATATGATTAAAATTCTTTTAGAAAAAGAATATGCTTATGAAGTGAATGGTTCCGTTTATTTCGATGTAAAAAAATACGCCGCCAGCTATCCTTATGGTAAATTAAGCGGCAGGGTTATAGATGACCTGCTGGAAACAACCAGGGATCTTGAAGGCCAGGAAGATAAAAGGGATAAAGTAGATTTCGCACTCTGGAAAGCAGCACCGCCGGAACATATCATGCGTTGGAACAGTCCCTGGGGTAAAGGATTTCCTGGCTGGCATATTGAATGTTCGGCGATGGCTACTAAATACCTGGGTAAGCAGTTTGACATTCATGGTGGTGGAATGGATCTTCAGTTTCCTCATCATGAAAGTGAAATTGCACAAAGCACCATCTGCAATCATGAAGTACCAGCCCGTTACTGGCTGCACAATAATATGATTACCATTAATGGCAAAAAGATGGGTAAGAGCTATAACAACCAGATAGCGCTTACCGCTATGTTCAGTGGCAACCATCCTTTGCTTAAGCAGGCATATTCACCGATGACAATCAGGTTTTTTATTTTACAAACGCATTACAGAAGTACACTTGATTTTAGTAATGAAGCGCTACAGGCAGCTGAAAAAGGGATGAAGCGTTTATGGGAAGCTTATGAGACCCTGCAAAAGTTGGAAGCGCCAGCATTTGATACAGACATCGACATGGCATTAAATGAAAAGATAAAGAAGCTTTTATTAGAACTGGATGATTTTATGAATGACGATTTTAATACCGCTAAGGTACTGGCGAATCTTTTTGAGATAGTACCTGTTATCAATGCGATAAAAAATAAACAACTTTCCTCCGGGTTAATAAGCAGCGAGATTTTTACACTGATGCAAAAATATTTTAAACTTTACCTGGAAAATATCTTAGGTCTTCGTACCGAAAATACTGATAAAGATGGCAGGCTGAATACAGTGTTAGGATTATTAATGGATCTCAGGAAAGATGCTAAATCGAAAAAAGATTATAGTACCTCCGATAAGATACGCACTCATTTAAAAGAGGCTGGCATTCTGCTGAAAGATGAAAAGGATGGCAGCATCAGTTACTCGGTTGAATAAAAAGATTAAATAAATTAAGAGATTTGTAGTGCATTATAAAAGCTGGAAGTATTAAT
>Ga0209724_1001626_pt1 | contig 20246 bp, 7 predicted proteins | sample grotaG_FD_184143 | JGI IMG/M metagenome (GOLD analysis project Ga0209724, IMG submission 184143) | Glacier valley bacterial and archeal communities from Borup Fiord, Nunavut, Canada, to study Microbial Dark Matter (Phase II) -... | ecosystem: Environmental > Aquatic > Freshwater > Ice > Glacier ...
GTTGGCAGCCAGTGTTACTGTTGTTAGTCCGCAGGTTGCTGCTCCGGTTTGGTCCGGACCGGCATTGGCAACTGTTGGATTTTGATTGAAAGTCACAAGAACATCATCGGTTGATGACGAACACGGAGCATTGGAAATCGTCCATCGCAAAGTATAAGCGGTTCCTGCTGTTCCGGTAAATGTTGATGTTGGACTGGTTGGGGTGGTAACTGTACCGCCAGTTCCTGAAGTAATTGTCCAGACTCCGGTTCCTACTGTTGGTGTGTTGGCAGCCAGGGTAACTGTTGTTAGTCCGCAGGTTGCTGCTCCGGTCTGATCCGGACCGGCATTGGCAACTGTTGGATTTTGGTTGAAAGTCACATCCATTTCATCAAAGGAAGCAGTACACGGAGCATTGGAAATCGTCCATCGCAAAGTATAAGCGGTTCCTGCTGTTCCTGTAAATGTTGATGTCGTGCTGGTTGGGGTGGTAACTGTTCCACCAGTTCCTGAAGTAATTGTCCATGCACCTATACCAACAGTTGGTGTGTTGGCAGCCAGTGTTACTGTTGTTATTCCGCATGTGGCTGCTCCGGTCTGATCCGGACCGGCATTGGCAAGTGTTGGATTTTGGTTGAAAGTAACATCCATTTCATCAAAGGAAGCAGTACACGGCGCATTGGAGATCGTCCATCGCAAAGTATAAGTCGTTCCTGCAGTTCCGGTAAATGTTGATGTTGTGCTGGTTGGGGTGGTAACTGTTCCACCAGTTCCTGAAGTAATTGTCCATGCACCTATACCAACAGTTGGTGTGTTGGCAGCCAGTGTTACTGTTGTTAGTCCGCAGGTTGCTGCTCCGGTTTGATCCGGACCGGCATTGGCAACTGTTGGATTTTGATTGAAAGTCACAAGAACATCATCGGTTGATGACGTACACGGAGCATTGGAAATCGTCCATCGCAAAGTATAAGCGGTTCCTGCTGTTCCTGTAAATGTTGATGTCGTGCTGGTTGGGGTGGTAACTGTTCCACCAGTTCCTGAAGTAATTGTCCATGCACCTATACCAACAGTTGGTGTGTTGGCAGCCAGTGTTACTGTTGTTAGTCCGCAGGTTGCTGCTCCAGTCTGATCCGGACCGGCATTGGCAAGTGTTGGATTTTGGTTGAAAGTAACATCCATTTCATCAAAGGAAGCAGTACACGGCGCATTGGAGATCGTCCATCGCAAAGTATAAGTCGTTCCTGCTGTTCCGGTAAATGTTGATGTCGTGCTGGTTGGGGTGGTAACTGTTCCACCGGTTCCTGAAGTAATTGTCCATGCTCCTGTTCCAACAGCAGGAGTGTTGGCAGCCAGGGTTACGGTTGTTAGTCCGCAGGTGGCTGCTCCAGTCTGATCCGGACCGGCATTGGCAACTGATGGTAACGGATTGATAACAACCGTTGAGGCTATTGACCTATTTTTACATCCGGTGACGCCGTCTGTTACTTCTGCACTGTATGCTCCGCTCTGTGTAGCAACAAGTGTTATGGCTGTCTGTCCTGTGATTTCATTACCATCTTTATACCAGACGTAGGCCGGAGTTGCGGCGTTGGTGACGGCTGTTAACGTGGTTGTTACGCAGGCCGTCAGCGTTCCGGTGATGGTTGCTGTTGGTAACGGATTGACTGTAACTGAAACCACCTGGGTATTGCTGCATCCGTTGCCGTTGGTAATGGTCATGGTGCCATTATAGGTTCCATCTGGCGTAGCTGCAGGAATAACTATTCCTGCTAAAGGACTAACTGTAAATACAGTGTTTCCCTGATCGGCAAGCCCTGCAGTATTGGCTGTTCCATCCCAGTCGATACTATAAGTTATCGGGGTGTTTGTAGTACTAGTGTAAACCAATTCAGTTGTTTGCGAACCTGTGCTATAACATATTTCAGCAACTGTACCTGAAGTGGTGATTGTTGGATTGGTATAAGTTGCTACATCAACGGCATTGCTGACCGAAGAAAATGGATTTACATCTGTTCCTATTACATAGTAACCTGTTCCTGCGTCAAGACCGGACCAGGTAAGTCCGAATCCGGTACCTGCCTGTGTACCCTGAACAGCAACATTGCCTGAACTATACAACTGATAGTTTACTCCACTTTCTGAAGCGGTCGAAGTAATCGTTCCATTGCCTCCCAGGGAAGTACAAATGGTGCAACCGGTTAATTCAAGAGCTATCGGATTTGCATTATTCGATACATCCACAGGTGTTAATGTTGTTGCACTTGCTGTGATCAAGACGGCACCGTCCTTAGTCCACAAAATCTCTCCGTTTGAGGAGTTTGCACTACTTACAGTGACGGTTCCGTTCGGAAAAATATCCTGGCTTCCAAAAGCCAAGGCTGTTGGAAAAGGATTGATTGTAACTGCCGAGGTGGCTGAAGTATTTTCATATCCGGTTACACGCTTTGTTACTGTAAGATCAATGCTTCCTGTATGCTCGCCATAACATTGAACATCAATTTTTGTATAAGAAACTACTGGAGCTGGTGCAGGTATGCCTTTGGAGAACAGTTTTTCACAAGTTTTTAATGCTGCGGGTGATCCGTTTAGCCGACTACCAAAGGATAGTAGAAGTGTAATTAATATGGTAATTATAAGTCTCAATTTAGAATATTTACTGAGAAATACTTCTTGAATTATATTTTATAGCGTAACACTAACTTTTAAACTATCATCTTCCATCTTCAAGGATATCAGTTTTAACTAAGCCAGTTTTAGTGATGATTAGTCAATAGATTTCAAATCAGCCATCCCGGATTTTTTTTAGGGTCGGCTGGTAATATTGATTGATTTTTGATATTTAAAAATGGGAGTCATCGCTGCTCTTATTATTGGAGCAAAGATAGGTTAGAATCATCGCTTTTGTAGCGACAGTGTAAAAAATATATTTACACATGTAATATATTTATACATCGATATTTTTTAGATGTTTTGATTTGCTGAACAATTATATACTATTAATATCCAGCTATATAATTTTAAGCTGTTTCTGCCCGAATTTGGGACGTCAAACAATTATTTTTTAATAATTGTTTTTGTATAGTAATTTATCAGATGGGATGAAAAGATTTTTCCATTTTGGATGGATATTTTATCGGAAATTATCCTTTTTTGAATAAAGATAAGTAATAGACAATATGTAATGTCGTATTTTTTTCTTTGCGGACTTTAGCGGTTTTGCGCGACTTTGTCTTTATTTTCACGCAATCCGTCAGCTGACGGACGCAAAGTAGTAAAATAGATTTATCCATCCTCTCAATTCACTATACTTAATTGGAATGTCCTCAATAAGCAATATAGACAAATCCCTTTAAAGATCGGTTTGAATCTCCTATTTGGTTCACGCCTAATTTGAGGACGTAATAGTAGGTTCCGGTTGGAACAAGTTCGAGATTGGTTAATGTGGTTTTGACGGTCGTGCCACCCCAGTCATTCTGGTAGCCTATTTCGTTTTGATAGACAAGCTGTCCCGAGCGTGTGAAGACGTACAACTGTGACTTGGGATAATTATCAAGTCCCTTAAAAAAGAACGTCTCATTTAAACCATCCCCATTTGGCGAGAATCCTTCCGGAGCGGTTATGCCGGCACTGTAAGTTAAAACGGTTACCGTGGCAGAGGTGCAATAGTTTAACGCATCACAAACAGTATATACAAATTGATCGCTTCCAGGGCGTCTTTCCGTCGGACTATACGTGATTGAACCATCTGGGTTTACCTTGGTTGTTCCTCTCGTAGGCGGATCGGTTACGCGCACTGTGCCGGGAACTAAATCTAAGGTAGGTCCGTCATTCGCCAATACCAGGATTGTTGTATCCCTGGCCCACGAAGTTCTTGCATAATCGTCAGTCGCATAGATTGTCTGACGAATTTCAAATGGAAACCGAAAGCTTTTTAGTGACTTGCACCCGTGATTATCGGTAATTTCAAGCGTGTAGATTCCTGCTCCGTTCAATTTGGCAGTAGGCTGGTCTGTCGGGCCAACGATCTTTCCTTCCGAAGTAAACCACCTGTAATTCGTTACTATTCCTGTAGATACTGCTCCGTCAACAATCATACTTCCATCCTTGTCAAGTTTCCCGGAGGTGTAAACATCGGCAACAGGGAGCCGATCGACTTTGATTGTAAAGATATTGCTGTGCTGGTTTCCTTTGCGGTCGGTTACCTGAAGTTTTACCCTGAAGTCTGCCGGTAATGAGCCTGTGAATGATGGTGAAAGAAGAAACTCTGTGGTCGATCCGACTGGCCTGGTAACTGCACCACCCTGATCCATTGAAGTCCATTCGTACTTCATAATATCGCCGATCGATTTCGACGCATCAAGCTTCACCAACTCGCACGCTCCTGTTAAGGTTGCTCCAGAGATATTCGCTTCAATTACAATCGGAATGACCTTGAGCATCCCGACCTTCAGGTTCGTGCAACCCGTTGGACCAAAGGCTGTCACTGTGAAGTAATAAATTCCGCGTTTTTTCCAGATGACGGGAACGACCGCACTTTCATATCCGTTTACAAATTCGGCCTCTGCGGTAGTGATTTGCCTTGTTAGTGTCCTGTCGGTGAAGATTTTCCAGTAATAGGTATTTCCGGGTTCCGCCTTCACACCGAGATCACGGATTTTCCCTTCAAAGACAACAGGTATCTGCTGTGCGATGGCAGGTGCCAACGCACAAAAGACCAGCACGAATGCCAGCCATAGAAACCTGATTTTTTTTGAAAGGATCATCTAAAATTTTACATTGATCAGATTAACAGTACCACTAATATCTTCGTCATTATCAGAAGAATGCCACAAATCTGAACAACCTTTCAGCCAGCACAACCTGCTGACTGAAAGGAAATTCTGTTATGAAAAAAGCAACGAATCAAGAGATTATCACGATCTCTGTTTTATTAGTTCGCTGTAAGGAATGGAGTTGGACTAGTAGCAGTTACTGAAGGACGAGCTTTTAGTACTTGTTGTACATTGTCATTTTCTGCAACAGCAGTACAGGTTGCATCTACATCAACATCCTTATTGCCTCCGATATCCGTAGCACTAAGATTGAACGCCAGGGTTTGAGCGGCAATTCCTTCAAATCCAGCATCCTTAACAATAACTTTAATGAAAACGAATTCATCAATACCGGTCGTGACATTATCACCACCCTTGTCCGGAACGACCACAGTTGCTATTCCTGTTGCCAAATCGAAGTTGGATACATCTGTAAAGGTTGTTGTTAAACTCCATTCGATTGATTTGATAGTTTGGGGAGCGGTAATTGTGCCGGTTAATGCTGCAATGTCAACTTTAGGGGTCCAGCTTCCTGTGAAATTGTTTGCAGTTACTTTCAGGTAAAATGCATTTTCTCCGTAATCGTAAGTCACTTTGTCGTTAGCATCAATAAGTGCATCAACATATTCAGCACGACAGATAGAAGCATATGCACCGCCTGTTGAATTAACGTTTTCCACCGTAATCTGGAATAAGTTGAACGGTATAACTCTCCATGGTTTAATGTTATTTGAACAGTCCGTTTTGTACTTTACTACAAGGTAGTATTTTACCGGTGTAGGTAAGTTGGCATCAGAAACAGCTTTTGATGTCCATGTGATATCAATACTTGCTGTCGTACTGGTTGCCAGATTATAACCTGTGCCTGCAACGATGATATCACCAACAGCACCAGTACCATTTGCGATCGGTGCAGCGACTGAGATATGGGGATCTGTCGTTACAAACCAATCAAATGTTCCGCCAGTAGGATCTACTGTGATTGAATAAGTGTACTTTTTCCCTGCCATAGGTTTCAGTGCATTATCGCATTGTGCGTAGGACATGGTTGCATTTGCGAAGGATGCCAATACAAAAATTGCGAGTACTAATAATTGCTTTTTCATAACTGTGTTGTTTTTAATTGAGATGAATTTTTACGTTTTTGATTTATATTTATAATTCTTTGTTAAATATTCTAAGTTTTAAAAATTATTGCTAATAACAGGACGTGGTGTAACGATCAGATCTACAAACTGAACACGGACGTTTCCAACGAGATCGGTTACGGTATAGGATATCCTGTTTGTACCAAGCGGAAATTGAATTTCTAAACCGTATGTTGATATTTGTCCGGCACCTGAAAATTCAATCGAACCATTGTTGCCAAAATCAATCGTCCACGATACCGGATTGACAGACAGGGCACAGTTATCGGCGACCGAACTAAGATTGAGCATCAGACTTCCGCTCGAAATCAGGTAATAGTCGGGGCGGAGATAGGTGATATCCAGCGGTGTGTTCTCTTGTCCGGGGTTGTAAAGCGCCTGCGAAACATATTCGACGCAATATTCTGCAGCGTGCAGAGGCAGTACAAACGTTGGTGCTACATTATCTTCGACGGAAATAACTTGCTGACAATTCGAAGTACAGCCATTCGAACCGGTCAATGCCAGCGAAAGGGTAAACGAACTGTTATTGGCACCACCGGCTGTAACAGTTACGCTTTCTCCGTTTGTTAACCCTTGTATCGTTCCGTTTCCTGTTATACTCCAGGCATAAACGGCCGCGCCGGCAGGAGCGGTGTAGATATTTCCGGTACTGGAAGGGCATAAGGTGGCTGGTCCGGTTATCGAACAGGTCGGTGACGGGTTTACTGTGACAGGGTTTGTAGACGCAGTAACCGCAGGACAGCCGTAGCCATCTGTAATTGTGAGGTTATAAACGCCCGTATTTGCAACAGTTACACTTGGTATCGTGGGATTTGCAATGTTTGAAGTAAACCCGTCTGGTCCGGTCCATGAATAGGTGAAAGGCGCTTTTCCACCGGTCAGATTGGCATATAAATTGAGCGCTTGTCCTGCGCAAAAAGTACTTGCATTACTTGCAGGAGCAATTTTCGCAGGCATCGGAGCGAGTGTTGCAAACGAAATATCATCAAGTCCGAAATCGTTTCCAGAGGCTGCTGTCTGGTAGTCAACAATTTCAATTGGTACTGAAAATACGCCGGCAGGAGCTGTCCACGTTCCATAGAATTGTTCCCATTTGTAGGGGGAATTATTGTTATTGGGTCTTGCCAGAAGTGGAGCTGTGGTGCCAACTAACGTGTTATTCACCCGGAACTGTAACGTTGCGTAATTACCAACACTGTTTAAACTTAAGGCCCATGCTGAGAAATAATAAGCGACACCTGGCACAACAGCAACAGTTGTAGCCCATACTACTGGTTGTGGAGTCCCTGGAAAACCATTTATGATCATAAAATTACCTGTATTTGTCGTATGATCCCTGCCCCAGAAATTTGAATGATAGGTTTGAGGATTAGAACCTACTCCGTAATGGCCTTCTGGTCCTAATTCCGCATTACCTGCTATATCAGGTTCATAAATGTAAGTTGAATGGGTAAATCCCGTGTTTCCTGCCGAGAAATCACCATTCACTACAAGCTCAGTAGCTATGCTGTAATTTGCTGTTGCTGTACAGCCGGCACTGTTTTTTATTGTTACGCTGTATTGTCCGGCAACATTTACCAGAATCTGCTTCGAAGTTTCAGAAGTGCTCCAAAGGTAGGTGTCACCGGCTGAACCTCCGTTAGCTGTTAACTGGATGCTCCCTCCGCCAAAGCAATAATTGGCACTTATACTTGCTGTCAGAACTGAGACCGTCAAAGTCCGGGCAGCACTTGTTCCGCATGTATTCGATGCTGTAACAGAAACAGTTCCATTTTGACCCGATGAACCTGTATTTACTTTTATGGCGGTTGTTCCTGCTCCTGAAGTAACTGACCAGCCTGCCGGAACCGTCCATGTGTAAGAAGTCGCATTCGGTACGGCTGAAATGCTGTAGTTCTGTCCTGTAAGACCAGCGCATTGTGTAAGATTTCCCGTGATAGCGCCAGGAGTTGCCGGAGGTGCTTCAACTGTAACTGCGAGGGTTTTGGCAGCGCTTGTTCCGCAGAAATTTCCCGCAGTTACAGAAACATTTCCGTTTTGTCCGGCTAAGCCCGGATTGACTGTGATGGATGTGGTTCCCTGTCCGTTGGTGATTGTCCAGCCAGCGGGGACGGCCCATGTATAATTTGTGGCATCGCTTACCGCTGCAATGGAGTAAACCTGACCTGTAATTCCCTCACAAACAAGTGCAGGACCCGAAATTGTAACTGGTGTTACTGGATTCGATGGATTCACGGTAACAGCAAATGTGCTTGCAGTACTTGATCCGCACGAATAATCGGCAGTTACGGTTATATTGCCGTTTTGTCCCGCCAGACCGGTTTTCGCAATAATCGAAGTGGTTCCTTGTCCGCTTGTGAGGGTCCATCCTACAGGAACTGTCCACGAATAAGAAGTTGCGCCGGCTACTGCCGAGATAGAGTAAACTTGTCCCGCCGTATTTTGACATTGTTGTGCAGCACCTGTTATTACACCGGGTTGTATGGCGACTGTTGCATTGGGAGTTACAGCCAATACCTGTGAAGTTCCGGCACCACATGCGTTTGATGGCGTCACTTCAATATTACCGGAAGATGCTCCTGGTATTACTGTGATACTGTTTGTTGTTCCGCCAGAGGATTGTGTCCAGTCAGCCGGGTACGTCCAGTTGTAAGTGATGCCTGCCATATTGGTGACGCTGTAAGTCTGCGCGGTACCAATGCATGGTGAAGTAAAACCTGTGATGGGAGAGGGCGTTGAAGGAATTGTACTTATGGTAATTGTGGCATCTCCATTCATTTGTGCCGGACATGCATCGGCTAATCTGGTTGCGACTACTGTATAGGTTCCTGCAGTTGTCTGGTTGCCAAAGTTGATGGCAGCGCCTGTTCCTGTTACAAGTGTGCCGATTGGAGCTATGCCAATCAAGAGTTGGTATTCAACGCCTGTTTCTGAACCTGATAATGTAACGGGTAAACCAGCACCACCTGTGCAATAATTGCCACTTCCAGTAACCGTAAAGGCTGTTGGCGGAACGCAGACGGGGCCGCAAGGGGTGAAATACGAAATTGCATCAATATCAAGATCCTTCCCGTTTTCGCTTGTAAACCGAATGTATTTCGTGTTTATCGAAAGTGGTATTGATAGTGTTGTCCAGGTGTTTTGTGGCTGATTGTTTGTGTAATCATCAACAAATGTCCATGCACTGCCATTTTCAGAAATTTCAACGCTGATAAGTGAATTATCTCTGGAAACCCTTTGCCAGGTTACATTTACTGAACCGCCGGCTGTCAATGGATTTCCGGTTGTCAATTCGAGTGCCAACTGATCGTCGGTTTTATTCAGGTGAACTCCAATCCCATCCGGAACTCCCAATGCCTGATCCCAATTAACTACATTTGAATGACTTAAAACGGTTATTGCATTTCCGGCACAATATCCCGCCGGAATTGTCCATGATATAATTATCTGCCCGTTTCCGCCATTCGTATTATCTCCTTTTTCATCACCTCTTCCGCCGCCACCGCCACCGGGATTGTTTCCATCGATGCTATTGGGTGAGCCGTCGTTGTTTGAACCTCTGCCTCCATCTCCGCCTCCTGCATTTCCATTTCCGCCAGCACCACCAGCGCCTTTTGCGCCATTTCCTCCCGGATTACCGGCGCCTGAAGCGGATGCAGACTCGCCGCCACCGCCGCCGCCGCCTTTATTTCCGCCGACATACCCATTTCCGCCATTCCCGCCGGGAAAAGAAATAAATGCTGCAACTCCGCCTGGGTTTGTTGAAACGGTTCCACCGGCACCACCATTGGCAGAAACATTATTGTCGATAATTCCTCTTGATCCCCCTTTTGCCACAATTTGACCAACCGATGATTGACCTCCATTATCCGTGGTTGTATTGTTATCGTTGTAAATTCCACCTGCACCAACGATTACATTGATTGGAACTCCGGGAACAACAGTGATGCTTCCGCCCGTATAGGAACCGCCACCACCACCACCCCTGGCCAGGTGACCTGTATTATTTCCACTGCATCCGCCACCGCCCCAGCATTCTACGGTAACGTTCGTAACACCTGCAGGTGGTGTGAATGAATGGGTTCCGGCAGCATTGAATGTTAGGGATGTCTGGGCGTTTACGTTGACGGACAAACAGGTTAAAAGGAATATTATTAACATAATACGATGTCCCATTGACGGAAGCGACCTGATAACGAACAGGCGTGCTATCACAAAACTACTGACGGAAGTGACAGTTGCATTGTCTTTTACCCCTTCAGGTGATTTTCGAAAATGTACACCACCGAAGTGTAGAAGCGTCAATAATATCGTAAATGTGATTTGCAAGCAGATAAAGTTTTTAATTAATAAGATTTTTTTGTTCAATCACTGCGAAAAGGACATAAGAATAACCGTAAAGCAGATTTCTCCGATCTTTCTAATTATTGCAGAAGGATAATAATTACGCTGAAGTCCTGTTCTAAAAAATTAATGCTATATTTTGTATGATCAATTCATAAGAAATAGTATTCCCATTCGAGTTTTCAAGTGAAATTCGATCCTTAATGCTTTGATGTTTGGGTTGATTCTTAGTATGAATAACCGTAATTTTCAAGGCCGTTGCTTATGATGTAAGTTGATAATTTCCAAAATTCTTTGAGCCCGGTCTCTAAGACCTTCTCAAACTAAAAACCGGTATTTGCAATCGTCTTTTTGAGGTTGTTAAATTATTATTCAATCGAATCGCTTTTGTTACAAAGATGAATTAAATATTTACAAAAACAAAAAAATTATCAAAGAATATTTACACAAATATGTTTTATTTTTTACAAATTTTATTTTTATCTCAATGCAGTAATACCAAATACTTTAGAGAACTGAATTTCTGAAAAACGCCTTTTAAACGGTATAATCCCACTTTTTATACAGTCAATGTTAACTCAAGGTTATGTAAGATTAAAATTTCTTTACGTTTTTAAATTATGATTTTATTCAGTTATTAATAGGAAAGGGCTTTCAATTGTTACCCCGATTTTGGATTTATTTTTGATAGTTTTTAAAAAAAGAATTCGAATTTTTATAGCCTTTTTATATATGGTTGATAGATAGCCTTTTTGAGTTTAGCAGTTTCAGCGATAAGGGATAAAAAAAGATTTACCATTCTGTTATTTTTTTGTTCCGTCAGGAACTAAAGGTTAACTCTGTAAGAGTTTCCTGTGCATAACCCCCAGATTTATCTGGGGGAGGCGTAAATAATAACAATATTAACTCTGTAAGAGTTACCCATTATTATTATTATTATGCTGTATCATATTTGTAATGATATAGTTGCAAGGCTAATACACATACGTAGGGAAACTCTTACAGAGTTTTTCTATTGTACTTATTCTTCCCCCCAGATAAATCTGGGGGTTATTTACAGAATTCTCCTACGGAGAAATAATTCGAATAATTATTCTTTATGATGATTGCTTATTGCATAAACCAGTTGAAAGCTGTTTGCATATTTTGCGTACACGATCCGTCAGATAACCAATACTTTAGTATGCAATGTAAATAAATTGCTTTAATGTCCGGTTGGTACCGCCCAGTTTGAGGATATAGTAGTAGGTGCCGCTCGGAACATGTTCCTGGCTGTTGAGCGCTGTACCATCCCATCGGTTGTCGTAGCCGTTACTGCCGCTTTTATAGACAAGCACGCCGGTTCGCGTGTAAATAGTCAATTGCGAATTGGGATATTCTTCCAGTCCCCTGAACTCCAGGATATCATTGATTCCATCGCCATTTGGTGAAAAGCCTTCAGTAATAGATACAGGACTGTCGAAAATATCGATGTTGACCATAGCCGAAGAACAGTTGCCTGACGGATCGCATACTTTATATTCGAACTGGTCGTGACCGGAAACTTTATTGCGCGGCGTATAGGTAATCGTCCCGTCAGCGTTAGGTACAGCGTCGCCCATCGCAGGTAGTTGCGTGATTTGCACCGGCCCAACGACGTAATCTGCGGGCAGGTTGTCATTGTCCAATACAGGTATGATTGCATTATGTGCCCACGAGAATCGTGCATGATCGCGAACGGCGATGATTTGGTTGAATGTCAGCGTTAAATTAGTATATGCCAGGCAATTATATAGGTCGGTAACTTTCAGTGTATAAGTTCCCGATCCGTATAGTTTGGCCGCCTGCTGGTTATCCGGGCCGATTATATCACCGCCTGGGGTTGTATACCAATTGTAATTCGGCGCAGTTCCCGTCGATCGTATTCCATCGGCGAGGATTGTGCCATCGGTCTCGTATTTACGTGTCGAAGAAATATAGGCAACCGGAAGACGTTCTACCTTGATTGCAATGGAACTGCTATGTGTCTTCAGTCTAACATCCGTCACTTTAAGATTTACAACGAAAGTAGCCGGCAGTGTTCCGCTGTAGGAGGACGAAAGAAGAAATTCGGTTTTAACGCTTGTAGGTTGGGTGAGCTCTACACCGGGATCGGCAGTTGTCCATTCATATTTCAGGTCATCGCCGATCGAATTCGAAGCATCGAGCAGAATGCGCTGACATGCGCCGGATAATGTGGCACCCTTGATAACAGACTTTGCTTCGGCTGAAAGCACTTTGAACATCCCCACTTTGAAGTTCATGGCGCACAGGGCTGCATCGCGCGCGGTAACCTTGTAAAAATAGATGCCGGGTTTGATCCATTTGACACTTACACTGGCCCCTGTATTTCCGGCTGTAAATTCGTAGGAAGTTAACGGACAATTGCCTGGCACGACCGCAAAATCGACGATGGCATCCGTATAGATTTCCCAGGTGTAAGTATGGCCCGGAATTGCATTGACATTTAATTGTGAAGTGACACCCTCGTATACGACCGATATGGCCATGGCGGGAGCCAAAGCCAAAAGCCAAAGTAGCAACGCTACCAAAGCCCGACGCACAATATAGAGGGGTTTATATTTCAACGTTTAAAATTTATTATTATCCACATTCCACAGGTTCACCGTGGACGATGCATGGAAAACTCACATAGCGTTCGTCCAGCATTAAACCTTCAATCTCACTTAATGAAATTGATTCCAAATTTGTAATTACCAATTGGTTATCGTCTATTTTTCGATTCCAAATTTGTAATTCGTAATTCGTAATTTTCTCTTGCTTTTCTTTAACCAAACCTTCTCCCGTCAGCCTCGTAACTGATAGGAAAAGGGGAGGAGGATGGAAAAGCAAAATTTATCTACAAATAATTGTAATTAATTAAGGCTCAAATGTTCCTCCAGAAGTTCCATTATTTGAAAGTGTTGGGCGTAGATTTAGAGTTTGAACTGCAGAATTACTAGATAGTGGTGCAGCAGTGCTGCAGTCAGTTGCTAGTACATCTCGTTGACCTGCTGAGTTTGTTCCCGTTACTCCGAGAGTGATAGGTAGAGATGAAATACCTTCGAAAGTTTGATTTGCAATGGTCACCTTTACAAAAATAGAAACACCTATTGATGTATTAGTCACATCAGTGTTTACAACTGTAGAACTAGCACTACCCGTTGTTACTGAAATTGGAGAATTGAATGCAGTTGTATAAGCCCAAACAATTGAGGCATTTTGTGCTGCATTCAATCCGCTAATAGTAAAAGTTGGGGTCCACGAGCTTGAAAAATTTGCAGCAACAACTTCAAAAATTAGAACATTCGTTCCATAATTATAAACCATTGCACCAGCAACCCATTTAGCTGTTTGAATCTTATCAAAACACTGTGCATATGAAGCATAAGCTAAAGGGGCAAGAGTGGTATGGTTGACATTTGTTATATCAACTGTGAAAGCATTGATTGGTTCAACTTGAAATACTTTTAAATTGTCTGCACAACTAGTACCAGCAGAATAAGCAGCGACAAAGGTTGGGACTGGAGTAGTAGTATTCATAGCTGATGCAAGAACATTTGTGCCCCAAGTAAGCTGAACAATACCAGTAGTGTTTGTACCATTATAATCTGCTGCAGTTGTAGGGATTACATCTGTAGATCCTAAAACATTTGTGCTAGTATTTTGCAAAACATCTGCTGTAATGAAATTTTGATTAGTTGTAGCCCACATTGTATAGTTCCCTGCTGTTGCAGTACTACTAACTTTGTAATCATAAGGCTTACCAGCAATTGGATGTAATGCGTCATTCGTACAAGAAATAAAATCCTTAGGATCTGAAACGTGAGCTGCATATTGTCCATAAGACTTGTTTACATTGGCAAAAGCTGCCAATACTAAAACCACGAGAATAAAAATTTGCTTTTTCATTTTATTAAATATTAAAATTTGTTTTGATTTATTGTTTTAATTTCTTCTTTATTGTTGATTTTGTTGCCTTTACAGGAAGTGCGATTTATATCCGGATGCAGCCAAAGGTTGCTTCCCGAACTACTCGAGCATCCAGGTGGGCTTTCTCCTTTGTTCTTAATCAAAATGAAGGTTGGAAAGTCTGATTTCGATTGTAAACTGGTTAACGTTGCGTACAGTCCGGCAGAAGCATCATCGATGTTGTGCCAATTTTTTGAGTTAGTTTTTGGGTTCATTTGTTATGTATTTGTATATGATTTCTTTAATTTACTTTTTCAATATTTGGCCTTGGGTTTATCGTAATGGTTCGGGTTTGTGGCGGAGATTCTTTATCCTCGCAGTCTTTTATCCACCAGCGAATGTGGTGAACGACTGTAGTGAAATTTACCCCATCACCCGGAAACGTTATAATTCCAGTAATATCAGATGGTTGGCCAATTCCTGTAATAGGATCTTTGGTCTCTATATCGTAAGGGGAAACAAGTTTAGGAGCTGGGGAAAAAACGATTTCCCAACGGATTTTGGAGGGGCAGGTCAACGGCAAGTCATCTTTAAAAAGCGCCTCGTTTAAATCGAGATCCGTATTTCCATGCGCAAATGTAAAATAGTCTGGCCTGTCGGCAATGATAATTTTGTTTATAGGATCATAATCCACAGCAGACAGGTTCTCAACACATTCAGCAAAATCTCCTGGCGGTACAAAGGTTGGCAATTGGTTATTTGGTATGCTGATTAGTGGGTAACAACCACTGGTTACTACATTCGTAGTTAAGGCAATAGCTCCGCTTATTGAAAGTGCTCTGCCTTTCAGTTTTGCGTTCGTATTAAGCGTGATTGCGCCATCATTAATAATGGTACCAATAAATTTGGAATCATTTAAAACGACGGCTCCATATACTATCCAATAGACATTTCGGTAGTCTGCTCCACCACTGAGTATTATCTCGGAAGCTCCATCTGTTGTTAGGGCACCGTTTATCTTGAAAATAAATAGATCGTTTACTCCTCCATTTAAAGTAATCTTTCCCTTTACTGTTATGGCACCTGAAGAGTAATAAACATTTGGGGAAAGAGTCATATCGCCTACTAATTCGATTGGTGGGCTAAATGGATGGGGAAGTTCCTGACCGTCGGGCATTGCTGCCAGGTCGTGATAGGCATTAAGTACCTGTGCTGCTGCTTGCACTGAATTGTCAGTTGCCTGAAGATCAATACGACCTGAAACTTTTCCTGGACCCGAACCTGTAAGTGGTGTAAATCCGGTTGTTGCACCTACAAGTGAGCCAATACTGCCGTCAATGCTTGATACCCCGGCACAGGACAATGCTCCCTTTACTGTAAATAATGCATAACACCAGTTGGAGCTTACAGTATGGATTTCCGATTTCGTTCCATCACAACCTGTCGCAATTGCCGTTATTGTACATTCCCCGTTCCACAACGAAGAATAGGTTACTGCACCCGTACCTGAATCAATTGTACCCGCTGATGCAGGTGATAATGTGTAGGTTATGGGCATCGTCGTGTTGGTCGCTGTCGCGGTATAGGTTATTGTTTCTTTGCTCTGTTCACGGGATGAGGTTAAACCCATTGTTGTGAAAACAGGTATTCCTACCGGTGGAGTCACAGTTACCGTAATTGTTGCAGCTGTTCCGACACAACCGTTGGCTGTTGGTGTGATAGTATAAGTTGCAGTTCCCGGAATGGTGCCCGTTGCTGTTAAAGTTTGGGCAATTGTGGTTCCTGATGCTGCGGATGCATCCGAAACTCCCACTACATCAACTGTCCATGCAAAAGTGGAACTGGAAACATTACTTGTCAATGCAATAGAGGTGATTGTTCCTGAGCAAATGGTTTGTGACAAAGGTGTGGCTATAACATCTGGTATCTGGCTGACCATGATACTTCCGGTGGCTGACGCCACACCGCAACCTCCTGTTAATGTTACCGTATAGGTAAGTGCTGCTCCGGCGACAGTTGGTGTTCCGCTGATTGTTACCACATTGGCAGCCCATGAACCGTTTACTCCCGTTGGTAATCCGGTGAAAGTGGCACCTGTTGCACCTGTTGTAGAATATGTGATAGGGGTTAATGCTGTATTGATGCATGTTGTTTGTGAGTCGGTGCCGGTTGCAGAGGTCAATAATATCTTGTTGTTCTCATTGACCGTAACCGTTTTCACTGCTGTATTGACGCAACCTCCTACATTTACAGCGTAAGAAATCGCAGAGGTTCCCGCAGAAACGCCGGTTACCCAACCTGTTGCATCAACTGTAGCTACTGCCAGATTAGCACTGGTCCAGGTCCCTCCCGCAGTAGTGCAGCTCCATGTTTTTGGCACACCAACGCATAGTGGAGTTACTTCGGTGATGGTTTGAGGAGTTGGATTAGCGACTATAAGTGTAATCTTATCTATGTTGACATTGTTATAGCAATTCGGAGTCGTATTCGTTGTTGTTATATCTTTTATATCCAGATCTTTATTATTATCAGTCAACGGCAGGATCGGTGTAGTGAAACTTGCATTTCCCATACCATCAGCAGAAATGAAGGGAACTGAATAATCGTCTCCGCCAATTTTATAGTGTATCGTTGACATACTCCCTGGCAACAATCCTGTTAAATTAATGACTGCCCCGGATCCTGCGCACCAGGATGTGAGTGTCGCACCTGACAGTGTGGGTAATGGATAAACCGTTATCATTATCCGATCATTCTCTTTCACGCAACCACCCGATGCAACCCGGCGTATAAAATAGGTGGTTATTTTTAGATCTCCCGGTTCATAACCAGCTTTATCAGCACCGTTTATATATGAATAATTACTACCATCGGTTGAGGATAGCCATTGATAGGTATAGTTTCCTACTCCTGCGGATGGTGGAGTGTCTTCTTTAAATTTAGGGTGTACTTTTCCGCAAGCGCTTGCACCATCATTGGTAATAATAGTACCCGGATCTAAATTATTAGTTGCAGTTACATTTAAATGAATAACATCGCTGATCGCATAACAATTATCTTTAGAAAGTATTACCCTGAAATAATAGTCACCCGTAACACTTTCGCAGTTTATATAATGGGGGTCGAGCTCATATTGATCTTTATTATTTGTTGGGCCAGCGGCATTAACCCATGTGGCTTTATTATCAGAACTTACCTGCCAGTTATAAGCGCCATCATGTGCTGTAGAAATATGGAGTTTATTAGTAGCATTAACAGTACCACAAAGTGAACTTATCAGCAAATCTTTTTCCCCTGAGGCAAATTCAATTTTTGGATCTAAAATGGGACAATTCAAGCTTATAATTACCTGCCCGTCAGCTCCGTCGCCTGATACTAATGCTTTCTTTTTTACATCACCGCTTCCGCCGCCACCACCACCCGGGTTTTTCCCGTCGTTCCCTTTATGATCTTTATCGCCACCATCACCGCCATCACCATCGGCTCCGTCACCCCCTTTCCCTCCTTTAGCAAACAAGGCATCCGCCCCATTAACAATTGCTGAAGGTGCTTGTTTATCTGAACCGGCGGCTGAACCGGAGCTCCCGCCCCCGCCTCCGCCACCCTGGAAATCGGTATTCCCCTTTCCGCCATTACCTCCGGCGAAGGATAAAAATGATTTATTGGCAAGATCGGGATTTATCGAAACCAGACCTCCTAAACCCACTGTTCCACTGCCATCAGCGTTGTCACCATTAAAACCACCGTTTGCAATAACAAGATCGACTAAAGCCGGTGATCTGAATATTGATTGTCCACCCGGCGTAGAACCGGTAGCTGTTCCTGCAACTCCTTTTGAACCAACTATAACAGTATAAATTTGCCCTGGGGTTACACTGACAATGCTGCTTGTATAGGCGCCTCCACCTCCACCACCTTTACCATCGGAGTTAAGGCTCACCTGGCCACCGGCACCACCACCTCCCCAGCATTGAACTGTAATGCTGGTAACTCCGGCAGGAACAGTAAATGAATAGGTTCCGGCAACATCGTAGGGTGGAGTTGGTGGTTTCGCCTTCACGCTAAAAGTCAGTGCCAGCAAAACAGCCATTGCCAGTATTACCCGGTAACTCCTGGCAAAGTAATTTATGTAAGATAATAAGTGTGAGGGTGTAAAGAAAAAATGGACGGTTGGGTCAATATTTTTTACGCTGTCAGACGAACCGCATAAGCGGTCGCTCTGGCAGGCCCGAAGTAATTGTTGTATGACAAATATAATTTGCAATTTAAAAATGTTTCTGATTAACGAAATGCTGTATTCAAATTAATCAAAATCATTCATCATAGTCCGGTTTTTGCGACTTATTTTGAAATTTCGATTTGTTAAATCTACATAAAAAACATTTTAAAATGTATTAATAAAAACAAATTATATAATTTTATTTATTAATTAAAGTACGGGGCTATTGCCTTAGGTATCAGGTATCAAAAGGTATCTTGCATTAAATATTGTTACGCACGTTTCTTTTAAGTGTAAAAATATTATACTAATATGGTTTTGTGGGACGTCAGATTTTTAGGATTTACGATCGGGCGACTTCAGGAAGTGATTGGGTAACTGCATTTGAAAACTGGAAATAAAACAGTTTTATCTCCTTAGGAGAAACCTGTAAATAACCCCCATATTTATCTGGGGGAAAGAATAAGTAAAATAAAAAACACCGTAGGTGTTTCCCATTATCAAGCACTTTTTTTGCAATTCATTTATTATAAATACAGTATGATGATATGCCCGATAATAATGGGTAACTCCCCGCAAAAGCGGGGCAGGCTCTACAGAGTTACGATTGTTATTATTTATGCTTCCCCCAGATAAATCTGGGGGTTATTCACTGGAAACTCTTACATAGTTAAAAAGTTGTTTATTGGCTATTTTTTCTTGCCAACAAGTAATCGGGAGTGGTGAGACTCCAACCTCAAAACAGATAACTGTAAAATGTAATTGCATTTATTTTCAAAAGACCTTAGAGAGGTCGTATGTTTATAGAAAATGAGATCAAAATAGTATGTTCGACTCGGCAGAGTCGAATGTGGCTTTTTCGCAACCTATTTCTATAAATATACAAGCCCAGGGTTTTTTGCGATTGTCATTCATCACATTGACTCGCCATCTTATCTTCTGTCAATGACCTAATTGCCCAATGACCTATTGATCCCAATGACTTAATGACTGACTTGTCCTGATTTTTGTTTGAAGATTTTGTGTTGATACTGTCCTACCTTTTATTTGCGGCGCATAGAGCGGTATTGTTTCAATTGACCTTGGCAGATGCGCCTTTTGTGTCCTTTCATCGCTATCCCCGGGTAAGTGAACGAAGGGAACGCAACCCGGGGTTATTTAGATTTTACCCCTTCAGGGTATGGACCGTGGTAAATTGAATGTTGCTAAATCTGTTTGATATTCTGTTTATTCTATAATTCTTAAATTCTGTTTCTGTCCCCATTGAAGTTTCATATTGCGGCGCATAGTGCGGCATTGTTTCAATTGACCTTGGCAGATGCGCCTTTTGTGTCCTTTCATCGCTATCCCCGGGTTGCGTTCCCTTCGTTCACTTACCCAGGGTTATTTAGATTTTACCCCTTCAGGGTATGGACCGTGGTAAATTGAATGTTGCTAAATCTGTTTGATATTCTGTTTATTCTATAATTCTTAAATTCTGTTTCTGTCCCCATTGAAGTTTCATATTGCGGCGCATAGTGCGGCATTGTTTCAATTGACCTTGGCAGATGCGCCTTTTGTCCTTTCATCGCTATCCCCGGGTTGCGTTCCCTTCGTTCACTTACCCGGGGTTATTTAGATTTTACCCCTTCAGGGTATGGACCGTGGTAAATTGAATGTTGCTAAATCTGTTTGATATTCTGTTTATTCTATAATTCTTAAATTCTGTTTCTGTCCCCATTGAAGTTTCATATTGCGGCGCATAGTGCGGCATTGTTTCAATTGACCTTGGCAGATGCGCCTTTTGTGTCCTTTCATCGCTATCCCCGGGTT
>Ga0209724_1001627_pt1 | contig 20235 bp, 13 predicted proteins | sample grotaG_FD_184143 | JGI IMG/M metagenome (GOLD analysis project Ga0209724, IMG submission 184143) | Glacier valley bacterial and archeal communities from Borup Fiord, Nunavut, Canada, to study Microbial Dark Matter (Phase II) -... | ecosystem: Environmental > Aquatic > Freshwater > Ice > Glacier ...
AGTGATTAGCTCGCGGGCATTGCGGTTATCAAAACGTTCCACGCCTCCGTTACGAAGGGTGAAGGTACCGGTTTCGGCTTCGTTCATTTTGCGGTATGGAACAGATTTATATTGTTGCTGTTCATCCGAAAGAGATTTTACTGCAAGAAAATGATCCAGCACCCCCGTCTTCAACGGTATGATATTGCTTCCGCCTTTCAACCTGAATTTAAGATCATTGACCTGCCTGTTCATTACCGGAAAGGTATTGGTATGAACATACACCTCATCTAAAAAATTAATTGTTTTAGCCGCGGGAAAAACAACCTTAAGCCATAATAATTTTTCCGTAAGTTTTTGCAGGTCGTTGTCTGGAAATTTATTTTTAAAAGCCAGAGGATAATTTTGTTTTACCTCATTTATGTTCAGTCCGGAAATAGTAACGGATACAAATTTCTGGTCGTAGTATACTTTAATATCTTTTTCCATAATGGAAAGGAGATCGTATGATGAAAAAATATTTCCATACTCCCCACCCTTATGGTCATGAGCTGTATAACGAATGCCACTTACTGATTCAATTGCTGTCTCAGCAATACTCCATTTAGTTAAAGGCAGCAGCTGGTAATACTGTTGAGCTATTTTTATTTCCAGGTTTTTCCAGTCAAAATAAAACAGGAGGTTGCCAAGTTCTTCCAGCTTAGGATTAACTTTAAGTCCCAGCCAGAGCATGTTGTTCTCCGGAAATTTATCTTTAGACCTTGATACCGTATTTTTATTGAAAGCAGGATCATAAGTAAATAAGCTACTGCCGGTACCTATACAAGTTACCTGTACATCAAATACCTGCACTGTATCAACGGGAGTGAAATTAATTTCGACGGCTGTATCCGGTTCCTTATTTTGTTTGGAAGATAATCTTGTTTGTATAATAAAACTTTCAGTGTCGGTCAATAGCTCGGAAGGCTCTACCGGCGTGGCTTGTAAAAGAGCATGGGCCGGGTTTGGAGAGGTTAAAAAATCAGGAGACAACAGGTCGGCCAGTTTTTCAAGTATCCTTACCTGGGAATCTTTTATCTCATTGCCAAGGTTGTAAAGTTCCAAAGACAAAGCTTCCATAATAAGCTTCACTGCCGGGTCGAGATCATCGGTGTTTTTAATATCCCAGTAAGTGAGCGCATGTTTCAGCATCCTGTTTTTAATGACTTCTTTGCTATTGTTTATCTCTGAACTCATAATTATAATTAATCAGTCAAGCGAAAGCGGACTTAAAAACATATTAGTATTAAAATTAAATGGTTCACCCGTTTTATGAATAATTCCTGTAACACGAATGTCAACCCTCTTCCTGATTTCGGGAAATGGCTTTAGTACATTGAATCTTTCGGTATCGCTGATGGCGACTGCTATCGTTATATTTGATAAGCGGTGTTCATGTGAAGTAACAGATTTAAGCAACGACTGACGGAGCTTCTCTTCCCACAAGCCGGCGCTGACAATCAGTTCAAAATCAAGGTCCCATATCTCGCAGCCAAAAGCAGGGTTACTTCGGTGTTCGCCGAATCTTGTAAGGATTATCAGTTCAAGATTTTTAGTAATAGACCCGACGTGGTCGCAAGTGGATAAATCTCCTCCCCTCAAAACATTTTCAAACTTCAGCGGAATTTTATAATACACGATTGCCATATTGGTGATAATTAAATTGATGACTTGCTATAAGCTATCAGCCTTCAGCTATCAGCCTTTAGAAAAGAATATGCCTATAACTAATATGGTGACAACTGAATATTGGTAACAGGTTTAAAAATAAGAATCAAAATATGATTTTGTATAATTTTTTGTTGACTGGGTTTAAGGTAAGAGAAAAATGTTCGGCACTTTCATCCGATCAGCGCTGTTAAAATTTCAGTTGCATTGCGTTGTATTATATAATGTATGTAAAATATTACAAAAAACTTGCAAAGCACCGAATCCCTTGTTAACTTACCAATTAGTAATGCATGTATTAAAAAATTAATTCAGTGTTATTGGCTAACTATTGGTATTATCCTGCCATCACTAATCTTCTAATAGCTGACGGCTGATAGCTGACTGCTGATAACTGTTAACAATTTACTGTGCTTCATTCATGCTCTTTAAAAGATAGCTATGTCAACACTTGCCCTTAATGAATCTATGAAAGCTGCTGTGGAAATAGCGCAGTCATTAGCTAAGGAATATAACAATGAATATTTTTATCCGGCGCATATCCTACGTGCCCTTTTGCACAAGGAAGTCGGGTTGAAAAACTTTATTGAGTCCATAGGCAAGGATGCGGGTTATATTATGGAATGGGCGGAAGTACGTATGGATGAATATCCAAAAGTTGCAAAAGTAAAAGATCATATCACCGGCGACGAGGGTGTGAAAGCATTGTTCAATGATGCAGACAATGTGCGTATTAAATTGGGGCTCGATCAGATCTCACCCATCTGTGCTTTTACTGCTATCATCAAGCCTGGTGTAGCTTTCAGCGGTGCGCAATTGAAATCTTTCCCGGTAAAAGAAAAGGAAGTGCTGGAGTTGTATTTAAAAGAAGACAATGTGCAGCAGGCCGTTAACGGAGTTGCACAAGGCGCGGCACCTGCTGCAGGCGCGCTTTTTAAATACTGTATAGAAAGAACAGCACTGGCAAGAGAAGGCAAGACGGATCCTATCATCGGCCGTGATATGGAAACAAGAATGATGATGGAAATACTCTGTCGCCGTACCAAACCTAATGTGATTATCATCGGCGAAGCGGGGGTAGGAAAGACAGCATTGATAGATGGACTTGCATTGGACATCGTAAATAAAATGGTTCCCGCTCAACTGGCAGATTCTCTTTTATTCGAATTAGACCTCGGCGCATTAATAGCAGGTGCTTCCTATAAAGGCGAGATAGAAGACAGACTTAAAAATATATTGAAAGAAGTAAAACAATATTCAAAGGCGATTATTTTTATTGATGAGATACATATACTCCTTGATAACAAAAGCGGAGGCATAGGAGGTGGAGCCGCCAATCTTTTAAAACCGGAGCTGGCGCGTGGTGAGATAACGGTTATAGGTGCCACTACCAATGATGAATACCGTAAACACATTGAACCCGATCAGGCCTTCACACGCAGGTTCGAAGTATTAACGGTTACTGAACCAACTGAGGTAGCAGCGGAAAAAATGTTGCACCGCCTTGCACCCAGGTTCGCGGAGCATCACCAGCTGACAATCGACAATGAAGCCATTAAAGAATGCGTCAGGCTGTCCAAGCGTTATCTTAAAGACCGCCGCTTACCGGATGCGGCCATAGATCTTTTAGACAGAACAATGGCTGCTATAAAATTAATGGTGGATACTAACAAACAGGATCTTGAAAATCTTAAGGCAGACTATGAAAAAATAAAAGTAGGGGAGCCGGTTTCCGAGTACCAACTTTTTAACGACTACAAGTGGCTGAACAGTGTACTGCATAATAAGATCAGCCCGGTGCTGTTGGGTAGACTGGAAGATCCGGTTCAAACAGATAAGTTTGAAACATCAACAGAGTTCGATGAGTTCCTTATTCAGAGTTTTGAAAAATTATTGTCTTTTGCTGATGATAAAAAAACGGACGTGAACAAGGAAGATATTGCTTCGGTTATCTCTTATAAAACGGGTATCCCTTTAGGTAAGATCCAGGCTAAAGAAAAAGATAAACTGTTGAATATGGACAGTTACTTAAAGAAAAGAGTGATAGGCCAGGACTACGCAGTGAGAGCCATCTCAGAAGCAATACTCGAATCACGAAGCGGGTTGAATAAAAAAGGTCAGCCGATAGGATCTTTCTTCTTTCTCGGTCCTACAGGGACGGGTAAAACAGAACTGGCAAAGTCACTGGCAGAATTTTTATTCAATGATGAAAAAGCAATGATCAGGTTTGACATGTCTGAATTTAAAGAAGAACATTCCGCAGCATTGCTATATGGCGCTCCGCCGGGTTATGTAGGTTACGAAGAAGGTGGTATGCTGGTAAATAAAATAAGACAGAAGCCATATTCCGTATTGCTCTTTGACGAAATTGAAAAAGCACATCCCTCTGTATTTGACACCTTCCTGCAGATTCTTGATGAAGGACACATGCACGACAGGCTTGGCAAAGAAGGAGACTTTTCAAACGCCCTTATCATCTTTACTTCTAACATAGGCAGTGAATGGATCGCAGGTGAATTTGATAAAGGTAAGTTACCAGGTCAGAACGCGCTGACAGAGATCATGACAAAATATTTCAGGCCAGAATTTTTAGCAAGGCTTACCGAAATTGTGCCGTTCGCACCCATCAGTGAAAATAATATCGTCCGCATCTTCGAGATACAAATGAAAGGGTTGCTGGAAGCTTTGGATAAACAAGGAGTCACTTTTCAGATTTCTGAGGAGGCAAAAAAATACCTGGCAATGAATGGCTTTACTCCAAAATATGGCGCGAGACAAATTGCAGGCGTAATAAGAAACAGGCTTCGAAGACCAATATCAAAATATATAATCGCCGGTGAACTTAATAAAGGCAATACTATAAAAGTCGATTTGCAAAATGAAGAGCTCCAGTGGGCGATAGAATAATTAATTTTTATGAGTCGTTGTACTAAATTATATTTATAACCAATTTATCCACGAACGTTAAATAAATCTTATGCCACAGGTTAAACCCGGAATAGCCACTACGATACTTGCTCCTGAAGCAATGGGTGAAGGATTTGTAGAGATATCACCCAACAAAACGCTTTTTATTCAGAAGCTTACAAATGAAGATCCTATCAGACCTGAGATCGTTGAAAATCTCGGTACGGTAGAAGCGGTGTTTGAACATTTCCAACCTAACGTTGATGTAGAACTCGATAGGGAGGATGGATCTACAACAAAACAGAATTTTAAATTTGCCGGGCTTGCCGATTTTGATGTAAAGAGTCTAACGAATCAAAGTCCATTTCTCAAAAATCTTAGTATTGAAAATGATGCTTATCTAAAAGTTATCAGGCAGCTTAAAACAAACAAATCACTTTCTAAAGTAATAGAGAATCCTGAAACAAGAGCTGCCTTTGTCAACGCGTTAAGGGCACTTGCTTTTGAATTGGATGAAGAAGAATAAATGTGGTAACTGATTTTATTAATTAAAATTTATTTAAAACCCTCTTAAATCTCTAGTATGCCCAATGAATCAAAAGATGCAAGTGTACAGCAATTTAAACAGGCAGACAAACCATCACTGAGTGAGGTTCCGGCATTGGATGCCTCTCTTGTTACTTTAGCAAGATCAGGTGGTTTTGATTTCCTGGAAGCCGTTGTTGATGGTGTTGACAGCCTGAATCCGGTGAGAAAAGCAAAAAAAAATATCTTTCTTACAGACTCTAGCAAGAAAGAGCAAAGAGCCCAGTTGAAAAAGAAATTGAATTTATGGATAGACCTTATCGCCGAAAATAATTCCATAGCAGAGATGGCAGATAAAGCCATTCAAAAGGCAGATATATCAGAAGCGCTTTTAAAAGGCAACTTAAAAAAAACACTTGATACCACCCGCCAGCTTGAAGAATCTTACCGCTCCATTCATCTTTTCTATAAAAATACGGAGTCTGTAAAGTTGAAGAATGTGTCGATCATGAATGCACCCATGAGCGAATTAGTTAACCTGGATGATCCCAAATATATCAGTCATGTAGCTGCAGAACTAAAGACTAATTTCGACAGGCTCGACATGCGTCACAATTATTCCCTTATGGTGATACCAGGTTACCTGAAAAGTAATAAGGTGCTTGATACCTGGGCCAAGATGGCTTACAATAATAAGGTGATGCTGATAACGGATTTTGAGAATGTAGAATCGCCTGACGATTTGTTGGAAATGTTTAATGACGCAAATCTTACTGGTGGCGACCCGCATAAGGCAAATGTAATGATGACCTGTAATTACATCGTCGGCAGGGGTAAGAAACGGAAGTTGGAGAAACAGGAAGATGTTTATGTGCCCGGCTCTGCTGCGTTGGCGGGCAAAATGTATTGTACTAAAATGTCGCAGCCCGTTGCAGGTAAAACTTATGGTTCTATAGATGAGGTGGACGCCGTTCGCTTCGACCAGAAAAAAGGGGAGATCTCTATGCTGGAAGATGTAGGCCTGGTGCCATTAGTAGGAGAGTGGGGAAGGGTAATGCCATTCTCTGCCAAGACCTTATTCACAGGTGATAACCTCGGAATGAAAACTTACTCGGTTGTTCGTGTATTTGATTTTATCGCCAAAGTGCTTTCAGATTTTTTAAACAGGAGAGCTTTCGAATTATGGACCACCACGATGGAGAAAAACCTGCGCGGACAAATCGCGAAATTCCTTGATGGCATTCAGGGTCCGGACAAGCTGATTGAGAAATTTCAAATCTTGCGTTTTGAAAAGGATGAAAATCAAAAAGACCATATATTCCTTGATATTCACATTACTCCTTTTTTCCCGGCTAAAAGCTTTTTAGTAAAATTGGATGGTTATAAAGGGGATGATGGAGAAGAATGGAAAGCTGAATTAAAAGAAGCGGCAGCGATTAAAAAATAATTTTGCAGCAGATTAATTTTTATCTGAAATATTTCTCAATACATCTTTTACGGAGGTTGTTGGTATATAATAATCCGTATGCCGTTAACTGGACTTGTTGAATTCTGATAAACCGACGCTACAAGACCTACTACCAAAACCGGTAAATATCTATGCAGGTATAAAATGAACTGTGTTTTGACATAGGTAGGATTTATTGTGTTTGAAAATTACAGCATCATAAACAATTACTAAAATCCAGATTTTACTCAGACATGCTACCATGGGCAAAACTTTCTTTTTCACATACATAGGCGTTTTACTCGCATTCTCAGTGACACTGACCGTTTTGGTAAGCTCAATGTTACCTGCATTCGCTGCCAGCGGTAAGAAGCCTTTGTGGTATGGATTGTTTTCTTCATTGTTCGCTTCCTGCGCGGCATATCTTTCAACGCTGTTCTCCAATCACATGTTTTCTGTATTTTGGTTTCTGGCGGCCATCTATTTATTATTCGGAATAATACACGTCGCTTTTTTTCAAAAAAAATATTTCCATTCAAATAATGATGGTCAATTTAAATTGATAGCAGGGGAAATAATGTTCGGACTATCAATAATATTTTTTTCCATTATTATTTTTTCGTCCCTGCAATATTTTGTGGCGAAGAACAATACCAATTATCTTTTTTATCCAGTACTCATGAGTACCATTGCTTTTTTTATTCCCTTTCTGTTTGTTCAGACTTTTGAAGCTGCGTATAATATTCCTGCCGCTCAGTTTAAAACATGGCAGTATCCTTTGCATGAACAGATTGAAGTACCTGATGATAAGCCCGGCGAAAAGTTGCTTGTCATTGGTTTCGAAATAAGTAAAAAATCAACGAATACAAAAAGAACTTATTTCCGGGCAAAGGCGCCTGAAGGTATGATGCTGGGTGAATTGTATTATCATTTTATCAATGATTATAATGATACTCAAAGCGAAACAACTATTGAATATTCAACTGCCGGTTTTGAGCCTCATGACTGGTGGTTCAGAAGAAAACCAAAATGGTACCAGGCACAAAAAATTCTTGATCCCGGTATATCCGTTCGTGAAAATGGAATAAAAGAAAATTCAGTAATTATTTGCGAAAGAATTAAAATTTAAAGCTAATCCTGATCATGAGAGACCGGCTTAAACATTTTCCCGTAAACTGGATCGATGGAATGAAGATCAACAAAAATCATTTTATCGCTCAGGATGATGCATGGAGAGATGCATTGTATGAAGCAGCTTCTTTGTCAACTTCACCATTGCGTTATGGTATCTTACCTGCCTCTTCCGCCGGAGAAGATACATTCAACGTTAAGATATCCCTGGACAATCAAAATACGGTAAGAATCGCGGTGCTTGCCTGCCAGGCCGTTACGCAAGGTGGCATACGGATAAACATCCCCACGTTAAATAATTTCTCCAGTGGTGAAACCGATGGTGTGCCGGCTTTGTCATTTCCTTTCTCACCGGCTAAAACAGAAACAACCTGGTGGGTTATATTAACGATTCATCCGTATCAAAAGCAACCTGCAGGCAGTCCCGACAACGCGGAGGATCCACCAAGGTATCCTTATGTACTTCCTTCTTACTCAGTGCAGGTTATCAGTGAAAATGAATATGGCCAGTTTGCAAATCATCCTTACGCGCTTACAATTGGTAGAATACTTTGCAATAATAACAGTGTAAATGTTGATAACGATTACATCCCTCCTTATTATTCCATCGCCGCGTCACCGGATCTTGTAACGCTTCATTCGGAGCTCGACCAGTTTATGTCTAGGCTTGAGACACTCTGTTCGCAGATCGTACAGAAGATCTTTAAAAAAGACCAGCAAAATGAAATATCCGAACTGGTAAAGTTCCTATGTGACCGGGTGATGTTGTTCCTGGGGCAGTCCATCACAAACATGCGCTGGACGATGATCCATGAATCGCCAGCTGCGCTTTTTGCATGTGTTGCCAGCCTGGCAAGAGTCATGAAAAACAGTATTGACCTGAGGATTGGTTCCGGCAAAGAAGAAATGTTGAATTACCTGGGTGAGTGGAGCGAACTAAAGCAGGGGGAGCTGGAGGCTATGCTAACCGGCCTTGCTAACATGAGGTTTGATAACAACGATGTTAACAAAAACATCAGCCAGATTATATACTTTGTAAAGATAACGATAAGGCTTTTCGAAACATTGAGTAAGCTTGAATTCATTGGCAAGCGTAAAGATGGCGGCGTTTTTATAAAAGAAGAAGTGGAAAAAGTTGTTCCTAAACGCCGCTTTCTTGGGTGATGTTACCCGGACAGTTTTTTACCTGATACCAATTTATAGCTTCTATATTTTTTTAAAATATTTTTATGCAACCACTCAACGCCCCTGAAAGAAAAAAAGCTTTTTTTAATTTCTTATTATTTTTTGTGATAACCGTTGCAGTTATTCTGGTAACAGTTTACTTTAGTATGCAGGTGCCTCTAAAAGACAATGATAAATTAATTAAAGAAACAGCTCTTGCTAATAATGAAAAGCTCTTCATGCAGGAATTTGAAGGGAAAATGCAGGAGACAACTAATTTAGTAGAATCTATTACTAAAGTGGAGAACGTGTTCAAAATTGGTAAGGACTTGGATAACCATTTCAAAGACATGAATAATATGATCAGTGAGACGGTTTGGTCAAAAGACATTTGTAATAAAATTATCGATAATCTTATCAGCCTGCGCTCCGCCAAAGACCAGTTAAGGAATGTTAATAATAGTGTTATAGAATTGGAAAAGAAAGATAATAAAATTAAAGAGTTGGATGCGGAATCTACAAAATGGCGGGACCTCTATATTCAGGCAGTAGGTAAGAAATGAAAATCTGATTATGTATTCTAAAAAATTAACATGGCTTCAAGCACTATTTTTACTCGCCAAAAGTCAGGGCTCGATAATAACGTATGGCTTATTATGATATTATTCCTTCTGTGTTCTGCAGGATTGCTTGGATACAAGGTAATTAATCACAAGGAAGAAACAGTTTGCGGTGAACTTAACATAGTAGTAAACGGAAGAAATAATATTGACACGATTTCATTTTTTGTCGGACAGCCGGTTACATTCAGGTCTTCTGTTTCACCTGGTGATCATATCGTCTGGCACTTTGGAGATACCACACAAAATGAGGGCTCCGCTGCAGTATATGTTTTCAGGCATGATGGTAAATTTACCATCAGGGCAACGGTTAACGGTAAATGCGAGTACTACAAGAACATTCGGATTTCACCAGCATCTACTGTTATCACCGATACCGTCGGTAATATACTGGATGACATCACAGGAAAAGAAAATGCAGTTGTTGGAGAAACAATTTTATTGTCAACCAGCAAGGTTGCAACCAGTTATGAGTGGTATGTAGAAAATCACCGTAATTTCCCACAAAAACATACAAAGGAAACCAGTTATTCATTTAGCAGGGAGGATAGCTACATTATTGTTTTACGACTTGACCATGACAATTCAAAGAGGTTTTATAAAACCGTAAATGTAGCCGGTTTACCCGATTCAAAATCTCAGGATGAAAAAATTCATAGACTGGTGCCATCAGATATCAGTGTAGCTGCTGATCAGGATCATGTTAAAGCGCTGGATTCTATTCCGGCTTCGCATATAGAACCTGTTAAAAAGAAATATAAGTACATAACAGATGAAATCTTAAAAACATATATACAGTCGGTAGTTTGTAAAGAGATGACACCTGAGCAGTTCAATGACTATTTGTGCCAGGGAGTTGCAACTCCGGTAATTGTCAATGATAAAGAACGGAAAACCTTCTCCCAGCTTTGTAGTGAAATCCAGGCTAAGAAAATTAAAATAGAATCAGTTAAAACGACAAGGGATAATGAAAACTGTGTAATCAATATTATTGTCAATTATGATAAAAAATGGTTTCTGGGACGAAATCCCTGCAAGAATTGACTACTGCGTCTAACCCTTTAATTATGTATTCTCTGAAAATATTATCCCTTCTTGTTTTAGTCTGTTTGGCACTTTGCTTTGCGAACGCCACCGCTCAGAGCTTAAACGGGAAAATTATCCATGTTTCTCCTTCCCAGGAAGTAATGCTTAAATTTCGTTCGGTAATCAGTGATTTCAATTTTACAAATAAGGATGCTTCAAGCTTATTTCAAACAAGAATAACCAACAGTAAAAATTTTTCAATTAGCAGCACCGTGGCAGGTTTCAAATCTACCAACCTTATTATCAGCGAAGGTAAAAACACACATTTATTTATTATTGATTATAAGGAAACGTTGGATACGGAAGAAAACCTGTACAATTTTGACAAGGTAACTTTAAGAAAAGAAGCAGATCGGCTCGACAAAATGGTAAAAAAGGAAATTGATTCAGTCCACTTAAATAAAAATGTAATTGTGGATGCAGTAAAAAATATTGATAATCCTAAGCCAACGGAAAAAGAAATTCAATCTAAGTACGACGATATTAAGTTTAAAGCAAATAATTTATTTATGAACAGGAAGTACGATGAAGCAAAACAATTGTACAATGCGGCGCTGGTGCTGATACCTAATGATGCCTGGAGTCTCAGCCAGCTATCCGCAATAGAAAACAAGAAAAGTATCAGCATAAAAGACGACCAGCAGAAGATGTCAGCATTTGCATATCAAAACTTCAGACGGTTGGGTGACAGCGCTATCAACAAGAAATTATACGAGCCGGCAATAACAGCATACCAGCAGGCTTTGAATGAAAGACCCAATGATCCTTATGTAGCAGCGCAATTAAAAAAAATAGTTGATGCTAAAAGAAATGATGGGTATTTAAACTATATTAATTTAGGGAGAGATGCCGTTAAAAACGGGCTGCTCGATAATGCTGAACTTGCTTTTAAGGAGGCTTTAAAAATTAATCCGAAAGACCCCGAGGCTACCAGAGAGCTATCAAAAATTACTATTGCAAAAGCATCCTTTCTTAAAAAACAAACAGAGGATAAATCAATGGCAGCACTGGAAAATAAATATAAGGATACCATTTCCATAGCTCGTAATTTTTTTGAAACAGGGATGTATGAAGAATCGAGAAAGAAATATAAAAAAGCGGAGTTGATGAAGCCGGGGGTTGGTTTACACAAAACCATGATTGCAACAATAGATAGTATTCTTTTAAAACAAAAATCAGCAAGCAATAAACTCAAACAGGATTCCCTGGATATGGCAGCATACGCTAATCAAATTGAAAAAGGCATCAACGCCTTAGAAAACAAAGATCTTAAAAAAGCAAAAGTATTTTTTCAACAGGCACAAATCCTAAAGCCGAAGGACACTTACGCTGTTCAAAAAATTTCTGAGATCGATGTGTTGACAATGCAGCTTGACGAAGAGAAGAAAAAGAATACGGCCGGTAAAATTATCATTGACAGTGTTAGTAAGCGCTATGATTTTTTTATCAGGCAGGGAACTAAGGCGGCAGGTAAAAATGATTTGGCATTAGCCCAGGCTTCGTTTTCGAAAGCACTTGAATTGAAACCGGGAGAAAAATTCCCCGCGGATCAATTAATCATTATCAACCAAAAATTAAAAGAAATTAATGACAATGAAAGATTTGATTTGTTTATGCACAAAGGCGATAGTGTTGCCTATAAGGCTAAAGACCCAAAAGCATCCTTAGCATGGTATGATTCAGCGCACCAGTTAAAGCCAGATAAGCTCATTCCCAGGAACAGGATTACAACCATTAATCAATTGATTTCAAAAAACGATTCCAATGCAATAGAAATAGCAAATAGGAAGTTACGGACAACAAAATATGATGCCGCAATGGATGGCTTCACTAAAGCCGAATCTGCGAGGTTGCAAAAACAATATGATGCTGCATACAAAGGGTACGCGGAATTTCTAACAAAAATTGATCTGCCTGACAATGATAAATATACTGCAGGACAGCAAAATAACATCAAGCAGGCAAAAGGCTGGATAACCCGTTTAGCGCCTTATAAATCTGATCCGACAGTAGATAGTATAAGGAACGCCCATGTGCAGGATAGCCTTAATAATTTTAAGTCCGGAAAAAGGAAAAAGAAGAAAAGTTGATTTCCGCTATTCATAAAATCATCCCGCCTTAATTGTTGTTGTAGATTAATTATAATAATATCGATCTTAATCAAATCTTATATTAGTGGCCTGAATGCATTTTTATTAATTTCAGAATATGATATTGAAATCTATTCTTTTAAAACAATGTGTCCTCTCTATACTGCTCTTTACCGGTAGGATAGCTTATGCTGAACACGATATTATTTTTTGCGGGGAACGCATACCTGTAACCAGTAATTTCGTCGCAGAAAAACTAATGAATGTTATACGTGCACAGATACCGGGCGTTAACCTTCCGCAACTCAGGAAAAGGGTTGAATTAAATTTTCCTGTAGTTGAATATTATCTCCGCGCTACGGGCTTACCAGATGATTTTAAATACCTTGCCATTGTAGAAAGTGGATTTCAAAATCTTACATCAATTGCAGGGGCCAGGGGTTTCTGGCAATTGATGCCTGCAACCGCCAGGGAACTGGGATTAATTATTTCAGATGACATCGACGAGCGCGATAACATTTATAAATCAACTTACGCAGCCTGCAAGACACTCGCCTCAAATTATCTTGCTATCAGAAAGAAGTATGGAATTTCTTCCTGGGTGTTAACGGCCGCGGCTTACAACCACGGAATCGGTAATATTTCTAAAGCTATGAACCGCCAGGGTAGGGATTATTTTTCTATGGATCTCAACCAGGAAACAGCCCTTTATGTATATAAAATCATAGCAGTGAAAGAACTTTTTGAGTACCCTGAATTATACATGAAAGACTTTGGGTACAATGTTTTTAACAGCATCGCTAAGGCGCCGGACATCAATCTAAAAACTGCCAAAGACGATACGAAAGCTTTCAGCTCTATGGAGGTAAAAATCAGTAAGAATAACAATAGTCATCCCGATAGCATCATCGTAAGTAAATCTATAAAACCACTTCAAAATAACCAGAGAGAAAAATCAAAACCGGATTTAAGAAGCAGTAGTTTTAAATATGTTGCTGCAAACATCAAAGGCAGGTACAATGATTTTGCTGATGGAAATCTTATAGGAATAGAGCTATTGGAAAACCTGGAATTGAACGGAAGCTTCAACAGGAAAGGCAATCTCCTGCAGGGGAAAGGCTGGATAATCGGCGACCGGATTTTCGTAGACCTTGGTTATGATAGTCATGACGTAACACTCATAGATATAGATGGCAATAAGGGTATCCCACTGAACTCATTAAAAAACAATCAAACTATCCTGTTGAAGATAACACATGATGCTGATTAATGATTTAAATTATTATACCTAAATGCCAGGGAGGTACCATAAAGGAGTGTATTAAATGGCAAAGAGCTATTCAGAAATTAATATTTTGAATAGCTCTTGTGTATCATCATTTGCCAATAATTCTTACGCTTTGATGGTCTTCTTAAATACTTCCCAGTAATTATTATTTACACTCTCCAGCATAATTTTTTTATCAGCGCTTTCAATAGTCAAATAATATTTGTTATTGTCTTTAGTAGTATATTCAAAAAGATCTGATATCCAGTAAGCGCTGTATTCGTTGGCAAGCGTTGTTTGAAGAATAACAGGCAAATCTTTCCGGGTAATATTTCGGGCTATAGCGATAGGTATACCATCTTCATCATAGAATGCGGTAAGGTATTGATCGTTCCAGGTGAAAGAAGCTTTAGCATATACAGCCGTTTTCGTCCATTGCACATCGGAGGCATTTTCAAATTGTTTTGAAAAAGAAGCCAGTATGTTTTCATTTACAATAATGTCTGTATTGTTTGCATAGCTCACATTAAAGATGATCATAGCCGCAACTAACAGGGATAAAATTTTTGTTTTCATTTTCTTTATTTTTAAAAGTTAAACAATCAACAGGTTTGATGCCAATTGCAAAACAAAGCTAGTAAGGGGTTTTAGAAGATTCTTGCAAATGAGATGAAAAGGGAAGATGTTGCGACGAATAGGAGGTTTGAGGGGTGAGGTTATCAGGTGTGAGGTTATATGGTCTGAGGTGAAGGAGAATGTTTTTAACCACGGAGGCAGAGAGACAGGGAGGAACATACGTGGCCAAGGTAAAAATCAGAAATCGTGTTTCTCTACGCCTCCGTGCCTTAATTGCCCCATACCTGATGACGGCGTTAAGCCGTTTGCCTCATACCTCACAGCTGACCACCTCACACATGCCGGCCGGTGATAGCAGCAAGCGCGTCAGGGTAACTGTCACTTACCGGTATTTCAATAGCGCCGATAAATACCCTGTTCTTTCTAATTGCGGTAACAGATGCTATCGATACAATATAAGATTTATGAACACGGATAAACTGGTTCGTCGTCTATGGCGATGCAACGTATCATTTAGAAAGATTTAATTGCAGGTAAATTATAAAGAAACTATTGTTCTTTGTAATAATGAGCTGATGGCTTTTCCCATAAAGTAAATTTAGTCTTCTTGTTACATTGGCAAGTCCGATCCCGGAGGTTTGGTCTTTAACTTCATTAGAGACAGCATTGAATTTGTTACTTAGCGTAAATAGAAGTCTGTTGTTTTCCGCCCTGAGTTTTATACTGATCTGCGCGTCTGCGATCATGCGGACTTACCTGTGAACGCAACAACGACAGATCAGTCTTTAAATTTTCATTTTCTTTTTCCTTTGCAAGGTTGTCGGCTTTTATTTTATCGCGTATCAGCGTGTATGCCGTGCTGAAAGCCAGTATAAAAAGATAGATAAAAAAATTAAATAGGATGGGTCTGCGAATATCAAAATGCTCACCAGGTCTTATTAACAGTTTAAAGAAAAAAGTGGCCTGTATTAAGATCCACGTCAGCACTATAATTTGTACGCCGGCATACTGCCAGTACTTTCTTTAGTAGGTCAGGCCTGGCATCAGTAACATGGCATTGAGATAAAAAAATCCCATCCAGGTAAGATCCATAACACGCAATAAAAGGAATGCTACCGATGGTGAAACCGCTTGCGGACGAGCCGGTTCTTCATAGTTATACGCAGGTCTTAATAATGCAGGCAAAGAAAATAACAATATCCAGGCCGCAGCATGTAATAGCACAATTACCCACTTTTTCTAATACCAGGCTTTTACCATGCAGCCAAATTAACGACATAATTTTTGGAAACAGTCGTTTATGATTATGTTGCGACGAATCAACTATTTTCCGCGACGCAGTGGTAGTCCAAATAGTAAGTATTTTTTTAACCACGGAGACCACCAGAGGTAACAAGGGAGGGGCACAGAGATAGCGTCCTCCGCGAACCTCTCAATCACCTCCGGCTGTTCTCCGTGGTTAAAAAAACACTGTACGGAAATTATCCGTAAATTTATCACTTCTGAAATCGATTACATCCATGACAATTGGAAAAAACAAAAGTATCATCCTGGTCTCCTGCTGCCTGCTTATTGCTGCATCGGTATTTATTTTCAGCACATCCCGCAAAACGATAGACTACAATACCCAGGTAAAACCCATTCTTAATAAAAATTGTATCACCTGTCACGGCGGTGTAAAAAGAAAATCCGGCTTCAGCTTGTTGTTTCGATCAGAGGCAATGGCTAAATCCGAATCAGGCAAATTCGCTATCATACCCGGTGATCCTGATCACAGTGAAATGATCAGACGGATCAACCTGAAAGACCCGGAAGACCGCATGCCTTACAGACATCCACCTTTAAGTGAAGAAGAAAAATCGGTATTATATCACTGGATAAAAGAAGGCGCCGTATGGGGAGACCATTGGGCTTACATCCCGGTTAAGGAAACGCCGCTTCCGGCCACAAAAGGATTTTTTTCCGGATGGATCTCCGGCTCATCGTCGCAGGAAAAAAATGATATTGATTTTTTTATCCGGGATAAATTGAATAAGGAGCATTTAAAACCATCTCCTGAAGCAGACAAAGCTACTTTATTAAGAAGGGTTAGTATGGATCTAACCGGTCTGCCGCCTTCTTCCGCAATTGCTAAAATATTTCTCGAAAGTAAAGACGATAAAGCTTATGAAGACCTGGTAGATTCCCTGCTTGCTTCCCCAAAATATGGAGAGCGTTTTACCTCTATGTGGCTTGATATCGCAAGGTACGCGGATACCAAAGGATATGAAAGAGATGATAACCGTGTTATCTGGCGTTACCGCGACTGGCTCATACGCGCTTTCAACGAAGACAAACCTTACGACCAATTCCTTACCGAACAACTTGCCGGCGACCTTATGCCGAATCCTACGGATGATCAATACCTTGCCACCGCCTTTCAACGCAACACCATGACCAACGACGAAGGGGGGACAGATAATGAAGAGTTCAGAACTGCCGCGGTGCTCGACAGAGTGAATACTACCTGGCAGGGATTAATGGGAACTACTTTTGCGTGTGTGCAATGTCATAGTCATCCATACGATCCATTCTCCCACAACGAATATTACAAGTTCGCGGCTTTTTTTAACAATACCAGGGACGAAGATACGTATGCCGATTACCCCTTGCTAAAACACTTTTCTCCGGAAGATAAAGGTTCACTTGATAGCATTACCGGCTGGCTTAAAAACAATGGTTTCGAAAAAAAATCGAAACAGGTTTATACATTTTTAAAAACCGGTCAGCCTGCAATAAATTCTTTGCTGGCGGATAAATTTGTAAACGGCGAACTGGCTGATACCAAATGGCTGACTTTTAGAAACAACGGTTTAGCACGTCTGAAAAATATTGATCTCAACGATAAGAACCAATTGATTTTTAAACACAATGCCTATCTGCCCGGAGGCATTTTTACCATTCACCTTGATAGCGTAACAGGAAATATTTTACAAACATTTTATGTTGAACAAACAAAAGGCTGGGACGTTACCGGCGTTGACTTTCCTGCCGCCCGGGGTGTACATGATCTTTACCTCACGTATTCAAATACCAATCTTCTAAAACCCAACGACAACGGATTGCAGTTCGACTGGCTTTGTTTCACAGATCAGTTGCCGGGCAAAGACAAACCTGGTTTCAAAGAAATGTATAAAGCATTTTGGACACTGTTGACTAAAGCAATGCCCAACACCCCGGTGATGATGGACAACCCGGCTGATATGTTTCGCACCACCAATGTTTTCGAAAGAGGCAACTGGCTGGTGAAAGGCGAGGCAGTTACTGCCGCAGTACCGCATTCTTTAAATCCATTTCCTGCCAATGCGCCACGTAACCGATTAGGTATGGCGATGTGGCTGACCAGTAAACAAAATCCGCTTACGGCGAGAACCATGGTAAACCGCATGTGGGAGCAATTATTTGGCAGTGGTATAGTTGAAACACTTGAAGACATGGGTACACAGGGCGCTGCACCCACGCACCAGGAATTGCTTGATCATCTTAGCTACCTGTTTATGAACGATTTTAAATGGAGCACGAAAAGATTGCTGAAAGAGATGGTGATGTCAGCTACCTATCGCCAGGATTCGCGGGTAAGCAAGGAAATGGTAGAAAAAGATCCTTTCAATAAATTGTATGCGAGAGGTGCGCGGGTACGGCTTTCGGCAGAACAATTGCGCGACCAGGCACTGGCTATCGGCGGTTTGCTTAGCGACAAAATGTATGGCGCACCTGTTATGCCCTGGCAGCCACAGGGTATCTGGCTGTCACCTTATAACGGGCGCTCATGGGTGAAAAGTGATAGTGAAGATCAGTACCGCCGTGCGTTATATACCTTCTGGAAACGAACCGCACCATATCCTTCCATGATTGGTTTTGACGGAGTTTCAAGAGAAGTATGTACGGTGAGAAGGATCCGTACCAATACTCCCTTGCAGGCACTAACCACCATGAATGACTCTGTATACCTGGAAGCCAGTCGATATTTCGCCTGGAAGATGCTGGAGAAATCTGCTGACAAAAATAATATTGGTACAGTAATAAGTACGGGATACCGGGAGGCTTTGTTAAAGCCAATCTCGACGGGGCGTCTGGCGGCACTGAAAAATTTATATAATACCGCCTATCAAAAATTAAAAAACGATCCGGATAAAATGTGTGAGATCAATGGTCAGCCAGATCAGCACAACAATGTAGAAACCGCTGCTTTAGTGATTGTCGCAAATGCCATTTTAAATCTGGATGAAGTGATCACAAAGAATTGATTGATACCAGGTAGGAGGTATAAGGGTTTGAGGTATGGAGTAAGGCAATGTCATTATCTTTAAATGCTTCCGGTAAGCATTGACAGGCTTCAGGTGTAAGGATGGGAGGTATGAGACAAGGCATGTGATTATCTTTAAAAAGTGCCTTACAGTAAAGAAGTTCATCGATATTTAATAAAGAATTCTTATGACGCAAAAGGAACAACATAACCAACGGCTTTTGAACGAAGCCAATGCGAGGACACTACAGTATTCTACCAGGCGGCATTTTTTAAAAGAAAGCGCGATGGGTTTTGGCGCACTGGCGCTCGGTTCGTTTTTGCAATCATGCGGCAAAGGAACTGCCACTGATACCAACAGTGTAATTTTTGATCCCGCAAATCCGCTGGCGCCAAAGCTGCCTATGTTTCCAGGCAAAGCGAAAAGTGTTATATACCTGCACATGGCCGGGGCTCCTTCTCAACTGGAATTGTTCGATTACAAACCTGAATTGATGAAACTCAACGGGCAGGATTGCCCGCCTTCATTTTTAGAAGGCAAACGTTTTGCTTTCATTCGTGGCGTACCGAAAATGCTTGGTCCGCAGGCTGCGTTTGCGCAACATGGCCAGAGTGGTGCCTGGATCAGTGGCAACTTACCGCATCTTGCCACCATCGCTGATGAGCTGAGTTTTTTAAAAGGGGTGACAACAGATCAGTTTAACCATGCGCCCGCGCAATTGATGATGCAAACCGGTTCTGCCAGACTCGGTCGCCCCAGCATGGGCGCCTGGGCAACGTATGGACTGGGTACAGAAAACCAGAATCTTCCGGGCTTTGTGGTACTGACATCAGGCGGAAGATTTCCTGACGCCGGTAAAAGTGTGTGGGGCAGTGGCTTCCTTCCGTCGGTCTATCAGGGTGTTCAATGCAGAAGTGAAGGTGACCCGGTACTCTTTATAAAAGATCCTGCGGGCATGGACCGTGACCTGCGCAAAGCTTCTATCGATGCTATCAACGAGGTTAACAAAGAAGAATACAAAGAATACAACGACCCTGAAATCCTTTCGCGTATCTCACAGTACGAGATGGCTTACCGCATGCAGATCTCTGTGCCGGAAACGATGAACATCAACGATGAGCCTCCCGCAATGCATGAGATGTACGGGACTCAACCGGGTAAAGCCTGCTTTGCCAACAACGTACTGCTGGCAAGAAAGCTGGTTGAAAAAGGAGTCAGATTTGTACAGCTCTTCGATTGGGGATGGGATACCCATGGCACCGACGCAAATACTGCAGTAGATGTAGGACTGATCAACAAATGCCGCCAGGTAGATAAACCCATAACAGCACTTATTCTCGACCTTAAGCAGCGAGGGTTGCTGGAGGATACGCTGGTAATATGGGGTGGCGAATTTGGCCGTACGCCCATGATGGAAAATCGCGACGGCAAACAAAATCTTTTTAAAGGC